>Ga0209606_1002518_pt1 | contig 20006 bp, 18 predicted proteins | sample AD_UKC057_MetaG_FD_184412 | JGI IMG/M metagenome (GOLD analysis project Ga0209606, IMG submission 184412) | Active sludge microbial communities of municipal wastewater-treating anaerobic digesters from USA - AD_UKC057_MetaG (SPAdes) (version 2) | ecosystem: Engineered > Bioreactor > Anaerobic >...
ATGAAGTGGGTCCTCATTTCTACCTTCATGATCGAAGGGTTGGGCACCATGCTTCTATTCATGCGCTTTTACTTTGATTTCCCGGCGGAACATGCCCTCTACCAGGCGCTTTACCATGCAGTTTCCGCCTTCAACAACTGCGGCTATTCCCTGTTCTCCAACAGCCTCATGAATTACCGGGATGATTGGCTGGTCAATCTGACGATCATGGGCCTCATCATCTTGGGGGGTATCGGTTTCATCGTCCAATACGAGGTCGCCGCGCTGATCAGGGGCCGGATGAAAAAAATCTCCCTCCACTCCCGGATCGTCCTGATCATGACGGGGATCCTGATTGTCGGCGGAGCCGCCTGTTTCTATTTATTGGAGATGGACGCCGTCCTCAGGGATGCCTCCTGGCAGACATCGGTTCTCACCTCCTGCTTCCAATCCGTCACCGCCCGGACCAGCGGCTTCAATACGGTGGATATCGGCCGGCTTACCAACGCCACGATTCTTATCCTGATTATCCTGATGTTCATCGGGGCGTCTCCCGGTTCGACCGGCGGCGGCATCAAGACGACCAGTTTTGCCCTATTGCTGGCCATGATCTGGAACCGGATCAAGGGCCAGGAAGAGGTAAACATGTTCAACCGGACCATTCCAAAAGAGATATTAGGCCGCACCATCGCGATAATCTTTGCCTCGGCCTTTTCCGTCTGCGTGATAACCTCTGTCCTTCTATTATTCGCCGGCGGCGCCGAAGCGCCCATGCAGAGCCGCCATTTCTTTGTCGAGTATCTCTTTGAAACCGTATCGGCTTTCGGAACGGTGGGGCTTTCCATGGGGGTTACGGCCAACCTTAACGACGTTCAAAAGTTGGCCATTATCATGATCATGTTTGCCGGGCGGGTGGGGCCGCTGACCCTCGCCTTTGCCTGGAGTACTCCGAAGAAGGGAATCACCTATGCCGAGGAGCAGGTCATGGTAGGATAAGAAAGGAGAAAACGATGAAAAGAGTTATCGTCATCGGATTGGGAATCTTCGGCCTCAATATCGTCCGGGAGCTTTATGAGGGCGGGTTTGAGGTCTATGCCCTCGATAAAAGCAAGGACGCCGTACAGAGAGCCAGGGATTTTTCCACCAAGGCCATCGTCGCCGACGGCACCGACAAGGAGGTCATGGAGCTGATCGGCATCCAGGAAGATGATATCGTGATCATCTCCTTCGGGGATGACCTGGCGGCAAGCACCCTGATCACCCTGCACCTGAAACAGCTCCGGGTAAAGCAAATCATCGTCAAGGCCCCCAATGAAGAGCATAAAATGATTTTGGAAAAAGTCGGCGCCACGGATGTCATCATCCCGGAAAAGGATGTCGCCGGTAAAATTGCCCGGAGCATCATCTCCCCGAACGTCCTCGATTATCTGCCTCTTTCCGAAGATTACATGATCTTTGAACTGGCCCCGCCGGACAGTTTTTTCGGCAAGACCATCGCCGAACTGCAATTACGCAACAAGTACCACATCGAGGTCATCGCCGTCCGCGACGTCCTTCTGGACCGTATCCACATGATTCCCCACGCCGGTTTCGTCATCAAGGACGGGGAGGTGATGGTAATCGTGGGGAAGGAAGCGGATATTCAGAGGATCAAATAATAATCGTGAAAATTTCACAACCCCGGGGACCGTCCTCCCCCAGGCAGGAGAATCCGTCGGCGTCCCCGTCCAGCACCTCCGCCGGGTTGATGCCGACATGCCTTTCTACAACATCATCCTCGGCCTGGCCAAGCTCAGCGGGCGTTTCCGGTTAATGATCCACGGGCAGGCCGTAAACAGATCCCTGATTCGCAAGCCGACGACGCCGACCGGTGCCGGCGCCCTGCCCACCCATCCCTGACCATCCGGTCCGGAAGATAATCCATCCCTCCGTGGTAAGCACGCCTGATACCTAAAAAGATGGCTAAACAGCTTCGTGGTTAGGTTATTTCCAGGACAATCAGTGTCGCTTGTAAAGGGAAAATTAAAGGTAATGGGGGCCGAGGCGACATTTCCGTCCTCGCCTCGACCCCCATTTTCATGACAAGAGAAGATCGTTTCTTCCTCTTTAGGCAAGGTCTTTCAGCCCTTCTTATTGCTTCTTCTCCAGATGTTCTGCGCCTCCGCGGCCTTGATGAGCTCGTCCCTGGTGTCGGGATGGGAGATATTGATCAGCCCCTCGGCCCGTTGCCAGGTGTTCATCCCCTTGACGTTGAATGTTCCGTATTCCGTCACGAATATATGGGCGATGGTCCGCGAAACGGTCACGATCCCTCCCGGAGGCAGGTACGGAACGATCCGCGACTTAATATTGCCGTCCTTGTCCTTATAGCTGGAAGGGAGGCAAACGAAGGACTTGCCGCCCTTCGACTCATAACCGGCGAGAACGAAATCGAGCTGTCCCCCCGTGCCGGTGATCTGGCGGAAGCCCGAGGACTCGGAACATACCTGACCGTATAGATCCACCTCGATGGCGTTGTTGATGGTGATGAGGTTGTCGTTGGCGGCGGCAATGGCCGGTTTGTTAGTGTAACTTACGGGATAGGTGGCGCAACGCGGGTTGTCGTCAAGGAAGTCATAAAGGATCTGGGTGCCCAGGGCAAAGGTATAGACGATCTTGTAGGGATCGATTTTTTTCCGGCAGCCCGTGAGTTTACCCGCCTCGAACATGTGGACGTAAGCGTCGACCAGCATCTCTGTATGGCAGCCGAGGTACTTGAGGTCCGATTCGGCGATGAGTTTCCCCACCGCATTGGGCATACCGCCGATGCCGAGCTGAACGCAACTTCCATCGGTCATCTGGGAAACGATATATTCCGCCACCTTCTTGTCCACTTCCGTACAAGGCGGCGAGGGGAGTTGGGTCAGGGGGGGGTTCTCCCCTTCCACGATATAATCGACCTCACTGATATGGACGGCCTCTTCATAACCCCCGAGACAGCGGGGCATCTTTTCGTTGACCTCGACGACGACCTTTTTCGCCCGTTCGCAGAGGGCCTTGGAGTGGGAGCACTGGGGCCCGAAATTGAAGAAGCCGTGCTTGTCCATGGGACAGACCTGGAGCATGAAGACATCCAGATCGTCCATATCTTCACGGACATAGCGGGGCACCTCGGAATACTTGACAGGGGTGTAATAGACCGGAATTCCCTTGTCGGCAAACTTCCGGTCCGCCCCGGAAAAATGCCAGCTCACCCAGGTGAATGATTCCCCCTGGGGATCGGCGACCACGACCTCGGGGAGATAGGCGGTGACGCAACTGCGGACCTTGACGTCCCTCAACTCCCCTTTACGTTTGGCCAGTGCCTTGTCACAGGCCCGCACCATGCCCAGGAAAGAACCGTACTCAACCCAATCGCCGTTCTTGACAATCCCTGCCGCCCCTTCGGGGGTAACCAGTTTCCGCTTGTACTCTTCCATCAAACTCATGCCAACCCTCCTCCGAATAAAAATATGTTTTTATCTAAACAAATTCCCGGGGCCAGGCCGTGGTGACACCGCCGCCGCGGCGGGTGGCGAGGCCCATGTATTCTTCCTTTTTCTTCATAGCGGGGTGCAGCGTGATCATGATCCCTGTCATCCCCTTCCCGGATGGTTAATGAAACAGCGAGACCGGGATGGCAGAGATATCACCCCGGTCCCGCCGGGAAATACTCCTGTAAGTGGGGGCCGGGATGTCGGCGCCTATCCCGAATCGACACCTTGCCTGCCCATCGACCATGTCCTCCCGTCGCTCCCTCCCTGACGTAGGCAACACTCACCCCCGAGGCGGTAATTGCAGGGATTACGCCTTATAAGTGTTCGTCATGTAAAGGAAATTTAAAATACGGTCAATGAAATATGATTAGATATTGAATATAAGTATTTTGCATACATCAGGTGAGGGAACGGAGGTAAGTATGGAGGTTGACCTTCTCCCTGTTCAGGCCGAGTTTCTTGCGGATATGATTCCGGTGCAGGGAAACGGCGCCGGGGCAGACACCCATTAACGAGGCGATGTCTTTCGTCGTCTTGCCGTCCTTGATCATGTTGGCGATCTCGAGCTCCTTCGGGGTGAGACGGAGATGGCGGGAGGAGAGGCGCTGGGCGAAGGGAGAAACGATATTCTGCAGATTAGTCTCCAGCACCTGGGCAAATGAGCGTTCCCTTTCGCCCAGGCGACCCTGCTTCAGCCTCTCCAGATAGGGCAGCACCAGGGTCCGGACATTGGAGAGGACCTTGTCCTCCATCTCCGTCCGGTCCTCCTCCCGCTGTTTGAGAAGAACCTTCAGGGCCGTGTTCACCTCCTCGAGATTCCGGGACTTCATCTGGATGTCCTTTTCCCGTTTCCGCAGCGCCGCCTCGGCCCGTTTCTGGTCCGTTATGTCCGTAAGGGACGCCACGCTCTTTTTTGTCCCCGGGATCATGGCAATGGTGTTGAGAATATGATGATGATTCCCTTTCCCGTCCGCCAGGGTGAATTCATAAAGACCGGGCGCCGACGCGGGGTCCTCCCGCCGGTCCCGGTGATACTTCATCATCCGGGGAAGGTCTTTCGCGGTCACGATTTCCGTCCACTTTCGTTTCCCTTCCCAAAAGGACTTCGTCGCCCCGGTGAGGCCCTCGAACTCCGTATTGGCCAGACTGATCGTCATATCCTCTTCGATGATGATCGTTGCCGTGCCGGTGGTCTCGAAGATGGTCCGGTAAAGGGCCTCCGATTCTCGGAGTTTCGCCTCCGCCAGCTTGTGCTCCGTGATGTCGGCGAAAGAGGCCACACTCTTTTTCGTTCCCGGGATCATGCCCACGGTCAGGGCCACGGTGCGGATCTGTCCGCGACTGTCGATAAACCCGAATTCGTAGTTCCTCGGCACCGAGGCGGGATCGGCACGGCGCTGCCGGTGATACTTCGTCATTCGCTCTATGTCCCCGGGAACCACAAAGGCTGTCCAGCTTTTTTCCCCCTCCCATTCCCGCCGCGGATAACCCGACATCATGACGAACTGCTCATTGACCAGGGAGATCGTCGTATCCTCCTCGATGATAATCGTGGCTGTGCCGGTGTGCTCGAAGATCGCCCGGTAGAGGTTCTCTGAATCCCGGAGGCGGGTTTCCGCCGTTTTCAGTTCGGTAATGTCCATGGAATTTCCCAGGATCGCCGGCCGTCCCCCATAGGTGATGGAGGTCACGGTTTCCATGATCCAGCGAACCTCTCCCTGCTTCGTGACGATCCGAAATGTATAGGGAGTGGCGTTGACGCCCCGGAGCATCTTTCGGGCGTTCTCTTTCACGAGTTCCTTGTCTTCGGGATGGATGATGCCGTCCGACTTCATGCCGATCAGCTCGGAAACGGTGTAACCGGCATAGGAGGCGGAATTTTCGTTGGCATTGCAGAACATACCGTCTTGGACGACATAGATGCCCGCCAGGGATTTCTGGGAAATGGTCCTGTAAAGTTCCTCGCTTTCCTTCAGGGCGTCGACGACGCCCCGATAGCGATCGAGGTCCGTCTCCAAATCCCGGATCTTCTTCAGGGCCTGTTCACATTTTTCACAACCCATGCTGGAATTTCCTTTCCCTGCCACGAAAGTCCCGGTGGATAGCGAATAAAGCGTGCCGTCATTTCGTGTCTCCGTAGATTTCTTTCCCCGCCCGTCCTATTATGCCTATTATACGCATGATGCAAGCTGGAACAACAAGCCGCACCGGTCCGGGTGAGCGCCCCCCTTTTCATGTGAAAGTGCGCTCGTATGTGCACGTTTACATTGAAGGGGTGGCACAGGGTCGGAATGGCTCTCGCATTTTCATCCCCTTTTGTGGCGGGATGCCGTCATGAATGCTTCTTATGATAATGGGAGATGGCCGATGACCCCTTCGCCGGCCCGGCGGCCCGGTCAGGCGCCGCCATGGTCATCCGAGACCGCCCGGGCCATGGTCGGGACACCGACCCGTGCGTCCCCGCCCATCTAGCCTCCGTCCGGCGGGGCAAAATTCCTTTGACACCCCTGCCGCCCTGCCCTATACTTTTTCAAAAAAAGACCCGCGAGGAGGCGTCATGTTCAAGCATCTGTTCACCCCGTTCCAGATCGGAAAGATGGAGCTGCGAAACCGGATCGTCATGCTGCCCATGACCACCGGCTACGGCGAGGTCGATGAAACTGTCGGCGACCGTTTCATCGCTTTCTTCGCCGCCCGGGCTGAAGGCGGGGCCGGCCTGATCGTTATCCCCTTTTCCCCCGTCGCCGCCGGCTCGCCGGCGGAACCGGGGATCTTCGCCGACCGTTTTCTGCCCGGGGTGAGCCGGTTGACGGCGGCCATCCGGGCGCACGGGGCGAAATCCTCCTGCCAGCTCATCACCTCGTATCATGTCATCCTGGGAAACGGCACCCCCGAAGCTGTGGGCCCTTCCCCCGTCCTGAACCAGATCCTGCGCCGCACGCCCCGGGCCTTGACCGTCGCGGAGATAAAATCCATCGTCGCGGCTTACGGGAGTGCCGCCCGCCGAGTCCGGGAGGGGGGCTTCGACGCCCTGGAAGTCCTCGTGGGCGGCGGCTACCTGCTGAACCGCTTCCTCTCCCCCATCGCCAACCTCCGGGAGGATGAATACGGCGGCAGTCTGGAAAACCGGTTGCGGATCGTCCGGGAGGTCGTCGCCGCCATCCGGGCGGCCGTCGGCGACGATTTCCCCGTGGGGGTCCGCCTGAACCTGGACGAGCAGATGCCCGGGGGGCACACCATCGCCGAGTCCGTGCCGGTCGCCCGGGCACTGGAAGAAGCGGGCGTGAATTTCATCGACTCCTACACGGGCTGGCACGAAGCCTCCGTCCCCACCGTCGCCGCCTCCGTGCCCAAGGGCGGCTTCGCCCATCTGGCCGGGGCGATCCGCGGCGCCGTTGGCATTCCGGTCATCGCCGCCAACCGGATCAACGATCCGTTCACCGCCGAGAGGATCCTGTCCGCCGGCCAGGCGGACCTCGTCGGCATGGCCCGGGCCCTCCTGGCCGACCCAGAGCTGCCCAACAAGGCCCTGCAGGGACGGACAGATGAAATAGTTCCCTGTATCGCCTGTTCCCGCTGCCTGGGCGAGATCATGTCCATATACAAAAACTGGGGCGACGGTACCAACGCCTTCTGCAGCGTCAATCCCCTGGCGGGCCGGGAGGGCGAGCGCCGCCTGGAACCCGCCGGCAAGTCCAAAAATGTCTTCGTGGTCGGCGGCGGTCCCGCCGGTCTGGAGGCGGCCCGTGTGGCCGCCTTGCGGGGACATCGGGTCACCCTCTTCGAGCGGGAGGGGGAAACCGGCGGCTGGCTCCGGGTCGGATGCCTGCCGCCCCACAAGGAAGAGATCGCCGCCCTGGCCGGGAGTCTCACCGCGCGGGCGCAAAAGGCGGGGGTGGAGATCCGCCTCCGTCATGAGGCGGATCCCGGAACCCTGGCCGCCGCGGCACCGGACGCCCTCGTGTTCGCCGCCGGCGCCTCCCCCCTGATCCCCCCCATCCCCGGCATCGACGCCCCCCACGTCGTCCCCGCCGAAGAGATCCTGACGGGGCAAAAGACGGTACACGGCACCGTGATCGTCATCGGCGGCGGGCTCGTCGGCTGCGAAACGGCGGAATTTCTTCTGGACCGGGGCGCCGGCGTAGCCGCAGTCACCGTATTGGAGATGCTGGACCGCATGGCGTCCACCGTATCCATGACCTACCGGCCCTTTTTCCTGGCGCGGCTGAAGGAAAAGGGCGTCCGCATGGAAACCCGGACCCGGGTGGAGGAAATCACCGCCGCCGGCGTGCGGGTGAACCGCGGGGGGGTCGCGGAGCTCATCGCCGGCGACTGGGTGATCCTCGCCGCCGGCCTCAAAGCGGACCCGGCGGCGGCGGAGCGTTTTCGGGGGGTGGCCCCGGAGTTCCATGCCGTGGGCGACTGCGTCCACCCGCGGATGATCAAGGAGGCGGTGGAGGAGGGTTTCGCCGCCGGCATGGGGCTCTGAAAAAGACCCTCTCCCGGCGCCCGCCCCCCGGCGGCAACGCACGTCGGAACCCCGCCGCCGGGGTAAAACACCATCGCATCATGATAGAAGCATTCGTCGAAAACGCCGCCCAATATCTCCAGAGCTCCTCGCTGCTGGCCTATCTGGCGGTGTATGCCGGCGGGGTCCTTGTGAGCTTCACCCCCTGCACCTATCCGGTGGCGCCCCTGACCGTGGCCTTCATCGGCGCCCACAGCAGCGGCTCCAAGCTCAAGGGTTTTTCCCTTTCCCTGGTTTATGTCTTCGGCATGGCCCTTACCTACACGGCCATCGGCGCGGCGGCGGCCCTGACGGGTCAACTCTTCGGCCGGATCCAGAGCAATCCCTGGATGTTTTTCCTCATGGCCAATGTCTGCCTGCTCATGGGCTTGTCCATGCTGGACGCCTTTGCCCTGCCCATCCGGACACCCCGGTTCATCGCCTCGCTGCAGCCCCGGAAAAAGACCCGGGGGGCCGTCGGCGCGCTGCTGGTCGGCGCCGCCTCGGGACTCGTCATGGGACCCTGCACCGCCCCGGTGCTGGCCGTCCTGCTGAGCTTCGCCGCCACCCGACAGAATGTTCCGTATGCCATGTCGCTGCTGTTTGTCTTCTCCTTAGGCATGGGCACCCTCCTGATTCTCCTCGGCACCTCCGCGGGCGTCCTGGCCAATCTGCCCCGTTCGGGAATGTGGATGACCAGGGTGAGCAAAATCTTCGGATGGTTGATGATCGCCGCGGGGGAGTATTTCCTCCTCCAGGCGGGGATGCTCTGGTGCTGACTCCGGGGTCGTCATGATGGAAGGCAGGGGAATACGGAACTACTTTCGATCCAAGGAGACAAGATGACAAGACTCGCGCGCTATTTTTTTGTGGCCGCCGTAGTTGCCGCGGCGGTCCTGCATCCGGCCGCCGATCGGTGTTTCGCCCAGGAACGGGCGCCGCTCTTCGGCATCCGGGACATCAACGGCCGGATCTTCAGCATGAACGATCACGGCAGGAAAACCGTCCTCCTCGTCTTCGGAACCACCTGGTGTTCCTCGTGCCGTTCCGAAATCCCCTATTACAAGGAGATATACCACACCTACACCCCCCGGGGGCTCGTGATGGTCGGCATCGATATCCAGGAGGCGCAGGGAAAGGTCGCCCGTTTTGCCGATCGCCACAAGCTGCCGTACCGGGTCCTGCTGGATGAAACGGGAGCCGTGGCGGCGGCCTACCGGATCGTCGGGGTCCCCACCATGGTCCTCGTCAGCAACGGGGTGGTCGTCACCAGAAATTACCGCCAGGTGAACGGCTCGCTGCAAAAGCTGTTTCCCAAATGACTTAAAACCGCCGGGCCGCCGGGGGAAAGCGATCATCGGGACGACCCGGGGACTCCACGGGAGCCCGCCGCCGCTAACCGGCGGGGCGGCCGGCATAGGCCGCGACGGTTTCCAAGAGCTTGCCCTTCTTAATCGGTTTCGTCAGGTGGGCGTCGCAGCCCGCCGCCAGGCTTTTTTCCATGTCATCCTTTAGGGCGTAAGCCGTCAGGGCGATGACGGGGGTGGGCCGGCGGCCCTGTTCCCGTTCCCAGGCCCGGATTCCCCGGGTCGCGGTATAACCGTCCATAACGGGCATCTGCATGTCCATGAACACGAGGTCGTAATCGCCCGCCTGAAATTTTTCCACGGCCTGCGCCCCGTTTTCCGCCATCTCCACCTCATGGGGGGTGTTCTTGAAGTAGGCCGCCATGAGAAAGCGGTTGTCGTCCGAATCGTCCACCAGGAGGATCCGGAGCGGCCGCGGCGCCTCCTCGAGGACGGGCGCCGCCGGAGCCGCTGTCACCGCCGCGACTGCCCGTTTCTTCAGGGCCCTGGCGATGGCCCGGACCAGGTCGGCCCTTTTCACCGGTTTGATGAGATAATCGTCCAGGCCCATGGCCGCCACCCGCGAGACATCCACATCGCGGTTCTCCGAGGTCAGCATGAGGATGGTCGTTCCCGCCGGCTCCGGTTCATTCCGCATCGCCGCCGCCACTTCCCAGCCGTCCATCTCCGGCATGCGCTGATCCAGGAGGACCAACGGGAAATGCTCCCCGCGCCGGCGGGCCTCCCGCACCAGCAGCAGGGCCTCCGGGCCGCTCCCGCATTCGGTGACGACGCCCCCCATCCGGGCCAGCGTCTCCTTGAGGATCAGCCGGTTGGTGGCGTTGTCATCGACCACGAGGACGCGCAGACCGGAGATGTCCGCCTCCGGTGCCGTTGCCGCGTCTTCGGGATATTTCCGGACTTGAAAGCGGGCGGTGAAATGAAAGACGCTCCCTTTGCCCACCTCGCTTTCCACCCAGATCCGGCCGCCCATAAGTTCGGCGAGCTGGCGGGAAATGGTCAATCCCAGGCCGGTGCCGCCATAGCGCTTGGTGGTGGAAGAATCGGCCTGGGTGAACCGCTCGAAAATACGATCCAGTTTATCCTGGGGAATGCCGATGCCCGTATCCCGGACGGAAAAACGGAGGAGGCAATCCGGCTCCGACAGAGAGGCGGAAAGCGGCGTTTCCTGATCCACCGTTACCACCACTTCCCCGACCTCGGTAAATTTTACGGCGTTGCCGATGAGATTGATCAGGACCTGCTGGAGACGGGCGGCGTCCCCCCACAGCTCCGGACAGACATCCGGGGCGATCCGGCAGGCAAGCTCGATGTTCTTCTCATGGGCCCGCATGGACATGATCTCGCAGGTCCTTTCCACCACCTCGCCGAGATGGAAGGAAGAGGCATCGAGAGTCAGCCGCCCCGCCTCCACCTTGGAAAGATCAAGTATATCATTGATCAAACCAAGCAGATTCTCCCCGGCGGAACGGAAGATCTGGAGGTACTGCTGCTGTTCCTGGTTCAGAGGCGTCTCGGCCAGCAGTTCCGCCATCCCGATCACGGCGTTCATGGGCGTCCTGATCTCATGACTCATCCCGGCCAGAAACTCGCTTTTGGCCACGTTCGCCGCTTCGGCGGCTTCTTTGGCCTCCTTCAGGGCCTGTTCCGTCATCTTCTGGACGGTGATGTCCTCCTGGATGCCCACAAAATGGGTAACCTCACCGTGAGGATTGCGGATCGGTGAGATGGACGCCGAAGCCCAGTAATAGCCGCCGTCCTTTTTCCGGTTGTAGAAGACGCCCTGCCAGATCCGGCCGGCGCTGATAGTCTCCCAGAGGGTCCGGTACTCCCCTTCGGACATCCGTCCCGATTTCAGGATCCGGGGATTTTCCCCTACGGCCTCCGCCGCCGTATAGCCGGTAATCTCCGTGAACCGGGGATTCACGTAATCGATCCTGCCGTCGGGCGTGGTAATGATCACCGCTACGGGGCTTTGCATGACCGCCTGGGAGAGCTTCCGCAGCTCCTCCTCCGCCTGCAGGCGGGCGGTGATGTCGCTCCCGATGCCCAAAAATCCCCTGATCTCCCCGGAGGCGTCCCGGAGTGCCGTCACGGAAAGGGAAACGGGAAACCGGCTGCCGTCCTTGCGGATGTAGGTCCATTCCCGTTCATCGGGGATGCCCAGGCGGGTTCTGGCCACCAAGACCTCGAAGCCCGGCGCCACTTCTCTCCCCAGCTCCCGGGACAGTTCCTCCGCCCGCCGGCGGACTTCGCCGGGATCATGGAAGAGCGACGGGGTGTGGATGTCGATCAGCTCTTCGGCCCGGTAGCCGAGGGACCGTTCGGCGGCGGCGTTGAAGGTCTTGATCATTCCGTCCGAACCGATGAAGATGATGGAATAATTTGCGCCGTCCAGGATGGCCTGCTGGAGGACGGACAGTTCCCGCAGACGGGTCTCGCTTTCCCGAATGATCCGCTCGGACTCCTTGACCTCGCCGATGTCCCGGATCGTGACCAGATTCGCCGTTCCCGCTCCGAAGGGAATCCGCGTTCCCAGGCCCTCGACCCAGCGCTCCCGTCCCCGGGCTGTGATCACCTGGTAGCGATTCAGGTAGCCGCCCCCGCCCTCCCGGACGTTCAACAGATCCTCGGCCACGACTGCGATGAAATCGGGATGAATGAATTCTATGGCGTTGCGGCCGATGCCCGCCGCGGGGCTTTCCAACTGGACCAGATCGGCCGCCGCCTGATTGGCGAAGAGAATGACGCCGTTCCAGTCCAGAATGAGCAGGGCGTCCAGCATGTGATCCACGATGCTGTGGAAAAGGGATTCCGTTACCGCCAAACACTGCTCGGCGAAGGGAGTGTTTTTTTTCACTTCCGTCATAGCTTCGTCCTCAAAGACCGTGAAAGGGTTCCCTCCCCGCGCACCACCGAAATCAGGAGATTCGTATATATTGAACTCGCCTTTAAAAGTCAAAGCATTCCGCATTCCGGATTATTGTGAAATCAATGCCCGCATGTTATAGCTACGGGTAAAAACGATGGGGGGAGTGGTCGATTATTATGATTGAAAAATCATTTTGGCTCCAGATGATCTTCTTCCTCTGTCTCTTTGTCGGCGCACCGGCGGGGACGGCGCCGGCGGCAGCGGGGGAAAGGCATCCGTTCACCGTGACGGATCTTTTGGCCAAGGGCACTGGATACTGACCCCCCCAAACTCCCGCCAATGGCATGAAACGGTGCTCGCCTGGCTCCACCGGTGGCTGGACGGACCCGGGAATCGCCAGGAGGCCCGGGAGGGATGCGGGCGGAGGCCATAACGGCCCCTCAACGGTCAAGACAAAAAGGAGAAGACATATGGAGAGTTCCAACCACGACAGAGAAGCTTTTTCGTTGCAGGCCCGCGGCCTCCTGGATCGGGGCATGTACTCCGTGGTCCGGGACCTCGCCGAAACCAGACTGGCCGAGATGCCCGGCGATGTGGAGGCAAGGACTATCCTGTGCGAAGCCCTCTGGGGGATGGGATACGACGAGGAGGCCCAGGAAATTATCACGGAAATCGAAGAGATCATCCGGGGATATTCGGAGATCTACCGGCTCATGGGACGGATCTGCCGGGATAAAGGTCTGGCTTGGGAGGCGATTCATTACTATGAACGGTTTATCGACCTGAATCCCCACTCCCCCCTGCGCCCGGAAGTAGAGAAAGATTTGGACCGGCTCCGGACGGAGCTGGGGGCGTCAGGAGGCGAAGACCATCCGGCCCCGATTGCCGATCGAGAACCGCCGCCGGCGCAGATGGCGACGCTCAGTAAATGGCTGGCCAACCTGGAAAACAAAAAGAAAAGGAAACGCCCCGGGAAGAAATAATCATCGTTCCCTTAACTTCATTCTTATGGACGCCATATTTTTCTTGCCATGAGACATCCTGATATGTATCATTATCTGGAATCCGGATTTTCGGAATACTTATTTCCAGGAGAGAAGAGATGCAACTGGTCAAATTAGGCAAGAAGGGACAGCTATCGTTGCCCAAAGCAATATTGCAGCAGGCGGGCATCAGCGGCGAAACGCCGCTTCTGGTGGATGCGACGGATGACGGAGCCATTGTTCTGCGACCGGCGGGCGTCTATCCCATCGAGATTTACAGCGATGAACGGATCGCCGCCTTCCTGGATGAAGACCGGATGACGGCGGAGCAGATGGCTTTGCTTGATAGCGCTCTGAAAAAATGAAATTGTTTCTCGATGCCAACATCATTTTTACGGCCGCCTACAGCGCCGAAGGCATCTCACGGGGACTGTTCCGATTAGCAACCGCAGGCAAATGCCTCCTCTGCACATCCGCTTTTGCTCATGAAGAGGCGGCCAGAAATATTCAGAAAAAGGCGCCGGATAAACTCCCGGAGTTGACCAGATTGATGCCACAGGTTGCTATTCTGCCTGAACCGCATCCAAGGCGGGTCGCTTGGGCAGCGGGGTTGCCCTTGGCCCGGAAGGACGCACCGATCCTTGCCGCAGCCATCCAGGGAAAGGTCGATATCCTTGTCACCGGCGACCGCCGCGATTTCGGCTGCCTGTTCGGCCAGGTCTTGGAAGGGGTAACAATTTCCACGCCGGCGGAAGCTGTGGAAGCGATAATATGTAAATTACATACCTTTTAACCTATTGAAATAGGTGAGGAAAAACGGAAGTTGCGGGTACGAGAGGCTTTCCGGTTTTTTTTGCTGAATTATCTTAAATATTAATATCTTACCGATGCGTTCATCCCGGGGGCGGGAAGACGGCCCCCACCCCGCCGTCAGCTTCTGATCAGGGCGCTGATGAGCCGTTCGATGTGGTCCAGGGTGTTGCATTCCCGGATGACCGAGCAATAGGGGGAATACTTCCGGATCTCCGAATCCCCGGCGCCCCAGAAGGCCGGGACTTCGGGATTGAGCCAGATCAGGCGCTTGGCGCGGCCGTAGATCGCCTTGAGATGATCCGGGCAGGGGTCGTTGTAGTTGTTCCGGGCGTCCCCGAGAATCAGCACTGTCGTCTTGCGCGTCACGGCGTCGAGGTAATTTCGGCGGAAGTCGCCGAACGACCGTTCGTAGTCCGTCCGCCCCATGATCAGGGGGATGTCGGCGCCGCCCTGGATCCGGCTCAGGGCTTCTTCCACGGGACAACTATCAAAGATGTCGCTGACTTCGATCAAGTTTGTACAGAAGACGAAGGTGCGGATCCGGGCGATCTCCTGATTGAGGCCGTACAGGAAGAGGAGGAGAAACCGCACCGTCCGCAGCACCGAACGGCTGATGTCGCAGATCACGACGAACTGGGGACGGTCGATTTTTTTCTTCTTCCAGGAAGGGGAAAACAGCAGTCCTTGGCAGGAGATGTTTTCCCGGAGGGTGCGTTTGAAATCCAGGACGCCCCGCCGGGCCCGCTTCCGCCGCCGGGAGGAGAGGTCGTTGAGGCGCTTCACCATCCGCCGGATGATCTCGTGGATGTGGGCGAAATAGCGCTGTTCGATGTTGGACAGCTTGACGAGGCGCAACTCGCCATCCAGGCGCCGCCACCCCTCGTCGCCGGCAAACAGCTCGTAGGTATTCTGGACATAATTCCTTACGTTCTCCACCAGGTAGCGCTTCGCCGCCTCCAGGCCGGCCGCCGCCGCGGCCGCCGCGGGGGTGTCGACGGCCCCCAGACTTTGCAGTTGCCGGTCCAGATCGTCGGCGCCCATCCGGGAGAGGAGCCGGAAGGCAAAGAGGCTGCGCTGCGTCAAGTACCTGATCTGGGAGAGATTTTCCAGTCTGGCCGCCTCGGTCATGGCGGCCATGAGCCCGGCCCGATCCTCCTCCATGAGCATCCGGACGAGGGATGATTCCACCTGGATCCGCGGCGGCTCCTCCCCGCTCCGGTCCGCGGCGCCGGCAAAAAAGCCGAAGGAAAAGAACCGGTCGAAACAATTCTCCAGCAGTTGCTTTTCCGCCGCCGTTTTGGCCAGGGATACGGCCAGGACGTCCTTGAGGAGGGCGCGGTCGCCATAGCCCACCGTCTCCACCGCCCGGGCGGCATCGAGCGTTTCGGAGATGGAGATGCGGACCCCGGCGGTACGGGCGGCGGTAATGAAATCTTCCAGTACCCTTTCCATGGTTGTTCCTATTGCGGCGATTATCCCGCCCCGTTCACTGCCGGATAGCCGTTGCCGTAAGCTGGTGGAGTTTTTCCGCCACCACGACGATATCATCCTCGAACTTGATGAACGTATTCAAGGTGTCCCGGACCAGCACCGGTTCCAGGACCTCGGCATGGAGGATCGTCAGGACCCGGGCCCAGTCGATGGTTTCACTGATCGAGGGGACCTTTTTCAGCTCCAACTCCCGGACATCCTGGATGAACTTGACGATCTGGCGGGTCAGGCGCTCGGAGATGCCCGGGACGCGGCGGCGGACGATCTCCCGCTCCAGGGCCGCCTCGGGAAAGGAGATGAAGAGGTGGAGGCAACGGCGTTTGAGGGCCTCGCTGAGTTCCCGGGTGTTGTTGCTCGTCAGGAAGACCAGCGGCTTGGTCACCGCCCGGATCGTGCCGATCTCCGGGACGGAGACCTGGAAGTCCGAGAGGATCTCCAGCAGAAAGGCCTCGAACTCGTCGTCGGACTTGTCCACCTCGTCGATGAGGAGCACGGCGCCGTCCTTTTCCTGGAGGGCCTTCAGGAGGGGCCGGGGCTCCAGAAAGGGCCAGGAGAAGAAGATGTCGTCGTACTGGTGGAGCTTTTCCATGGCGGACGAGAAACCGTTTTTCCGGCTGATGATGTCGTCCAGCTTGTCCTTGAGGAGCTGGGTGTAGAGGAGCTGCTTGCCGTATTTCCATTCGTAGAGGGCCTTGGCCTCATCGAGGCCCTCGTAGCACTGGAGGCGGATGAGGGGCAGCTCCAGGTAGTCCGCTGTGGCCTTGGCCAGCTCCGTCTTCCCCACCCCGGCGGGTCCCTCGACAAGGATCGGCTTTTCCAGATGATGGGCCAGATAGACCGTGGTGGCGATCCGGCGGTCGGCGATGTAGGCCACGCTCCGGAATCCCTCTTCCAGCACCGGTATGGAGGCCAGGCGTTCTTGATATTTATCTTTCATTTTGCGATTCCATAGCGGCCAGATGTCCCTGGCCTTTCCCTTTCATGTGGCGATGCATTTGTAAAATCCATCGATTGCGCGGAGTAAATTCCTTCGGCAACAAGACCTCACCCTCCTCACCCCTCCGTCCCCGCCAGGAGCGCCGCCCCGTGTTTACGCTGCTTCAACGTCATGACATTCCCGGCCAAACCGATGGTCCGGCGCAAATCACCCGCCAGAAGACGGTATTCTTCCCCGTTCTCCGTGCGGGCGGGAGGGGCGACGGCCCCCACCAGTTCCTCCTGAAACTCCCGGGCCAGGGACCGGAAGGAGAGAACGAGGGATAGGCGCTCATCCGGAGCGGCGGCGGCATCGAGACGGGAGGCCGCCGTGAAGGCCAGGAGGCGCAAGGCGTCCCGGAGATACCGGAGGCGGCCGAGACGTTCCTCAGCCTCCTTCCCCGCCGCCCCGCCGCCGGCGCGGAGGACCTCGATCACCAGTTCCAACTGCCGGTCCATCCCCCCCAGCACCAGACCGGCCAGGACAACATCCTCTCGCTCCCTGAAGGCCAGGGCCAGGGCCGCATAGGCTTCGCCCGGGGGGCCGAGCAGGTTGGCCGCCGGAACGGTGCAAGCCGCCAGGCGGAGCCCGCAATGGGGGGAAGGGCGGAAGCAGCCCAGATCCAAAAGCGGCGTCAGGGTGGCCCCCGGCGTCCCCCGGGGAACGATCAGGGCGCTGAATTCCTTCCGTTCCCCCCGGAAGCCGGTAACGGCCAGCACCACGTAGAGGTCCACGAACGGCCCGTTGGTCAGAAACGATTTCTCTCCGTCGATTACGAACTCCCCGCCCCGCTGGACGGCCCGGGTCTCGAGATGCTTGGGATGGGCCCCCACCCCCGGTTCGGAGATGGAGATGGAGGCGGTGATCCGTCCCGCGGCCAGATCGGGGAGGAACCGGACGTGCTGGTCTTCCCGGCCTAGTTCCCAGAAGGCCAGGCGGGCCACGACGTTGTGGATGATCCAGGACAGACCGAAGCCGGGGTTATGGCCCGCGCCCACCAGGGCCGCGGCGGCAGCGGTCACGGCCAGGTAATCCAGACCCCGGCCGCCGTATTCCCGGGGAACGGCAACCCCGAGGAGACCCGCCTCCCCCGCCGCCCGCCAGAGTTCCGGCGGCAAGGAGGCCGGATTGCCCGCCGCCCAGGGGGCAAGGCGCTCCCGGGCGAAACGCTCCGCATCGGCAACCAGTTCCCGGTGGCGAGGGGCAAGCAGGCTCATGTCCTGCCTTCCTGTTTGTCGAATTTGTCGAAAAACGACCGGAGGACGCCCTTGAAGCTCTCCAGTTCCTCCGGCGAGAAACCCTCCTTCACCTCGGCGTTGACGCCCCTGATGATCGCCTTGGCCTTCTCTCCCTCGGCAATCCCCTCCGGCGTGATCCGGACGGACAGGGACCGCCGGTCCGTGGAAGACGCCTGGCGGGCAACGAATCCCGCCTTTTCCAGGCGGTCCACCAGCCCCGTGAGGGTGGAATTATCCACCCCGATGAGGCGGCTCAAATCGGACATGGTCCCAATGCTGCCCTGTTTGAGGAGAAAGATGATCCCCGCCTGAGCATAGGATACCCGGACCCCCGCCGCCGCCAGGGCATTGTTGAGGTAGGTCCGGAGCTTGTTCTGAGCGGTAAAGATGAGAAAAATCAGTCGGTCGTCGGTCATGGCCTCCGCCTCCCATAAGATTGGTTGGCGGATATTTGGCATACTAATTATTGGTTGTCAAGCGATTATTTTATTCCACGGTCCGGGCGACCCGAAAACCGATGTTGCCGGGGGCCAGTTTCATATGCCCGCGCCGGGCCTCGGGAAGGCCCTTGGCGCGGAAGGCGATTCGGCAGGTCTTGGCGTCGCTGTCCCAGGCCCCGCCGCGCTGGATGCGGAAGAGCCCTTCCCGGGCCGCCTCGTCGCTGTCCACCCATTCCCACACATTGCCCGTCAGGTCGTAAAGTCCCCAGGCGTTGGGACGGTAACTGCCCACCGGCTTCGTCTTGCCCGGATTGATCCCCAGACAGTCCGACGCCCAGAGGCTTTGGCCGTAATTCGCCCGGGAGCAGTCGGAGGATCTTCCCCAGTAATAGGCGGTGGCGGAGCCGGCCCGGGCGGCATACTCCCATTCCGTCTCCGTGGGCAGGCGGTAGTTTTTCGTCCCCTCCAGGGCGTTGAGCCTCCGAATGAACTCCTGGGCTTCCGGCCAGGTCACCTGATCGGCGGGGCAGGTATCGCCGCAGGCGCGAAAATGGGCCGGATTGTTCCCCATCACCCGGCGCCACTGTTCCTGGGTCACCTCGGTGGTCTGGAGATAGAAGGCACGGTGTAGACGGGTCCGTTGCTGCATCTCGTCGGTAAGGCGCCCCTGCTCGTCCGCCGGTGAGCCCGTGGTCGCCGTCCCGGCCGGCACGAGGACCAGGGTCATCCCGAGGGAATTGACGATCTTGGGCAGGCCGGAAAAGATCTCCACGCTCACGGGCTGATAGACCCCTTGGGGGAAATCGTTGATGACGTACCAGGTGACCCGGCGGTTTTTCCCCAGACGAACCCGCCCTACGTCGCCTTCCAGATGGAGGTGTTTGGCCGGATAGGTCCGATCGCCCACGGTGACGAAAACGGAGACCAGCGCACTCTGTTCCTCCCCCTCCAGGTCGTAGGTGAAGAGCAGCCGGTTGTCCACCTTTTTGATCTCGATGTTCTTCACCTCCGCCGCCCCGGCGGGAAGCGCCGCCATGAGCAGACAGAACCAGAACAGGGCCGCCGCCGTGATGGCGAAGCCCTTCCGCCCGCCTCGCCATTTGCCGTTCCTCGCTTTTTCTCCCATATCATCCCTTTCCTTATCGCAATTTATCCTCTCCAGGCAAGGCTGTAGGCCGCCATCAACCCGTCGATCTCCTCCTCCGGGCCGGGAAGGGAAACCGCGCGGTCCCGTGCCGCCCGGATCAGCGACGCCCGCAGTTCCCCGTCGTCGGTCAGGCGGAGGGCCTGGGCGATGAAATCGCCGTTCCGCCCGGGATCATAGAGGAGGCCGCAGGGGCGTTCGTCCCCGTCACCCCGAACCGGCCAGCGGTTGCCCTCGATATCCGCCGCCAGGATCGGCTTTCCCGCCGCCATCGCCTCGAGCAGGGTATTGGCCAGGCCCTCGGAGAACGAGGTGTTGAGGACCACATCTACCTCGTCGTACGCCGCCGCCATCTCCCGGGGATCGATGGCGGGCAGCCACCGGGCGAAGGAGGCCAGCCTACCGATTTCTCCGGCAAATCGGCCGCCATATTCCTCGTCCAGGACCGGTCCGGCAAAGACCGCCCGGACATGGGGACGGAGTCGGTGCACCGCCTCCAGGAACCGGAGTCCCTCCAGGTTTCCCTTCACCGGCCTGATTCCCGCCGGCAGGAAGAAGACAAACTCGTCCCCGCCGATCCCCGCCCGCTCCCGGAGCCGGCAGGGCGCATCACCCAGCCAGCAGAACGACTTGGGGACATAGGAGACGCGAAAGCCGCCCTCCGGCAGCAGCGCGGCGACC
>Ga0209606_1002524_pt1 | contig 19982 bp, 13 predicted proteins | sample AD_UKC057_MetaG_FD_184412 | JGI IMG/M metagenome (GOLD analysis project Ga0209606, IMG submission 184412) | Active sludge microbial communities of municipal wastewater-treating anaerobic digesters from USA - AD_UKC057_MetaG (SPAdes) (version 2) | ecosystem: Engineered > Bioreactor > Anaerobic >...
AAACTGGGCGTGGAACAAGCCTTTTCATGGCGAACCGGTTCCATCCGAAAAGAGAGCAGAAATCTTAAACCGGATTGACCTGGCTTTTTGGAAGTTGGACATGAAGATCAAAGAAGTGGTTTGAGAACCGCCGGAGAGTCTCGTCCGGGGCAGGTTCATGAATTGCCGTGAGAGGATGAGGGTGCGAGAATTTTTTGCAACATTCGTCCCAGATCATCAATCCGATAGGGCTTGATGATCACACCGGAAAACCCCTGGTTGATGTAATCCGCCATGACCGGATCGTTGGAATAACCGCTGGAAACGATGGCTTTGACATCAGGATCGATGTGCTTGAGTTTCTGAATGGCCTCCTTGCCGCCCATGCCTCCGGGAATCGTCAGATCCATGATTATGGCGTGGAAAGGTTCTCCGGATTGTTTTGCTGCTACGTATAATTCAATCGCTTCTTCACCGTTATGCGCCTTGACGACATTGTATCCCAGTAAGGTGAGAATGTCGTTGCCGACTTCCAGAATCATGTCTTCGTCATCCATCAACAGCAATTTCCCTTTTCCACCAAGGCCCTCCTGAGGATTCTTTGCTTTTTCGGGGACCAACAGCTTTTGAGAGGCGGGAAGGTAAATAAAGAACGTGGTTCCCTGGTTTTCGCAGGATTCAACATCAATGTGGCCATCGTGTTTTCGAATAATCGAGTGGGTGGTGGCCAATCCCAGTCCATTGCCTTTGGATTTCGTGGTAAAAAAAGGGTCAAAAATTCTAGGCAGGTTTTCACGGGAAATTCCCACACCTTCATCCTGAATGGAAATTTTGACATAGGGTCCGGCCGAAAGTGGCAGAGGCGAATCCGGAGGAATATGCACATTGCAGGCGGAGAGAGTGATCACTCCCCCCTGGGGCATGGCCTGGATGGCATTGAGGACGAGGTTGTTGACGACCTGATTGATCTGGCCTTCATCCACCTCCACCGGCCAGACCGTTTCCGGCAGGAAAAACTGACTTTTAATATTGGAGCCGCTCAAAATGAATTTGGTGGATTCTCTCAACAATTCCAAAATCGAGGCCGTCTTTTTCACAGGGCTGCCTCCTTTGGAAAAAGTCAGCAATTGTTTGGTCAATTCCGTGGCTCTTAAAACCGCCTTTTCTGCCTCGGCAAGTTTGCCGGCTGCTTTATCTTCCGTTTTTGTGTAAATACGGGCCAGAGAGATGTTTCCCAGAATTCCAGTCAGGATGTTGTTGAAATCATGTGCGATGCCTCCGGCGAAAATGCCAATGGATTCCAGTTTCTGATTTTTGAGAATTTCCATTTCCAGCTTTCTTTTTTCCGTAATGTCGCGAAAGACAATAATGGCACCGACGATTTTGCCGTCTTTGTCTCGGATAGGTGCGGCGCTTTCAGCGATGAACTTTTCAGTAGTGCTACGGCTGACCAGGATGGCCTGGTTTTGTGCTTTTCCGGAAGAAGGGAAATTCAGGGGATTCGGCCGGATTTCGTGGGATTGTTCATCAACAATGCGAAAAACATCAGATAAAACAAGACCATATGCGTCTTCTTGGGTCCATCCGGTCAAATCTTCGGCAACTTTGTTCATCAGGATGATTCTGCCGTCTGTATTAGTGGCGATCACGCCGTCGCCAATGCTCCGGAGCATGACGGAAAGTCGTTCTTTTTCGTCCAGAAGCAAGGTTTCCGCCTGCTTGCGGACGGTAATATCTCTGACCATTCCCTCAATCCCGATAACATTGCCTTTTTGATCCTTCAAATGGTGGGAGTTGGCCGATACCCAGATATAATTGCCGTCTTTTTTCCGCAGTTCCGTTTCAAAATTTTCGATACTTCCTTTCTGCTGCAAATAGACTTCCAGGAATCGGCGTTGCCGGGGATGCCGATAAATGTCAAAAAGGTTAATTTTCATGCATTCTTCCGGAGTATAGCCCAAGATTTTCTCGATCGACGGAGAGACCAGCACAAGATTTCCGTCCAAATCAGCCCGGTAAAAAACATCCTGAATATTTTCGAAAAGGTTACTGTATTCATCAAGGCTTTCCTGAAGCTTTTCCTTGCTTTTCTGCAGTTCTTCCCGGGTACGGATAATTTCCTCATAGTTTAGGGAGTTTGTAATCGATATGGCTGCCTGGGAGGACAGCAGTTCCAGAATCTTTATTCGTTCCGGCGTAAAGGCATTTTTCAGCAGCCGGTTTTCCAGATACAAAATACCGGCGGTTTTCATTTGTCGGACAATAGGCATGCACAGAAAGGATCTCGGCCGGTTTACGGAAATATAGGGGTCGGAGATGAAAAGGCCATCTTCTGCGGCGTCATTCAAAACAATCCGCTCACCCATTCTCAGTACATACTGGATGACGGAGTAGGGATAATCTGGGCTGGAATGCAGTCGGTTCTCCTGAAGTTTTTCTACGACCATTCCCGATTCAGAGCTTTCCCGGGCGGAAATGCACAAGGTTTTTTCATGTTCAATGAAAAGGTAGCCTCGTTGCGCTCCGGCATTTTCCATCAGAATTTTCATCAACTTTTCAATCAGACGGTCAAAGTGGATCTCGCCTGATATCGCCTGAGAAGATTTGACAATGCTGATGAGGTCGATCATCTCTGTTAACAGGCCGGCTTTTTCCCCTGACGAAACCCCTCCGGCTTGGTGGGACGATGGAGCCGTATCTGGGGTTTTGTCTTTGGCCGGGATTTTGATGAATGGACGGTATTTTTCTTCCAAATCGCTGACTTTGCGCAGGGCTCCCCATGTCCGGTAATGGTGCAGGGCGGAATGAACATAATGACCGGCGCCTTTGGCCGCCCCTTGGGCCAGATAAAATTTCGCTGCCAGTTCATTGGCCAGAGCTGCAAGAAAGATGAAACCCTGATCTTCGGCGGATTGAATGGCTTGATCATAAAAACCGCAGGCTTTTGTGAAATTTCCCGACACACGGGCGATTTCTGCCTCGACCAGCAGATACCGGCCCAGGAAATTGTCGGTACAGTTGTTTACCCAAAATCGGGCTTTTTCCTGGTTTTTCCGGAGATCCTGGAGGTAGGTTTCCCGATCCGTGTCGGATGCCTCCAAATACAGAGATGTGATGATCAGGGAATGAAAGAACAGACAATCCGATTCCTGCATCATGCCGGACATGAAAAGGATGTTCTGTCTGGCCTTTCCGGCCATTTCCATCGCTTCGGCATAGTTTTCGGAAAGGTAGAGGGTCTGCGCCTTGTACAGATGGAAAAGTGCGATGCCGGTACCATATTTGATGAGTTGCATCTTTTCCAGATGGGTCTGCTCGTTGAAGGTTTCGCTGTTCAGGGAAGAGCGGCTTTGGGTCCGGCCAAGGAGATTCAAGAGCGTTTGCCGAATCAGTTCCTGGCGCTCGTGAGCAGGATCATTCTTGATTCTTTTGAAAAAGGCCAGGCTGATTTCCACATCATGGAGAACGGATTCCAGAGAATCGTGTCCGTAGGAAAGAGCAACCCGGGTGATGGACATGGCGGAAAAGCTTCCGTAGACAAAATCACCGATTTCCACTCCCGCCTGAAACGCTTCCCGCAAATAGTCCATATTCCGGCAGATATGTTGCCGCCAGTGGGAGATGAAATTACCGATGATAAAAGGGACCATGCAACGGTTGGAGGTGCCCTGAAATTGTTCATTGAGTTTCAGGGCCAGGCTGCCGAGCGCAAAGGCTCTTTCATACTGTTGGAATTTCATGCATAAAAGCAGGGCCCATACGGCAAAAGTATAATTGGAGTCTTTACTGATTCCGTTATGGAGAGTGATGTTGATCAGCGTGACGGTGCCCATGGCAAAGAATGTGGGATTGTTGACATAAGCCGATGAGAGAGCATCCATGAGAAGCCTTTGGCAGGCGATCTTTTCGGGACTCGTGATTACCGGCAGATGGATGAGTTCGGGAATCTTGTGGGTTGCGAGAAATTGGTCCAATTGCTTCAGTTCATCGGAAATCAGCTTTTCTTGAGCCTCCCGGTCTGTCAGGTCCGGTAGATGAATGCCGAAAAGTTTGAGGGCTTCGATGCACAGAGTCTGGTGCTCGACAAATCTGCCCAGTTTGGCATCCAGGGCCATCCGGATTCTATAGATTTCTGCCCGGTCCAGATTGGACTGCGCCTTTTGAAACGCCAGCTCAAACAGTTTTTGCGCCCTGTCATGATTTCCGGCAAGATATTCGCATTCGGATCGTTCTCTGTGCAGGGCGAATGAAAGAGATGCATCGGGATTCCAGACATTCTCCGCCGCGAGTTCCATGCCTGTTGCCAGGTAGGTGCAGGCCAGATCGTAGGCAGTGGATGATTTTGCCTTGATGCCGGCGGCCAGCATCAGTCTGGCCATTTCCAGCCTTTCCTTTTCTTCTGTCACATGCTCCATTCCTTTGAGCAGGTGGCTCACGATCTCAAAAATTCTTTCTTCCATCGCTTCCGGGCGGGTGTTTTTCAGCATTGCACGGCCAATCGCCAAGTGGACCTTGCGGATTTCTTCCGGTTGGAGAAGACTATAAGAAGCTTCCTGGATGCGGTCATGGAGAAACCGTAACACTCCCGCAGACTCCGCGTACCCTTCCATTTTGGGATGGCCTCCAACCGGAAGCAGTAATCCTTCTCGAATGGCGGCCTGCAGGCAACGATGAATTGTGCTCGGAGGATCCGTCATGATGTCCGAAAGCAGGGAAGGGGAGAAAGAGTTTCCGGCACAGGACGCCAGGCTCATGATTTTCCGGATATCATCAGGCATGGTCTTGAGACGGTCAATCAGCAGGCCGGTGACGTTTTCCGTAACATTCATCTGCTGGATGGCCTCTAGGTTCCATCGCCAGAGTCCCTCTTTGGCGGAGAAGATCAGGACATGCTCCCGGTAAATCTTGCCGATAAACTGATTGATGAAAAAGGCGTTTCCGCCGGTTTTTTTCAAAATAAGCGACGCCAGCGCACTGAATTCACCCGGAGGGCGGGAAAACATGTCGGACAGCATTGCTGAAATTTCTTCATTTCCCAGCGGGCCGAGGGAATAGACTTCCGTAAAAATATTTGCCTTGCGGATATTGGCGAGAGCAAGCGTCAGAGGGTGATTCTCTCCGACTTCATTTTCGCGATAGGCTCCCACGAGAAGAAAATGCCGGCTTTCTTCTCCGGTCAGCACCATTTCCAGCAACCTCAACGACGCCGGATCGGCATACTGAAGGTCATCCAGGAACATTGCCAGAGGATGTTCCTGCCGAGTGAGCACTTTGAAAAAAGACTGGATGGCATAGTCGAAAACATTTTTTGCCTCGGCTGGGCCAAGCGCCGGTATCTGCGGCTGCTCGCCGATAATATGCTCGACTTCCGGAAGCACATCAAGAATAACCCGACCATTGAATCCCAGCGCTCTTTGGAACTGGTTCTTCCAGGAAAAGAGTTTGTCCGTACTCTTCGTCAGCATTTGCCGAATGAGTCCTTTCAGGGCTTGAAGGATGGCACTGTAGGGGATTTCTTTTCCGATTTGATCAAACTTGCCTTCAATAAAAAAGGCGTCCGGGGGGAGAATGGACCGGAAGGTATCGACGACCAAGGTGGTTTTTCCGGTTCCTGCGTTTCCGCAGATGAGCATCAGTTCGCTGTTCCCTTCGGTTGCGCGGTCGTATGCTTTCCGGATCGCCTCTTTTTCCCGTTCCCGGCCATAAAGCTTGCGGGGGAGATTGAGGCGTTCGGAAACATCTTTTTCCGCAATTGGAAACTGTGTGACCCGGTTTTTCTCTTTCAGCAGAGCAAGACATTTTTCCAGGTCATGCTTGATGCCATAATCGCTCTGGTAGCGGTCTTCCGGATTCTTGGCCATCAGCTTATCCACAATATCCGAAATGACGGAGGGAATATCGCCAGGCAGAGATTTCAGGGAAGAAGGAGTTTGGGCGATGTGATGATACAGAATTTCAACGGGATCGTCTGACCGGAAAGGCAGAGTTCCGGAAAACATTTCATAAAGGGTGACGCCCAGCGAATAGAAATCGGTCCGGTAATCCGGCATTCTGTTCATCCTTCCCGTCTGTTCCGGTGACATGTAGGCAAGAGTGCCCGGAAGAAAGAAGGCGTCCAGGCGCTCCTCCAGCCCATATAACGGACTGCCGCTCAAGTCGGTCATGCCGATCTCGCCGGTGTGGAGATTGATGATAATGCTGGAGGGATTGATGTCGCCGTGGATAAGCTGATTCTCGTGAATACAGCTTATAATGCCGCAAAGTTTAATGGCGATTTGCAGTTGATCCTGAAGATTTAGTTTATGAGTCAGGAGGATCTTTTTTAGCGGAATGCCTCCGAAGTCTTTCAGGATCAGGGCGTTTCCCGTCGAGGTGGTTTCCAGCCGGTCAATCCGGATGACGCCTGGAATATCAAGATTTTTTAAGATTTCATATTCTCTGGTTGCCGGGTGAAAGGAAAAAGCGGACTGTCCCGCAATTTTGATCATTACGGTTTGGGCGTCTTCTTTACGGATTCCCCTGTAAAGGACATGCTTTTCGCTTTTGCCGATTTCTTCAAGAATCTGGTATCCGGGCAGATGAATCATTGCGCTTTCTGAAACCCTTCTGCATCAGGATGGGTATGGATTCGATTTTGGAGGAAACTGCCTGAAGAAAGCTAAATCTTCAGGCAGTTTTTCCGGCTATTTGAATATTGCCCCAGTTGACGCCGAGGTAACACTCTTCGCGTAGCGCCCCAGATAGCCGGTAGTGATGGCCGGCTGATGAGGTTTCAATGCTTTGCTCCTTTTTTCCAGTTCGGCATCGCTGACTTTCAACGTCAGGGTTTTGGCGGGAATATCAATGGCAATGATGTCTCCTTCGCGAATCAGCGCAATGGGCCCGCCTTCTGCCGCTTCCGGCGAAATATGTCCTATTGCCGCTCCCTGCGTTCCTCCGCTGAAACGTCCGTCGGTCAGAAGCGCCACGGTTTTATCAAGTCCCATGCCGACGATGGCGGATGTGGGAGAAAGCATTTCGCGCATTCCCGGTCCTCCCTTGGGACCTTCGTATCGAATGACCACAACATCGCCGCCCTTGATTTTGCCACCGAGGATTGCGTTGATGGCGTCGTCTTCAGAGTCAAACACTCTGGCTTTTCCTTCATTGACCTGCATGGCCGGCGCTACGGCGGACTGTTTTACCACCGCGCCATCCGGCGCCAGATTGCCGCGTAAAACGGCGATGCCGCCCTGTTTGGAGTATGGATTGGAAAGAGGCCGGATAACCTCATCGTTCAATACCGGGGAGGTTTTCAGATTATCGCCCACTTTTTTCCCGGTTACAGTCATGGCTTTTTCATGGATGACGCCCAGTTTGCGGATGACGTTCATGACCGCCTGAATACCGCCCGCCGCATCCAGATCTTCGATGTGATGTTGTCCGGCAGGACTCAATTTACAGAGATTCGGCGTGCTGGCGCTGATGGCGTTGAACAGGTCCAGATCGATTTCGATGCCCGCTTCATGTGCTATGGCGGGAATATGCAAGACGGTATTCGTGGAACAGCCCAGCGCCATATCCACTGCGATGGCGTTTTTGAATGCGGCCAATGTTGCAATATCACGTGGTTTTATGTTTTTTTGCAAAAGGTACATGATTTTCATGCCCGCACTTTTTGCCAGACGCCGTCTTGCGGCCAATACGGCGGGAATGGTTCCGTTGCCGGGCAGTCCCATGCCCAGGGCTTCCGTCACGCAGTTCATGGAATTGGCCGTGTACATGCCGGAACAGGATCCGCAACCCGGGCAGGCGTTATCTTCAAGCTGGGTTAATCCGGCAGAGGTCATTTTCTTGGCTTTCACTGCTCCGACTCCCTCGAAAACGGAAATCAGATCAATAACTTTTCCTTGCACACGTCCGGCAAGCATCGGTCCGCCGCTGATGAATATGGAAGGGATATTGAGTCTCATTGCCGCCATCAGCATGCCGGGAATAATTTTGTCGCAATTGGGAATGAAAACCAGTGCGTCAAACGGGTGGGCCATGGCCATGATTTCAATGGAATCGGCAATCAGTTCCCGGCTGGCCAGAGAATATTTCATGCCTTCGTGATTCATGGCAATGCCGTCGCAAACGCCAATGACCGGAAATTCCATGGGGGTTCCGCCTGCCATGCGAATGCCGGCCTTGACATCCTGGGCAATCAAATCAAGATGAATATGTCCGGGAATCACTTCGTTGGCCGAATTCACCACGCCGATCATCGGACGGGAAAGCTCCTCGTCCGTATAGCCCATCGCTTTGAGAAGAGAGCGGTGAGGCGCCCTCTCCAATCCTTTTTTCATGAGGTCGCTTCTCATTGTATTTTTCTCCCGTTTCAGCTATTTTTTCCGTTTTTCCGGCCGCAAGGCCCTAACCGCTTGGCCCGCCTGCCACATTTCCGAACTGCGCATCTGTGCAAGTTCGGCATTGAGCTTTTCCTTGTAATCCGGCGCGCTGTTGACACGCAACACGACCTCCGTTTCCTTGCCGGTAGCGACGGAATTGTATAGTTGTGCAAAGACCGGCTCGACTGCCTTGCGGAACCTGTGCCGCCAGTCCAGAGCGCCTCGCTGTGCTGTGGCGGAACAATTGGCATACATCCAATCCATGCCGTTTTCGCCGACCAGGCGGATGAGGCTTTGCGTCAGTTCTTCCACGGTTTCGTTAAACGCTTCACTGGGGGAATGTCCATGGGAGCGCAATTCTGCGTATTGTGCTTCCATCATGCCCGCCAGCGCGCCCATCAGCACACCCCGTTCACCAGTGAGATCGCTGTATACTTCCATCTGGAATGTTGTCGGGAAAAGGAATCCTGATCCGATGGCGATGCCCAGCGCAAGCGTTCTTTCCATTGCCCGTCCCGTTGCGTCCTGATGCACGGCGAAACTGGAATTGATGCCACTGCCGTCAAGAAAATTGCGGCGGACACTTGTGCCCGAACCTTTGGGCGCCACCATAATGACATCAACGAAGTCAGGCGGCACCACCCCTGTCTGATCATTGTAAACAATGGAAAACCCATGTGAAAAATATAGTGCATCTCCCTTTTTCAAATGCGGTTTCACCTTGGGCCAGAGAAGCATCTGCGCTGCATCGGATACCAGATACTGAATGATGGTTGCTTTTTCAACCGCTTCTTCAATCGAAAAGAGTGTCTGTCCGGGAATCCAGCCGTCTGATATCGCCTTTTCCCAGTAAGGCTTGTCTTCCGGAGACTGTCCGATGATCACGTTGATGCCATTGTCTTTCATATTGAACGCCTGAGCCGGCCCCTGGACGCCATATCCCAGCACAGCGATCACTTCATTGCTTAAAACCTCACGCGCTTTTTGGATCGGAAACTCTTCCGCCGTGATTACGTCTTCCATCGTGCCGCCAAAATTAATTTTTGCCATATAACCCCCTGTATTATCGGTATTTTTTGTTTTATTGATCCGTATTTTAATCTTCCAGTTTCAGGGCAATCAACCCTGTTCGGGTGATGTCCACTATACCCAGCGGTTCCAGGCGCGCCAGGGAAAAGTCAATTTGCGTTTTATCTCCCGTGATTTCAACGATCGTGTAGGTATCACCCGACAAGAGAACTTTCCATTTATTCATTTCAATGGCCTTTTTGATTGCCTCTGTGTTTTGTGGTGTCAGGTTCAGCCGCACCATCAGCATCTCTCGATGGACGGATTCGACATTGGTCAGATCGTCAACGGAAATCACATCCACCAGACGCTGCAGCTGGTTGATGATCCGGTTAATGATGGCTGAAGAGCCGGCCGTGGTCATCACAATTTTCGATATGTCGTTTTGCGTGGTGGTGTTTACGCATAAGCTATCGATATTATATCCCTTTCCTCCAAGGGCGCCGGCGATTCTGGCCAGCACGTCCGGCTTGTTATGAACCAGAATTGAAAAAATGTGGGTTTTTTTCTCCATTTTCTACGTTTTTCAACCTCTTTTCTTTCAGAATGATGTTTAGGATGATTTCAATTGATCATTTCTCTTGTTCCCAAGGCCATTTGCGTGATGGATTCACCCGGATGCACCATGGGATAAACGCACTCTTCCCGGGATACGCGGAAATCCATCAGTACTGGCCGATCGATGGAAAGTCCTTCTCTCAATGTACGTTCCACTTCATCCGGTTTGGTCGCCCTTAAACCGACCACACCGAAAGCCTCCGCCAGCTTTACGAAATCCGGCGCATAGGTCATGTCGGTGTGAGAGTAACGCTTCTCATAAAAAAGTTCCTGCCACTGCCGCACCATGCCCAGATAGCCGTTGTTGAGCAGAACCACTTTTGCGGCGAGGTTATACTGGGCGGCGGTCGCTAATTCCTGAATATTCATCTGGATACTGCCATCTCCGGCGATGTCTACGACGAGTCGGTCGGGAAATGCGCATTTCACGCCGAGGGCGGCAGGCAGGCCAAATCCCATGGTTCCCAATCCGCCGGATGAAATAAAGGAATTAGGCTGGTTAAAGTGAAAAAACTGAGCCGTCCACATCTGATTCTGACCGACCTCCGTTGTGATCAGCGCGTCGCCTTGCGTGATCCTGTAGAGAGTTTCGATGACAAACTGAGGTTTGATGACTTCAGAGTTCTGGCAGTAGGTCAGAGGTACTTTTTTTCGCCACTGCTCGATTTCGGCTATCCAAACCTGTCTTGATTCCGCTTCCTGTTCATAGTGATGCTCTTCCAGAAACCGTAACAGATCCTTTAGTACGGATTGGGCGTCGCCAATGATCGGCAAATCCACGGTAACATTTTTATTAATGGAGGAAGGATCAATATCAATATGGACGATTTTTGCGTCCGGCGCGAAGGTTTCAATTGTTCCGGTTACACGGTCGTCAAAACGCACGCCGACTGCAAGCATCAGATCGCAATGACTGATGGCCATGTTTGCGTAGTAGGTGCCGTGCATTCCCAACATGCCCAGCCACAGCGGATCGCTTCCCGGAAAGGAACCCAGTCCCATCAGGGTTCCGGTTACCGGAATTTCATATTTTCTGGCCAGATGGGTCAATTCCGCTGCTGCGTGGCCCAGAATGACGCCGCCGCCGGTCATGATGAGGGGTCTTTTCGCACGATGAAGCAAGTCCAGAACATGAGCCATTTTTTTCGGCGCCGGTTTGTAGGGAGTTTCATAATTTCGAAAGGTTACTTTTTCCGGGTCATAATCCGTACTTGCCGCCATAACATTTTTAGGCAAATCCACCAGCACCGGTCCGGGTCTTCCGGAGCGGGCGATGTGAAAGGCTTCTTTGATGGTGGACGCCAGTTCCTCCACATTGCGCACCAGAAAATTGTGCTTGGTGCAGGGTCTGGTGATGCCGGTAATGTCGCATTCTTGAAAAGCGTCATTGCCGATCAGGCCGGTGGGCACTTGTCCGGTAAAGACCACCAGGGGAATCGAATCCATATTGGCGGTGGCAATGCCCGTGACCGCATTGGTGGCTCCGGGCCCGGAGGTGACCAGGCAAACGCCCACTCTTCCCGTTGCCCGCGCATAGCCGTCGGCGGCATGCACGGCGCCTTGTTCGTGACGAACCAGAATATGTTTCAGGTTGCTTTTAAAAATCTGGTCATAAATATCCAGGACTGCTCCTCCAGGATAGCCGAAGAGGATGTCCACTTTTTCTTCTTCCAGCACTTTTAACAGGATTTCGGTTCCTTTCAAATGCATTGTTTTTTCGCCTCCATGTTCAACAGATATGAAAATGCCTTGATAAAAAAAGCCGCAGTTTCTTGAGGAAAAAGCGGCTTTACTTGCAAAAAACAAAGCCGCGGGCTTTTCGGGGCCCGCGGCGGATACCTTTTTCTTAAAGATACCGGGCGGCGGACCCCGTAAGTACGACTACTACGAGCAAGCTTACGAAGGTTTGAATTACATGGTTACCGCTTTCAGAATCTTTAAAAATCATAAAAATTTTCCCAGCATTTTTTTTTCATGTAGCGAAAATTGATCCGCTTGTCAAGAGACTTTTACTTCTTTTCGATTTGCCTCAACCATTCCAGGGCGAATGTTCGGGCCGCCTGCATCGGTTCGCGGCCTATCCGGTAGCACTGTTTCCAGGAGCCGGGCATGGATTCATAAGCCGGATTGGCGAACTTCATTTTCCCTCGCCCGTTGGAAACCAGTTTTGCGTCATAGGGAATATCTTTGCAAAGATCAAGAAATTCGCGGAGTCGGGTGGCAATCAAACGCTCCGGATCTTCCGGATAGTTCTGTTTCCACTGGTCCAGGCGTTCAGAATAATTGCGCTTTTCGTCAAGCGCGTTTTGTTCGTATCCCTGCTGCAGCATGGCCGCCATTTGCGGATTATCCGTCATTCTCTTGATATTGGCTTCCATTTCTTCGATCGTGCTTTGCATTTGTTTTTGCATATCCGGAGGCAGCGTTTTATAAGTTTTCTTCATCTCCTCCAGGCTCTGCTTTTGTTCCGCCACAAACCTGCCATATTGCTCATCGGGCGATCCTTGGGAGGGCTCGGTGGGTTTTTCGTCCAAGCGCTTTTTTTCGTACTCCGTCCTGAATGCAGACGATTCCGTGTAGGATTTTATAAAGCTTAAGGTGTTTTTTACAAAAGCAGCCTGAACCTGGGGAGCGGCCGCCTTGAATAACTTCTTGTCCGGATGGATGGTGATCCGTCCATAAAACAATGAATTGACGACTCCATTTTGCAAGTCGTCCTGGGTGAAACCAAAATCCGTTATCCGGGATTGAGCATAAAGCATGGCTGTTCCTGCCACAAGCACAACCAGGCAAAATAAAATGGTTACTTTTCCTTTTCTGATCATGAATTCTTTCCTCCGGTTTTATGGAATCAGCGAGGGGTTCACGATGGAGTCAATCTTTTTTGGGGTGGAATTCTTACAATTCGTTCTCCTTCCACCATGGATATGGCGTTTTGCGGACAGAAATGTGCGCATACGCCGCAGCCGATACAGTGCTCCTCGTTCCGCCTGGCTTTCTTGTCTTCGTTTAAATATGCCGCATAGGTGTGACATTTTTTAACACATGTACCGCAACCGATACAAAGATCATCATTCACCATGGACAGGAAATGAGTGGTATTGGTCAGCGGAGCAATCATGTTGTCAACGCCGTTTGCGCAGCAGCAGCGGCAGCAGTTGCAGATGCTGGTTTCTTCCTTGCTGATGTCAAAATTGGGATGGTAGGCTTTATGCACAAGTCCGGCTTCTTCTGACCGTTTTAAAACCTTCAATGCCTCATCTTTGGTAATCATCCGGGAAAAACCCTGTTCAGAAGTAAAACGCGCCGATTTGCCGAAGGTAAAACAAGTTTCGCGATCATCGGTTTGTTGGCATGGCGAGCCGGACAAATCCTTATAATGACGGCAAAAGCAATGACCCAGCGCAATTTCATCAAACTTGTTGATCAGTTCTTCAACCTTTTGAGCAGGTACAATTCGGTCTGCCGTCTTTTCCAGTTCGCGGTTGATGGGGATGATTTTCACCGGTTCATTTTTCGGCTTGTTTTCAAAAACCGGAACGGTTCTGTCCACCGGCGGGAGAGTCATCATGAAAGGAATGATGGCATCATAATTATCCTGGAGCATATTTTTCAGGTCGGCAAACAGTTGATTAAATAATGTGCATATCTCCAAGTTCTGTTCATTACGTTCCAGTTTGCCCATGAATTTGTATTCAAAGGTTCCAACATTCAAAAGCGGCAGCAGCCGAAAAACCATAACGCCCTTGCTGTTGGGTTGATTGAAGATGACGCCCTTGGAAGCCAAGTTCTTTATTTTCCTCATAATTTCTTCTTCCGGCAATCCGCTGGATTGTTTGAGTTGTTCCAGGGTCTGGGATTTTTTTTCTTGGAAAGCCGAGATAAAATCCAATTCGTCTTCCTGAATAAAGAATTTTAAAAGTTTTATCAGTGTATCGTTTACCGGAACCGGTGTCCCTCCGGCTTTGCTGATGATTTCTCCCGCTTCCCTGTACTTTTCGTCCATATTCATGTTTTTCCTCCAAGAATCGTTTTTGAATGAAGGCTGCATAAGGAAAGAATAAAAGTTTCCCTGTCCGGCAGGCCATTTATTTGCTAATGTGTCCCTCTTGGAATCGCAGTATAGGGAGGCTGATTTAGCTTGTCAACGAATAATTCACGAATACTTTGAGGTGTCATGAATTTGCAGCCGTCATGTGCAACGGATTGCTCTGTTCCCCGGGGAACTTGCCCATGAGAATGATCGGGATCGGTTTTTTCGTCGGTTTGGTGTCAGGAGCGGTTGGAGGTCTGATTGGACTGGGTGGAGGAATTATCATGGTTCCTCTGCTTACCGGCCTCATGAATCTGGATCGTATCCGTGCACATGGCACCAGCCTGGCGGCGCTGGTGTTTACGGGTTTCAGCGGAGCGGCGGCTTATGCCTGTTACGAACAGATTGATTGGACGGCCGCTGTGGCGCTGGCTTTTCCGGCAGTCTTGACGGCTGCTGCCGGAGCGCGGCTTGCCGATGCTCTGCCCGCCTGGAAGCTGAAAAGAGCTTTTGGCGGATTTCTGTTTCTTTGCTCTTTGCTCTTGCTTTTGAAACCATTCATGCCATCCGGGTGGGGACCTCTGTCCGGTTATGCATTGATCGGGGCGATGACGGCCACGGGAGCGGTTACGGGATTTCTTTCCGGTCTTTTGGGAGTCGGAGGCGGACTGCTCATGGTTCCCGCCATGATCTTTTTTGCCGGTTTTTCTCAATATGCCGCCCAAGGTACGGCGCTTTTGGTCATGATTCCGACCGGCATGACCGGCGCTGTTACACATTTCCGTTTTGGAAATGTGGCGATCAGGCTATTGTATGGCATTGCGCCTGGCATTTTGCTGGGTGCGTTTCTCGGAGGAAACATCGCTCAATTTATTCCCGAAGATTTGTTGTGCAGAATTTTTGTTCTGTCCATTCTTTTGATGGGATGGCGTTATATCAAAGCAGAAGAACCTCCCGAACTTCCCGAATCGGTCAAGGCGGCCGGTCTTGCCAGGAGGTAGTCCGCCTAAAGCATTCCGCAGCGGCCGTCAACAGGCAATATCCTATTTTTCAAGCGTTTCTTATCTTTAGGTCCTGCAGGCCGTTGTCAATGCCTTGTGGGGGTCTCATTCTGCATACCATGATGCAATTATTTGATTGACTTGCAAATCGTTTGAAATTAATAAAATCAAAATATTAAAAAGCAAGAGGCAAGGCATGCTTCAAAAAAACCCAGAAATGAAAAGGAATGGTCGGGACGAATCTCTTGGCCAAACGGCATCTCCTTTAACCGTTCATCCGTTTTCCTCTGCAAGCGACGTGAAATCTCAAAGGCCGGGAGGGAAACCGGTCCTTACCTCCAAATGCCCTCCCCGGATGGGAGGTTGATTCCTCCTTGGCTTTACAGGGTTTTTTCCCTTCTCCTCAAGGATGGGTGGACCAGGGAAAGGATGTCGCTGCAAGTGTTCTTGCAAAAGACAAATCGCGTTACGAAGAAATGCGCTTTCGCGCTTTTGTCGAGCATTCTTCAGACATCATCGTGATGATCAATCTGGAGGGAGTCATTACGTATATCAATCCGGCCGTCGAAAAAGTTTTGGGTTTCAAGCCCGAAGAACGAATCGGCGCCGGGGGATTCGAGCTTGTCCATCCGGAAGACATAACATTTCTGGCCGATTCATTCCGTACGCTGGCCAGCAATCCGAAAGCCCCTCCGATTTTTGGTGAAATGCGTTTACAGCATAAAGATGGTAGTTATCGAATATTTGAAGGCGTGGGAAGCGGATTTGTCATCAACGCTGTTGTTGAAGCGGTGATCGTGAATTATCGCGATATTACTCAACGAAGGAAGATGGAAAACGATTTGCGGGCAAGCGAGCGCAACTTCCGCTGTTCTCTGGATGATTCTCCTCTGGGGATACGCATATCCAATATCGATGGTGAAACCATTTATGCCAATCGCGCAATTCTGGAGATGTATGGCTATGACAGTATCGATGAACTCAAAAATACTCCGCTTCCGGAACGATATACGCCGGAGAGTTATGCAAAATGGCGGACCAGAATGGAAAAGAGACGTCAAGGAGCATTTGGTCCTTCCGAATATGAAATCAGTATTCTCCGAAAAAACGGCGAGGTGCGTCATCTTCATGTTTTCCGCAAGGAAATCTTCTGGAACGGTCAGAAGCAATTTCAGGTCATTTACAACGATGTCACCCTGCACCGGCAGGCTGAAGAAAAGATCCATCAAAGTGAAGAAAAATACCGCACGATTATTGAGCAAATGGAGGAAGGGTATTTCGAAATTGATCTGGCCGGAAATTTTACGTTTACGAACGATGCCGAGAACAAAATGCTGGATTATTCCAGGGATGAACTGATCGGAATGAACTACCGTCAATTCATGGACAAAACGCATGCTCAACAGGCGTATCAGATTTTTCACCATGTTTTTAAAACGGGCGAACCGATGCAGTCGGCTTATGGAGAAGTTATCAGAAAAAACGGTATGAAAGGATTTTATGAAATATCGATTTCCCTGATCAGGAACACCGAGGGCAGGCCGGTTGGATTTCGGGGAGTCTCCCGCGACATCACAGAGAGAAGGCAAGCGGAAGAGAAATTACGCATGCAGGAGCAGCTTTTCAGGACGCTGGCGGAGCAGTCTTCTGATATCATTGTTCTTGTGGACAAGAGAGGGACGATTATTTACCAAAGTCCCGCTTTGGAGGATTTTCTTGGATATAAACCCAAAGACAGGATCGGCCTGAATGCCTTTCAGGAAATTCACCCGGATGACTTAAACAAAATCCTTTATTATTTTAATATTCTGATCAACAAAAGCAACGCATCCTATCAACAGACGGATGTGCGAATTCGCCACAAAAACGGAGGCTTTCGCGAATTTGAAATATTGGCCAAAGGCATTTCCAAGAATGACATTGTTGAAAAGGTTGTGGCCAATCTTCGTGATGTGACTGAACGGAAACAAGCTGTGGAAGCGCTGCGGGCCAGCGAGGAACTCTATACACAGCTCGTGAACACGATTCCTGATGTGGTGATTCGGACGGACCTTGCGGGAAAAATTACCTTTGCCAATGACTACACCATTCAAAGAGGCGGGTATCGTTGGGATGAAATAGAAGGTCACAATATTATAGAATTTATTCCAGAGGAAGAGAGAGCCCGGGCTGTTCAGAACATCATGCGGATTATTACGGAAGGCAGACAAGGTCCTTATGAATATCATATTATCCTGAAAAACGGTGTAAAAATTCCCTTTGAAGTCAGCAGTGGCATTTTTCGCGGCGAAGACGAACTGCCTTTTGGCTTGGTTCATGTATGCCGGGATATTCGAATACGTAAAAAGGACGAAAAGGAAAAAGAGCAGTTGCAGGAGCGTTTAAATCAGGCTCAAAAGATGGAATCCGTGGGGCGGTTGGCCGGCGGAGTTGCTCATGACTTCAATAATATGCTTGGCGTGATTCTTGGTCATACCGAGCTGGCGATGGAGCGTAAGGTGCCCGACTCGCGACTGCAGATTCATCTTCAGGAAATCCGGAAAGCGGCGGAGCGCTCTGCAAGCCTTACGCGTCAGCTTCTGGCCTTTGCCCGCAAACAGACGGTTTCTCCCAAGATTATTGACATCAACGACGCGGTGACGGGCATGATCAAAATGCTCCAGCGTCTGATCGGAGAGGACATTGCTCTGACCTGGTTGCCGGGTATGAATATCTGGCCGATTAGAATCGATCCGTCTCAGGTCGATCAAATCCTGGCCAATCTGTGTGTAAATTCCCGTGATGCGATCTCCGGTGTGGGAAAGGTAAGTATTGAATCAGGGAACATTACGGTAGATGAGGCTTTTTGCACGGGTCATGCGGACTTTGTTCCGGGAGATTACGTTTTTCTTTCCATCAGTGATGACGGATGCGGCATGGACAAAGAAACCCGCGGCAAACTGTTCGAGCCGTTTTTTACAACGAAGGATCTTGGAAAGGGCACGGGACTTGGTCTGGCTATCATTTATGGCATTGTCAGGCAAAATAAGGGATTTATTTCCGTCTACAGCGAACCGGGTCAGGGAAGCACTTTCAGTATTTTTTTGCCCAGGCACATCGGCCATGCCGAAGGGACGGAAAAGGATGAAGCGAAGGAAAGCGTCGTCGGCGGACGCGAAACGATTCTGCTGGTCGAGGATGAACGGGCGATTCTGGATTTGAGCAAACTCATGCTTGAACAACAGGGATATCGGGTTTTGAGCGCGGCCACGCCGGTGGAAGCGCTGGATCTGGCCCGGCAGCATCAGGGAGACATTCATCTTTTGATGACAGATGTCGTCATGCCTGAAATGAACGGTCGCGACCTTGCCAGGGAAATGCTTTCTCTGTATCCCGGAATCAGGCGCCTGTTTATGTCCGGCTATACGGCCGATATGATCGCCCATCATGGCGTACTTGATGAAGGTTCATGTTTCATTCAGAAGCCGTTTACCAGATATGACCTGACTGCTAAAGTGCGGGAGGCTCTGTACACGTCATCATAAAGGAAGGAGAAGAAAAAATGAAAAATGTGGATATGAAAGTCGAAGGCAATATTCTGACCATTCAGGTTGACCTGACTCGGGAGTTTGGACCGTCAGCGTCGGGGAAAACCATTATTATTTCATCGACGGAAGGAAATATTTCTATTCCCGAAAGAGATGAAATCAAGATCGGATTAAACATTTACAAAAAGAAGCCTTTTAGTTTATCCAAACCTGAATAAGCGAAGTAGCCGGCAAAGGCTACAAGAAAAATAGCGCAGAAGGCGATCAGACCACGGTAAAGACGATCGGTCAGAAAACGCCGACCTCCGGAAACGGCGGCTGAAATAAAGGAATACCAAGCCAAGTCTGCTGAAATGTGTCCGGCGAAGAAGAAAACAACGCCCAGAACACCGAACTGTTCGGCATAAATGATATAACCGACGCCGATAGAGGCCCACCAGATTATCCAGTAGGGATTGGATAGACTCAAAAGGATTCCGCTGACCAGTGGATGGTTCAACTTTGTTTGCTTTACTTCCCAGGACAGACCCAGTGTTGGTAATGTGCGGAGCATTCCGAAAGCCATCCAGAACAGAATGGCAGATCCGGCCAGGGCGGTGGTGACAAAAACAACCGGCATCTGCAAAAACGGCGCCAATCCCAGAAGAAGAGCACTGACCAGGGCTACTTCCAAAATGGCATGTCCGACAATCAAGAGCGGCCCGGCGATGAATCCTCGCTGGGAACTTTCGCTGATGGTGGCCGTCAGGAGCGGCCCCGGCATAAGAGCGCCGGAGAGCGCGATAAAAAAGGAAGTGGCAAAAATAGTCAGAAACGTCATCATGAAGGCACCTTCCCGGAGGATGGTCTTGTGTCTTTTGGAGTAAAAAGGAAGTCCATCGTTATGGCCTTTTCTTTCCTGTTTAGCGAACTGGAAAGGGATTTTGAGGTTTTGTTCGGCATAAGAACATTTTTTCCGTTCATTGATGACTCGATCTTTTGGTTCTGTCAAGGGATTTAATGAAATAGACTTGATGAAATAGAATTTGCTTTAGCGGTAAAAATGCCGGATAATAAATAAACAACACCTGAAAGAAACATCCGGAGCGGAGGTTCATGGATCATGGCGGTGAAGCCCAGGAAATCTGAAACATCTGAAAAGAATCCCGGATCGGCAAACGAGGACAGAACCGAAGCGGAAGAAAAATGGATGTCCGCCGACGCGCCGGAATCCGAAAAGAGTGCGGAAAAAAATGAACTGTCCCGTCTGGCGATGGACATCATTTCCAATGTCGGCGTAGGAATTTACATCGTGCAAGAGGGAAAATTTGTTTATGTCAGTCCCCTGTACGAGAAACTTTCCGGCTACTCGGCCAGTGAACTTCTTCACCGAAATTCCCTGGATTACATTTATCCGGATGATCGAAACAAAACCCGCGCAAAGGCGATTTCTGCGTTGAAGCAGGGA
>Ga0209606_1002532_pt1 | contig 19936 bp, 17 predicted proteins | sample AD_UKC057_MetaG_FD_184412 | JGI IMG/M metagenome (GOLD analysis project Ga0209606, IMG submission 184412) | Active sludge microbial communities of municipal wastewater-treating anaerobic digesters from USA - AD_UKC057_MetaG (SPAdes) (version 2) | ecosystem: Engineered > Bioreactor > Anaerobic >...
GCTATAGCCGCCGCGGGCGGAGTGACTTCCACCGGTGACGGAACCCGCGTAGCCTTGGCGCGCAAGACGGGCGAAGGTGCTTTCTCCCTGGAGATCGACGTGATGTCGGCGCTTGACGCCCGGGAGGACCAGGGTAAGCCGCCGGTCGCGCCGATACCTGTGCTGGAGGACGGCGACGCGCTGTTTGTCCCGGAGGCTGTGCCTGGGCAGGCTGTGGTCCTGGGTGAGGTGGCGCGGGCCGGATCCTACAAGCTAACCCGGGGTTCGCGCGTGCTCGACTTGATAGCAGCCGCGGGCGGGGTGACCCCGAAAGCATCCTTGGAAAAGATTCTATTATATTCTGAAGGGATTCTGTCAGAACCGCAGTATATATCCATTGGAACTGGAAAATCGCTGCTATCGGAAGGCGCGACTGACAACCCCGAGGTTCGCGCGGGCGATGTGATTGTGGTCGCAAGCAGGATGATCACGGTGAATGTGCTTGGGGCGGTGGCGCGACCGGGAACGTTCGAGATGCAGCCGGGCGCGTCTCTTGTGGACGCGGTGGCAGCAGCGGGCGGCACGCGCGCCGAGGCGGATGCCGCTCGGGTGTCGGTGGCGCGAAGGCCCGCGCAGGGCGCGACGAAGTCCGAGGTTTTCACTATCGACCTGGAGGCAGCCATCGGAGGAGCCCGCGCAAGCGCGGCAGGCGCAGACAGCGACACGCCGGTGCTTCTGGCCGACGGTGATGTGATATTCGTTCCCGAAACGATGGGGCAGGTGCTGGTGTTGGGTGAGGTGGCCCGGCCCGGAGCCTACAAGCTCCAGCGCGAGGCGCGGCTGCTTGACGCGATTGCCGCAGCCGGCGGAACTACAGCGAAGGCGTTCTTGGAGAGCGTGACTGTCTACAAGGATGGAGCGCTAGCAGCGGGCGCGGCTGAACCTCTGGGCCACGGAAAGGTGCTGTTCTTTGGCAAGGTAACCGAGAACCCGCGGGTGAGCCCGGGAGATGTGGTGACCGTGGGATCGCGGATGATTAATGTGAGCGTGATCGGCCGGGCGGGCAGGCCAGGCTCGTATGAGCTGCCTCTCGGGTCGCGGGTGATCGACGCAGTGGCGGCTGCCGGTGGTGTGGCGCCGGATGCCGACAGGCGTTCGGTGCTTGTGATCCCGGCGGGCGAGTCGGGGCCGTCCGTGACTGTCGACCTCGACCAGGCGCTGCGGGGCGGGGATGTGGGGCATGTCCTGTCTGACGGGGACGTGGTGTTTATACCCGACACCCGTCAGCAGGTCGCGGTGATGGGCGAGGTGGCGAGGCCGGGGGTGTACGCCTACACCGAGGGCATGACCTTGATGGAGGTCATGGCGATGGCCGGAGGGCCGGCTGCCAAGGCGGACCTCGCTCGGGTGCGGCTCTACCGCGGGGAGCGTGTGGAGGACGCCCTGCGGCTAGAGGTGGCCGACGATAGGCTTGCCTTCGAGGGCGACATCAAGAACAACCCTGCGCTCGCTCCAGGCGATATCCTGTTCGTCCCGTCCGGGCGGATCAGGGTGCAGGTTGCAGGGCACATTGCCCGAACCGGCGAGGTGGAGCTGCGCCGGGGAGCGACGATCCTAGACGCCATATCCGCCGCAGGGGGTCTCGCTCAGGCGGGCGACGGCGCCCGAGTGGTGGTCACGCGGAGGGGCGAGGGCGCAGGCCGTGTGTTCGAAGTGGACGTAGACGGTCTGCTCAGGGGAAGGCTTCCCCAGGCGGAGGTCGCGTGCCTGGAAGATGGGGACGTGGTGTTCGTCCCGGAGGCCAACCGCAAGATCGCGGTGATGGGCGGGGTGGCGCGGCCGGGTCTGTACGACTACAAGACCGGGATGAAGCTCATCGAGGGCTTGGCCGTGGCAGGAGGGCCGACCGCGGCGGCGCGGCTCGACCGGGTGATGGTCTACTCAGGCGACCAGGCGGTCCAAGTAGCGCTGGGGGACGCCAAGGCCCAGGCAATGACGATTGATCCGACGAAGGGGAACAACCCTGAGCTCAAGTCGGGCGACATCATCATAGTGCCGCTCTCTGAAAAGATAGACTGGACCATGATTATCTCGATCCTCTCAGCAATCAACCAGATTAAGGGGATCATTACGCGCTAACGGGAGGCAGCTCATGGACGAGCAAGAGATCAGTCTACAAGAACTGTGGCAGACGATATGGAAACGAGCTTGGCTGGTTGTGGGGCTGACTGTGTGCGCGATGATCGTGGCCTACTTCGCAAGCTCCGCGATGACCCCGATCTACGAGGCCGAGACGAGTTTCATGGTCAAGACCAAGGGCGGGAATTTGGTCTTGCCCATCGAGGATCTGGGGCTGATGGGCACAGGCGCCAACATGACCCGGAACTACGTGGAGGTGCTCAAGAGCCGGACGGTGCTCGATAGGGCTCTGGACCGTGTGGGGCTGGAGCCGGAGCATGACCCGGTCGACGCAGCCGAGGTGCGCCAGGCCATTACGGCCCAGGTCATAGCGCAGACCGACGCGATACGGGTGAAGGTGCAGCTTGCCGACAGGAGACTGGCCGCGGATCTTGCCAACGCGCTCGTGGATGTGTTGATCGAACACAACCGAGACATGAATCAGTCGGCCACGCGCACGGCCCGGGAATACCTCGCGGACCAGCTGGAGGTGTCCACTATCCAGTTGCGCGGGGCGGAGGAGAGGATGCTTGCCCTAAAAGCGGGCAAGCGGATACTCGAGCCTTCGGCTGAGGCGCAGGCGCAGATAAAGAGGGTAGTCGATCTTGAGACCAAGAAGGCCGAGGCCGAGGTCTCCCTGGGCGAGACGAAGGCGCGCCTTTCGAAGATACGTGAGCAGCTCGGGGGCATGACCGATACCGTGGTATCGAGCCAGACGGTCGTGGAGGACCCTGTGGTGGCGGGCTACCGTACGCGTCTTGCGGACCTTGAGATCAAGCTTGCTGCCGCGCGGGAGAAATACACTGAGCAGCACCCGGAGGTCGTGAAGATCACCGCCGAGATGGCGGAGGTCAAGGCCAGTCTTAACTCAGCAGTCGCCAAGGTAGTCGGCACACAGGTGTCGAGCCCCAACCCCATGCGGGAGCAACTGCTGAAGCAGGTAGTCGAGGCAGAGACGCAGATGGCGTCGGCGCGCGCCCAGGTGGACGCGCTCGCGAAGCTGATCGCCACGGAAGAGGCGCGACTCGGAACTCTGCCCCAGAAGGAACTGGACCTAGCGCGGGTGACCCGAGACCTCGATGTGGCGCAGCAGATATACATTATGCTCAGGACCAGATACGAAGAGATGCGCATCACCGAGCAGATGCAGACGTCGGATATATGGCGGATTGACCCGGCGGTTGTTCCGACCAGCCCGGTGAAGCCTAGGAAGCTTCTGAACACTGCCATCGCCGGTGTGCTAGGCGTGTTCGTGGGAGTGGGAATGGCGTTTGTCATGGAGTTCGCCGATACGTCGATGAAGTCGGCTGAAGATGTAGAAGCAGTGCTGGGGCTGCCCATACTCGGCGCAATCCCAAGGCACGTGGGCCCCGGAGTTGAAAGCGTGACAGAGTATTCCGGGTACTACAGCGCGCGGCCCGGAAAGCGGGCCAACTCGAAGAAGCAATAGTAGTCACGACTTGCCGGCAGCGGATATCGACACATGGACGCAGGGGAGGGAGTGGCAGGGTGATTCCGAGGACATGGCGGATATCTCAGCGCAGTTATCTGCTGCTCGATGCGCTGATCCTCATGGCGGCCGACATGATCGGGCTGCTGGTGAGGTTCGAATACGACGTTCCGCTAGCCTCGGCACAATCCTGCATACGGACGTGGTACGCCACTGTGCCGGTGAGAATCGCTGTAATGTCGGTATTTGGGATGTACCAGCGCCTGTGGAAGTACTCGAGTGTGCGGGACATGGTCGCCGTGGCTGCGAGCGTCACCATGGGCTACGTCGCGGAACGCGGACTGATGTCGGTATGGCCCGCGATGGGCCTATCCCGGGGCGCTCTACTCATATCGTATCTTGCAGCCGTTGCCCTGATCGGGCTGAGCCGGTTCAGGGAGAGACTGTTTGCGGAAGTCCCGACGGGCCATCAATCCGACGGTAATGATGGATCCAATGGGCGTTCAGCGAAGAACCAGGCATGCCGTGTGGTGATTGCAGGCGCCGGGTCTGCCGGGTCTCTGGTGGCCAAGGAGCTGGCCGCGCATCCCGAGATGGGCCGAACTGCCGTGGGGTTCATAGACGACAATCCCGCGAAGCGCGGAGGGGTGCTCAATAGCCTTCCGGTGCTGGGCGCCCGAAGCGAGCTGGCGGAGATCATTGAGCGGTATCACGTGGGTGAAGTGATAGTCGCGATGCCGTCTGCCCCCGGCTCTGTGATCCGCGAGGTCATGGATGCCTGTAGGGATCTGAAGGTGAAGATCAAGACGCTGCCTGGGGTATATGAGCTTGTAGACGGCAAGGTGAGCGTGAAGCAGCTTCGGGACATCCAAATCGAGGACCTTCTAGGCCGGGAACCTGTGGATCTTGACCTAGACCAGATCGGCGCGTATCTTGCCGGCCAGACCGTCCTGGTGACCGGCGCCGGCGGTTCCATAGGCTCTGAGATCGTACGGCAGACCACGCGGTTCAAGCCCAAGAGCATTATCCTGCTGGGCCACGGGGAGAACAGCATCTTCGAGATAGAGCAGGAGCTCAAACGGAGGCATCTCGGGCAGCACACGGTTGCCATCATAGCTGACATACGCGACGAGCACCGCATCGACCGGGTGTTCGAGGAGTACAAGCCGGATGTGGTGTTCCACGCTGCAGCCCATAAGCATGTGCCGCTGATGGAGGCCAACCCGGAAGAGGCCTTAACGAACAATGTGTTCGGCACCAGGAATGTGGCCCGCTCAGCGGACAAGCATGGCGCCAAGCGGTTTGTGATGATCTCTACCGACAAAGCGGTGAATCCCATCAGTGTGATGGGGATGAGCAAACGCGCTGCTGAGATGATAGTCCAGTCCATCGGGTCAACGAGCCAGACTAAGTTCATGGCCGTGAGGTTCGGCAATGTGCTCGGCAGCCGGGGAAGTGTGGTACCCATGTTCCGCAGGCAGATAGCTGAAGGCGGGCCGGTGACTGTTACTCACCCCGACATGACGCGCTACTTCATGACCATACCCGAGGCCGTGCAGCTTGTGATCCAAGCAGGGGCCATGGGCAAGGGCGGGGAGATATTCGTGCTCGACATGGGCGAGCCGGTGAAGATAACTCGACTGGCAGAGGAGATCATCCGCCTATCCGGCATGGAGCCCGGGAAGGACATCGAGATCACCTACACCGGCATACGCCCCGGAGAAAAACTGTTTGAGGAGATACTGACCACCGAAGAAGTGGCCACCTCGACCAAACACAAGAAGATATTCGTGGCGAAGGATGCAGAGCCTGACGTGGAGGCCCTGAGAGCGACGATGAGGGAGATAGCGGTGGCGGTGGATGGAGGCGCAGGACCACACCAGGGACGAGAATCGCTTATGGTGCTCCTTGGGTCGGGAGGGGTGGCGTAGGGGGCGGGTTGGATGGAGCATGCTGGGCCCCTTGGCGACGAGAAAGACTGCTGTGGCCGGTATCGCCGTAGAATGGGCGGAACCGGAGAATACCTATCGGATTGTGGGGTAGGGCGTAAGTGAAGCCTGTGAGGTTCGGACTGATTGGATGTGGGCGGGTTGCGGTACTCGATAGCGTGCCATATGCAGCGTATGAAGATGCTGGTTCTAGCAAGAGAGTATTTGATGAGGTAATGAGGCTATAGCCGATATTGGCGTAATCTGGAGATCCAGACTCAGCTTTGATATGACAACAAGAGTTTTGGATTGCTAAAAAGCAGGTGTACCGTACTAGCGGCTGGCGTTGGATCAAGATTATGTCCTCCCTGATGAAGGATTCGATCTGATGGAAAGGGGATTGGCCTCGGTTGTTAAGAACCGTGCGCCATGCGATGATTATACATACTGGCTATGTCTGATGACGCGGTAACAACATATTTGGGGAACCCATGGCGTTAGGACTAGATGATGACATGGACAGCGCGAAGGTCCTCTACAGGCCCAAAAGGCATGAGGAGCGACAAAGTAGTCGACACACAGGCGACGAGATCCAACCCCGTGCGGGCGCAACTGCTGAGGCAAGCAGTGGAGACCGAGACACAGATGGCTTCGGCACCGATTCAGGTGGACGAACTCAAAAGGTTCATCGCCATGGAAGAGAAGCGCCTGGGCACGTGGCCCCAGAAGGAGCTCGGCCTCGCGTGGGTGACCCGCGACTTCGATGTGCCACAACAGACATGTCTACTGCTGAGGCCCAAATACGAAGAGATGTGCATCGCCGGGCAGATGAAGACGTCTGATATGTGGCGCGCAGGTGCGAAAGCTATTGCCACAAGCCCTGTCACGTATCGCAAAGTGCTTAGTGCCCTATCGCCGAAGTGCCGGGTGTGCTTGTGGGATTGGGAGCGGCGTCTGTCGTGGCTGCCGCGACCAGGCACGGAGAGTGTTCGCGGATAAGGACACACAGCCGGATTAGTATCGGGTACTAGCGCTGCCGAAACTGGTAAGGGCCGAATCGCCGGAGACGAGTATCCAAGAGCAACAAATGGTCCCGAACTCAGTCGTCCACTCTATCGGCAATCGCTGAGATGAGGCGCAGGGTCTTGTACATGTCAGCTGATGCAATATGATGGCAATGTAATTCGTGCACAGGAATCGTGCTTATTGCCAGTCTGGTTTAGGAGATACATGGCAGGATTCCAAGGAAACATTGCTCCGGGCATCACTCACATAAGTGCACACAGTGCGATGGGCAGCCTTGGTAGGGAACCATACAAAGGAGTTGCGCTATGTCTATACCAAAGACAGTTCATTTCTGTTGGTTCGGCAGAAATGTCAGACCGGATATGGTTCGAGAGTGCGTTCGAACATGGCAGAGATTATTGCTTGGATACGACATAGTGGAATGGATTGAAGACAATTGCGATATCTCGAGTAATAGGTTTGCTGCGCAGGCCCACAAAGCTGGAAAGTGGGCATTCGTAAGCGACTACGCGAGACTGAAGATCCTTTACGATCACGGTGGCATCTACACGGATACCGATGTAGAGATTGTGAAATCTCTGGATCAGTTCTTGGTGCATGATGCTTTCACGGGTTTCGAGCCCGAGAAATACATTCCAAATGCGGTGATGGGCGCTCAGAAGGGGAACAAGTGGATTGAGGAGCTACTCTCCTACTACGAAGGGCGCGACTTCGTGCTACCTGATGGTAGCCTACACACCACGACGAACGTGCGCATCATAACGGATATTGCGGTGGCCAGGCATGGCCTGTGCCAGAATGGGCAGCAGCAGGTGCTAGCTCACAGTGCTCAGATATACCCATCTACCTATTTTTGTCGACCAGGTCGGGCTGGAAACTCACTACTAGTGCCAGTGAACTGTTACGCAGTACATCATTTTCACGGGTCATGGCAGTCTAGTGGCATGAACCTAAGGAGAAAGGCCATCATTGGCGTCTCTCGGGTGCTTGGTCCCCGCGGGTTCAATGCTGTCAGGAACCTAAAGCGCCGTGTATTTCGAATGGTATCTGCAAGGCGTGATTGACTAGTTGGCACTGAACAGAGTGAGCGTTGCGTAGTTCTGTCGGTACATCTTCACTTGCAGCCGTAGACAGCAGTACCAGTTCACTGCATTCTCTGTTCCTGTTCCTGTGTCTTTGCGTTGCGGGTTTCGGATAGCGCCGTATGGCAGTATTATTACCGCTGAATGACGCCAGACGAAGGAGGCCTCCGCGTCTGCCAGTGCAGCTATCTGTGCAGGACTGGCTCTGCGCCCCGTGACCTGTACGTCGATTCTGTCATCAGGTGGCTAGGGGATCCTATCGGAAGGGTGAGTTAGCAACTGGCTCAAGGCGGGGATTCCCCTGTGCCCATGGACTCGTTGCCCCTGGAGGATCTGCCTCGGTAGTCTTTGGGGCGTGAATGGCAAGACTATGCTGCGTGAGCTTGACTAGGCTGCCTTAGCAAGGTTCTATGCTGGCTCAGCCCATTGCGCTGCGGATGGGTGCCTCAGTTCGCTCAGGAACGTTGCCTGTTAAGATGAGGGCGTTCTGACTCCTGCGAGGTTGGCTGGCGTACCTCGTGGGGTCGCGATTTCCACAGAAAGGCCTGGCTTACTAGACAAATGCATGGTATCCAGACGACGCGTATTTACACAGCGCCTAACAGGGGGTGAACTAGTGGCAGGCACGTTTCTCTTAACGTGGGATGTTGAGGCCCTTTGGGGAGATCCCGAATGCGGCTCAGACAGGTCAACCTCAGCTGAAATGGGGTTGCGTTTCCGAAAAGCCATTCGTGACATCATCGCGATTCTTGATGAGTTCGATGTTCCCGCAACGTTCGCCATAGTAGGGCACTTGTACCTCGAGGAGTGCGCCCCAGGCGCATCCAAACATCCCGAGATGGTCCATCCAGCTCACCAGTGGTACGCTGACTGGTACGCGAATGATCCCTGCTCTGATCATGTGCGCGATCCAGGTTGGTACGCTCCTGAGGTTACCGATTGGATCAGGAATGCCCCGACAGGCCACGAGATTGGCTGCCATTCATTCTCACACTGTATATTCGGGGATATTGGGTGCACTAGAGAGGTTGCAGTATCGGAGGTTTCAAGATGCAGGGAACTTGCGAATTGGCAAGGAATATCTCTGACTAGTTTTGTGTTTCCGCGCAATTCCGTTGGGCATCTAGACATTCTTAGGGAAAATGGCTTTTCATGCTTCAGGGGACCTACAATCGGCTGGTACTCATCGTTGCCAACCGGACTATCTCGGATATGTTCAGTCATAGATGAGTTTCTGCCAACGGCACCAAGATTGGTGATTCCTTCTGTCGTGGAAGGCGTCGTGGACATTCCAGGGTCAATGCTCATTCGATCAAGAGATCGATGGAGAAGGCTGCTGCCGGTACGCATGACAGAGCGCAAGGTCATCCGTGGGATACGACGGTGCGCAAGTGAGGGAGGGACTTTTCATCTGTGGTCTCATCCTCTCAATCTGGCGTGGAATCGAGAGGCTATGCTCACCATGCTGAGGAATGTGGCTAGTGTGGTGGCAGAGGAACGAGCAAGAGCTAGACTGAGAGTTGTTACGATGAGCGAATATGCTGACATGTATACGTCAAGTTTGTCGCCAAGGTGAGAGTTGGGAATCCGGCTGGCAACGGCGATCATATGTGGAATTGTAAGTAATCTGTTCCTACATTTCCAGATTGTTTGGCATCCTGCTTGGTCTAGTGGATAGTATCATGCATGCACTGACTGATGGCGTCCAAATGGGGGGTCTTGAGATGGCGACAGTTCAGACTGTCAAGCACACTGAGTACGTTGACCAGTTGGTTCAGTTGTTCAACTCTGTATTTGGCCAGAAGATGTCACCGGAGTCATGGATGTGGAAGCACCTAGCGAATCCGCTGAATGAATGCGAGCCATCCGTGGTAGTGGCAATGGATAACGGTGCCGTTGTCGGTGCAAGACCTCTCATGCGTGTGAACTTGAGGTATAGTGATGCCTTGCTGCCAGCCGTTGTGCCCTGTGACACAATGGTTCATCCGGAGTATCAACGACAGGGAATCTTTGCTCGCATGAACCAGTCGGCAATCGAGCAGGAGCACGCAAGGGGTACTGCGCTGCTTTTCAACTTTCCCAACCGCATTTCTGGGGCAGGATATATAAAACAAGGATGGCGGGAAGTGTCGGTATTGCGAGACTTGATTTTCCTTACCAATCCAGAGCGAGTGGCCAAAGCCTTCTGTGAGACCGACTGGGTTGTTGCTGCGGCTAGGCTGACTTATGGCGCGCTGTTTGGCAGGCGGGGAGAGAGGCTCACAGGTCGAGCCAATGCTGTGGAAGTCCTGATGTACGATAAGTACCCTGAGTCATTGAGCAGCATGCGATCTCTCTATGATGCAAATAGACTGGAACTAGATCGGACTAGGGCATTCATGAGATGGCGACTTGATGACAATCCATTGGAGGAATGCCGATATCTCCTCGCATACGCGCATGGTCAACTAGCGGGTTACATGGCTCTGGCGATGAGTCCTCGCTCACACGGCCTGAAACAGGGCTTCATAGTTGATTGCGTAGTCCAGGACTACGACATTCGTGTCTTCTCTTCACTTGTGGCATCATCCGTTAGGCTATTGATCGATCTCGGATGTGACTATATTAGGGCATGGGGGGTTCAGCATCCGAGCTTCCACAGGTTCCTGGTGAGCGAAGCGGGATTTTGGGCAATACCTCTGCCGCTATTGAAGTTGGCTGTTGGAGACAGGCTTCCGAGGCTCGTCGTGAGGACACTCAATTCCGGTCTTCCAGAGAGTCTAGATTTGCTATCGCCTTCGTGCTGGAATCTGACGCCGATATTCGGTGATCCTACGTGATCCGCTGGTTGTCGGCATACATACAGTTCGACATGCATCTTGGTCTGCTTGTTCTGTGCATTCGGCTAATCTTTCTTGCCTAGCGCAGGGCTCTTTGCTCCTGTAACGGGGCATAGGCGAACAAGCAACACGGATGGCCTAGGCCGAGGAGGTTGCCGGACGGCTGAACGAGATGTCACTTGGCCATTCGTGTCCGGATCTGTCGGTGAAGTGTGAGGACTGTCTGCCTGAGAGGCTGTCGCTTTGCCGACGTGGTTGAAAGGATGTATGATTGTGGGTAATGCGATGTTGTACATTACTTCTCGCAATGTGGCGGAGCCAGGAGGGGAATGGAGCCTCATAGCAAACAGGGCGAGTGCGTTACGGGAAGTAGCTGGTATCACAACCAGTATTCTGGCACTTACACGGGCGAGTCGGCTTCGTACTGCCGAGCAACCGAAGATACCAGAAGGGGTGCACATGCGCCATTTCCCATATCAATCTCTTTGGCATATGCCAGGTGCGCTGATACGCATGGTTTGCGAAGCGCGGGGGCTTCTGGCATCTGGCGCATTTGGTTCGGTCGTCGTATCTGGGACACCAGCTGAGTTGATTGCACCATTGGTGGGGTCGATGGCATCAATAACACTGTTGGTCGACATGCATGGAGTCATAGAGGAATGGGTTGAATACCCTGCGAAGCTGGTTGGTTATCCGCTTATTCGCAAGTTGCTGGTGGACCTTTTCAAGAGGATTCGGCGACGAGCAGTTCACAGGTCAGGAGCCATTCTCAGCGTATCACACCAGTTGTCCGAATACTGCCGCACCGAATTCGCAGAAAGACCTACATTTGTGATACCCTGCGGAGTCACGGTGCGTCTCGACAAGCAAGACATCTTGAAAGCCAGAGCAGAGTGGAGACAGCGGCTTGGTTTAGGCTCCGCCACGGTAGTAGCATACTCTGGGGGATTATCCAGATGGCAGATGCTGGGTCAGACCTGCGCATTCTATAAGGAGTTCTCGAAGAGACATCGAGACAGCAAGCTGCTACTGCTGACACCTGACCCTGCATCGGCACTTGAGACTGCGGCGAACGCGGGGGTGCGCTTAGAAGAGGTGATATGCCTTACACTTCCTCCTGAGGAAGTTGTCTGGGCGTTAACGGCCGCTGATGTCGGGATGTTGCTGCGCGAGCGCAGTCTCACCAATGAGGTTGCGTTTCCCAACAAGTTCAGCGAGTATGTGGCAGCTGGGTTAATCGTTGTGACAAGCCGGGCACTCGTTACTCCGATGACGATTGCCAGCAGTTACGGGATAGGGCTGTGCGTGGATCCCGCCTTTGGGTACGAGGACAGCATACGACAACTAGAGCGCCTTCTTCTTCAACGTTCGGTCGATAGCGATTCCTATCTGGATTCGTGCATGCGTACCGTAGATGACCGGTTGTACTTGCCCAGACAGGTGCATGAACTGGCCCATTTCCTCAATCAGCGCTCATTGTTGGGCCGAACTCCATACGAAGCACGCTGAACCAGTCCCTGCAAGATAACAGTGGAATGCGGTACTGTTTGCAGGATAGAGGCCCTGTTGCATGGTCTGTTCGTAGAGACCGTTGGCACAATGGACACCAGAAGACTAGCTAGGGACCCGGTATTGAGAAGCGACATAGCAGTTAGCCTTCAATAATGCTGGCCGACGGCATGAGAGTGCTTGGTGCTCACGCTGCATATCTATGAGGATCACGATCGAGGTTTGTCAACATGAAATCAATGGGTTGTGGGGTTTGGACAGGATTCTTGTCGAATCGGTTAACGGGCTGGATGAGTATTGCTAGGAACATGGGCATGTGGATTGCATGGTCACTACTGATAGCTGTCTTGACAATTGGGACTTCTCGATCGCTGCTACATGCCACATTGGCTGCAATGGTTCTTGTTGTCGCGATTGGTATAGCGGTTGCGAGGTCACAACCTAGGAAGTTGGTAGCAGTGATGGCCCTGGGATGGATGCTTAGAATCACATTGCTTGCCTTTTTCACCGTCCAGTCGCACTTGTCGGGTACCGGCGATTACTACCTTAGGTCCGCTGACGCGGCAGGTTACCACCTCTTTGCCAAGTGGGTGCTTGAAGCCGATTCATGGGTTCCACTGAACCGTGCCTACAGTTATAGTTACATAGTGGCTGCCCTGTACAAAGTGTTTGGTCCTGATCCAAACGTGGCCAACATACTGAACATTGGTATTAGCCTCGTTATTGTGCCTTACATCTATGAGCTAGGGAGACAATGCGGCGGCAGTCGTGCGGGACTATTGGCAGCAACTGCCTATGTCATGTATCCTAGTATGATTCTTTGGTCCGTATCCACGCTAAAGGACGTGTGGATAGTGCTTGCGCTGGTAATCTTCGCTAAATCAACAGCAAGCATGAGCCGTGGGCAAAGCCACCCCCAAGACTTCATTGGGCTGATTGTCAGTTGCAGCTTGTTGGCTTTTCTTAGGTACCAATATGTGCTCATACTACCAGTAGGTTTGCTGCTATCGATCGTTTTGTGCCGAAATAGGCATGGCCGTTCTCTATTCCCGCGCGTGATGGCCGCATCGATTATGATTCTCATTGTGTCTGTGTCGGCCATTGGCACGATGGCAACGGGACTGGCAACCAAGTCGCTGGAGGACGAGTATTGGCTGGATCTGCAAAGAGGAGCGCTAGAAGGAGGATCTGGCATTTCGGCTCTCGCCGGGGTACCTGCCAAGTATAGATGGATGGCGCAACTCCCTTTCGTGATTCTGGCTCCGTTCCCATGGCAGTGGATCACTACAAGCAGCGGAATCAATCGATTGTCAGGTCTGGAAACCGCGATAATGTACGTGTGTTACTACGTGATCGTGGCAAGAAGAAAGCACTGGGTACGTAACGTCTCAAGCACAGCAACAGTTGCATGCGCACTCGCAGTGTTTGCGGCAGTATCGCTAAGCGTACCGAATGTGGGGACAATGTACCGGTATCGTCTTGCGGGAAACATACTCATCTTGCCCGTGGCAATTGCGGAATTGGTGCGGTGGAAAGGAAAGAAACCATATAGAGACGGCTCATCCGATCTCAGTAACCCATCAGGCTAGCCCGTTGGTGTTCTGCTCTATGTCACCTATCCAGTGGACCGGTGTTAGGTGCAACGCTGACGGATGAGACGACGAGCCCAAGGAAAGCTCTCAGTATACCTGAACCATATGTGGTTGTGTCGCACGGCTGAGCCCAGATGGTGCCAACTGCCGAATCTGACCCGAGTGCATTTGTGAAGATGCAAGCTGTATGTCACCGATCATGGACGCAGTTCGGATACGACCGTGTTATCCACTCTCTACAGCGCACAAATCGTGACTTACTCAGATATCGAGCCGTCAGATACTTTGCGCGTGCTGCAAACCGGCGGTCGCGGGGCCGTGAGGTCCGGCCAGTGTCCATGGATGACCGATTCGGCCAGCTGATGCATCGAAACACAGATACTGCGTTGGTTCATTGGATTCGGAGGAATACGCAATGACTACTATTCTAGTAACCGGTGGTGCCGGGTTCATTGGTTCGCACGTGGTCGACATGCTAGTTGATAGAGGTTGTAAGGTCATAGTAGCTGACAGTCTCGTTACGGGCTATCTGAGCAATGTGAACCGATCGGCATTCTTCGTTAATGTTGATATATCGGATACCAACCTGAGCCGAGTGTTTGAGGAGCATTCCAACATTTCGGCGGTTATCCACTTGGCGGCACAGGCGAGCGTATCAGTCTCCTGGGCTCGTCCGATTCTTGACCTACGCGCAAACGGTATCGGTATCCTGAATCTTCTGGAGTGCTGCAGGCAGTACGGCGTGGGCCATTTCCTGTTCGCTTCTTCCGCTGCCGTATATGGGGATTCTGCGCTTGTCCCTATACCTGAGACAGCCCCGATTTCGCTGCAGTCACCGTACGCCCTTACGAAGTACCTGGGCGAGGGGTATGTTCGCCTCTACAAGCGTGAGTACGGGATCAGGACGTGTGTGATGAGGTTTGCGAACGTCTATGGCCCCAGGCAGAGGCATGACGGGGAGGCGGGTGTCGTTGCCATTTTCGCAGAGGCAACCAGGAATGAGCGGAAAATCGAGATTCACGGAGACGGATTGCAGACTCGCGATTTTATCTATGTTGGTGATGTGGTGCATGCAATAGGCCAGGCTCTTGAGAGGAAAGCTGGGGGTGACTACAATATCGGAACGGGCACACAGACGTCGATCCTAGATCTTTATGGTATCATTACGAGCGTCTCTGGGGTCGCCGGAGAACCGCAGTTCGTGAATGCCAGGCCAGGGGACATACGCGCTAGTGCATTGAACTGCGAGAAAGCCGTGCGGGAACTGGCTTGGAGAGCACAGACGGATCTCAAATCGGGCCTCAGGAGGACTATGAGCGCCATAAGCTGATAGACTCCCATAGAAGGATTACCCAGGCAATGAATCCTAGTTAGGAGGTGATGCACTAAATGGCAGTATTGTTCGTTGCATCTGTGTACCGTCACTTAACCGCTTTCCACATACCATATCTGATGCTGCTTAGGAGCTGGGGTTACGAAGTACTGGTCGCTGCAAGGGGCAACTCTGGTAGAGAACAACTGCAGGAATTGGGTTTCAGTTGCGTCGACATTCCATTCGCCAGAAGCCCCTACTCGTCCGACAATTTTGCAGCATTCTGGTCAATACGAGATCTGCTTTCGCGCCGTCGCGATATAGGACTTATCCAGACTAATACCCCCGTGGCATCCTTCCTCACAAGCTTGGCTGCCAGATCGGTGGGGTTCGCGGGATCCTTACTCCATATGCTACATGGGTTCTACTTTCAGGTTGGGGGGCCAGCAAAGGACTGGATACTCTACTACCCACCTGAGTACCTGATGGCGCGTTTCACAGACAGTCTCATATGCATTAACCAAGAGGACTTTCGCGTGGCCCAGAGGTTTCGCCTGCGTCGCGGTGGTAAAGTATACTATGTACCAGGCGTAGGATACGATGAACGTATATACAACCCCGGGGATCCCGACATGAAGCGAGCTATTCGAGACAGACTCGGTTTGGCTGATGAAAGCACGTTCTTGATTGCATACGTAGCTGAGATCAACTACAACAAGAATCATTTACAGCTTCTAAATGCCCTGCGCCTAGTAAATGATCGTGGCTACAATGCGAAGGCCTTGGTCATAGGTGACGGAAAGCTTAGCGAGACGATGAGGTTTGAGGCTGTGAGATTGGGCCTTGGAGGTCAGGCGGTGTTCCTTGGCCACAGGGATGATGTGCCCGACATCCTGAAAGCGTGTGATGCTGCAGCCCTTTTTTCGCATCGTGAGGGCTTGCCCAGATCACTAATGGAAGCTGCTGGGACCGGACTCCCGCTTGTTGCAACGGATATTCGAGGTAACAGGGATATCGTCAGGCACGGGGCAAATGGCTTCGTGGTGCCAGTCGGAGAGTACGGAGTCACGTCTGCGGCTCTTATTCAGCTTATCAGCGACGAAGCTCTGCGGACTAACATGGGGCTTGAATCACGCAGAATAGCACACGAATACAGCCTTTCAGGCGTAATGCCTATGATGGAGTCCGTATACAGGGAATGCTTGTGCGTAGCTTTAGATGCTCAAAGGTGACATTCAGATGAAGACGAGTGTGAGCAGTAGCATCCAATGAGGGCAGTACCCATTGCATGCTGAGTGTGTTCAATGACGCTGGAACACAGCCATAGTTTCGTTCCCATGAATCACCTGGTTAGTGCCTTGGGTAGTGATGTAAAGTCAGCAGCGCGATGCGGGGGGCGTTGACAGGACAGCTGCCATGTGGTTCTCTTCGGGTGTAGAGCACCACAATCCGAGGGGGTAACCATGATGACAGCTGCCAAGAGAAATGTATCACTGTTGGACGTTCTTCGCCACATGGGCATGGATGAGGACGCGGACTTCCTGAGGGACGGTGCCAAGCTTCTGACCCAAAGGCTCCTTGAGCTCGAAGCTGCAGAGAGGATCGGAGCAGGGAGGTACTAGAGGACACCTGAGAGGTCCACATCTCGGAATGGGCATGTAGACAGGCCTTGGGAGACGCGAGTGGGCTGCCTGGACCTGAGGATACCCAAGCTGAGGGAGGGGTCATTCTTCCCCAGCTTCCTGGAACCTCGGAAGATGACGGAGAAAGCCATTCTGTCGGTGGTTCAGGAGGCGTATGTTCACGGTGTCAGCACGCGCAAGGTGGATGACCTCGTAAGAGCGTTGGGCCTGGACGGTATCGACAAGAGCGAAGTCTCTAGGGTCGCCAGAGAGCTGGATGAGGAGGTCAACCTGTTTCTGAGCAGGCCGCTTGAGGGGCCTTACCCATATGTATGGCTGGATGCGACATATCTGAAGGTAAGGCACGATCACCGCGTCGTAAGCAAAGCTCTGTTGATTGGGTTTTCAGCGGAGTTTGCCAGGTAAGCAGAAGAGAATATGTAGTTACCGGATGGACCGGCTTGTATAATGGCCTCTTGCGCATCAGGGATTTTGATGAAGCCGTGCATGCGCTTGTTCTCGACAGGGACAAGCTCCTTTCTGAACCTGGCGCGTTCATAGATAGAACCGGGCAGTATGTGGCCCCGTTCTCGACCGCCGTATGGCTTGCGCAGGATTTCTGCATGCACTTCCCGGCGCAGATCGCGTCTTATGCCCGTCATCAGGAAGCAGACTGCTGCCAGAAGATCGCCAAAGCCCCTGATGATCATCGATTCTATGAGGAGCAGCTTGCGCTGCAAAGGCAAGCTAACGCGCTGATCAGGCAGTGGTGTCCGGAAGCTGACTGGGATGAGGTAGACGAACGTCTTATTCTCCGAGAGGAAGTGCGGCGCCTACGCGTCCTCCTTGAATCCGCTATTCAGACCATGGAGTCGAGGCGACTCAAAACCGAAGCTGCATTGCTTCGCAAAGAGCTCGAGGAGTGAACGCACATGGCCGATGACAAACTGAGCGATAGCCAGTTATTCCGCCCCGGTGGCGAATAAAGCCTCACACTGGCAACTGCTTATCGTCGGGCTGTCCCATGGGGCTCTGCGTTCTTGCGCTTATGGCTCAGATACATGAAGATCGTGGCGGCGGATGCGATCAGGGAAAGATTGAAGAGTGTCCTTGTACGCTGCAGACCATCCCGGTTGGTATGTATGGAGAGCCTATGCTGCCATTCAGCAAGATTGCCTGCATATCGGCCTCGGTTTTCGCGGACCCGAACGTTTATCGTCAATGGTTCTCGAGCTAGCTGCCTTATCGGTATGTTTGCGGAAGCCGTGCCCACGTCCGGAATGTTGTCTAGTTCTGTTGACCTTGCAGTTACGCTTAGCCCAACTTCCGCACTCGGGCACGCGTTTTCGCCTGATTTGTAGGAGGGCGTAAACTGAAAGCCGTGGTAGAACGCATTCCGTCTTCTCGGAAAGCTCAAATAGTGACTAAAACATGTGCATATTCCTCTTGCATATTGGGCAAGATTGCGTTACAATAGTGACATGTATATAAGGAAAACGGTCCAGAAGGCCAAGAACGGAAAGGAATACGTGAACTACCTCCTGGTGGAGTCGGTCATGACCGAAAAGGGACCCCGCCAGAGGACGATCTGCTCCCTAGGCAACCTGAGGCCCAGGCCTTTAGGGGAGTGGTTGGTTCTTGCCCGCAAGGTGGAGGAGAAGCTCGCCGGCCAGCTTGAGCTGGAGGGCGTGGAGAGCGACCCTCTGGTTGCGGAGATCGTCGGGAAGATCAAGGCCCGAAGGTCAGAGCGTTTGCCCGCAGAAGACACGGTCTCTGCGATCTCAGACGACGCTTCGGGGGAAAAGCGACACGGAGCTGGTCAAGCGCCGGGCGCTGCGCCCGAAATCGTGTCGGTGATCGCCGATCGGGTGACTGTGGAAGAGTGTCGCGAGGCCGGGCCGGCATATGTGGGGAACTGTTTCTGGGAGAGGATCGGGATAGACGATGTGCTGAAAGAGGCCGGGCTCTCGAAAAAGACCAGGCTGCTAACGCGCGTCATGACGCTCAACCGGCTGGTGTCTCCGAGGTCGGAGCACGCCATGCCAGGCTGGATAGACACAAGCGCGGTAGGGGATCTGATCGGAGCGGACCTAGCTGGTTTGAACGATGATGCTTTGTACCGCAACCTGGACCGGCTTCACGCCTGTCGCGATCAGATAGAGAAAGGGCTTACAGCCAGGGAGAGGGATCTGTTCAATCTTGACGCTTCCGTGTATTTCTACGATCTTACGTCCACGTATTTCGAAGGCCAATGCGCGAAAAACCCCAAGGCTGAACGCGGATACTCACGGGATCGCCGATCGGACTGCAAGCAGGTCGTGTTGGGGATGGTAGTCAACCGAGACGGCTTCACCTGTGCGCACGAAGTCTTTGAGGGCGGCCGACAGGACGCGAAGAGCCTAAACAACATGCTGGATATCCTGGAGAAGAGAACGGGAAGGCTTGAGGGAAGCACGATCGTCGTGGATCGCGGGATGGCTCTCGATGAGAACCTGGCCGCGATCAGAGGGAGGGAATGCCACTACATAGTCGCCTCCAGGCAGGCGGAGCGAAACGCGTGGCTTGAGGAGTTCGAGTCAGGCGACTGGCAAGAAGTGAAACGAACGCCTTCGCCCACGAACCCGGCTCAGAGGAAGTCCAAGGTGCTGGTGAAACGCGCCGAGCGCAACGGAGAGACGTGCATACTGTGCATAAGCGGAGGCCGGTCCAGCAAAGACGCGGCCATCCGGCGCAGTCATGAAGAGCGGCTAATCCGCGACCTGCAGAAGCTGGAGAAGCGCGTGGCCTCGGGTCGGCTCAAAAAGCCCGAGAAGATCTGGGAGGCTATCGGACGCATCAAGGAGCGATATCCCCGCGTAGCTCGCTACTACTCAATCGAGTGGGGCGAAACCGGCCTGAAGTGGGAGGAGAACGCGGAGAAGAAAGCAATTGCCGAAGCCCTCGATGGAGCGTATCTGCTGAAGACCGACAGAACGGACCTTAGCGCCGACGAGGCCTGGCGCGTATACTCCATGCTGACCAGGGCAGAATCGGCCTTCAGGGCAATGAAGAGCCCGCTTTCTGAAAGACCCATATTCCATCAGACCCAGAACCGGGTCGAGGCGCACATATTCCTGTGTATCCTCGCGTACCACCTGCTCGTAGCGGTTGAGAAGACCCTTCGCGACAACGGGCTAAACGACTCGTGGGCAACGGTCCGAGATACGCTATCGAGCCATCAAACAGTCACAGTGGTCCTTCCTACGACCAACAGAGGAACCCTCAGAATCCGACGCGGTTCGGCGCCGGAACCCGAGCACATCAGAATCTACGATGCCCTGGGCCTTCCGCACGCCATCATGACGCCAATCAAAACATGGTCCAGTACATAGTGACTAGTTTTCGCTCTTCGCCCCCGTTGAGCTGGGCGTTTGTCACGTGAGTGCGGAAGTTGGGTTAG
>Ga0209606_1002535_pt1 | contig 19920 bp, 16 predicted proteins | sample AD_UKC057_MetaG_FD_184412 | JGI IMG/M metagenome (GOLD analysis project Ga0209606, IMG submission 184412) | Active sludge microbial communities of municipal wastewater-treating anaerobic digesters from USA - AD_UKC057_MetaG (SPAdes) (version 2) | ecosystem: Engineered > Bioreactor > Anaerobic >...
CCCTGCCCGCCGATGGGGCTGCCCGCGGGCATCACCGAGGCCGCCCCGGCGTCCTTGAGCCGCTGGGCCATTACGGGATCGTCGCTGGTGTAGCACAGCACGGTGAAGCCTTCGGCTTGGAGCACCTTCAGGGCCTCCAGCGTGCCCACCGGGTCGGGCAGGAGCGTCTTGCGGTCGCCCAGGACCTCCAGCTTGACCCAGGCGGCGCCGGGGTTCTCCAGCCCCTCCAGCAGTTCGCGCCCCAGGCGGGCGGTGCGGATGGCGTCGTCGGCGCTGAAGCAGCCGGCCGTGTTGGGCAGCAGCGTGTACTTCCCGGGATCGATGAAGTCCAGGATGTTCCGTCCGCCGGCGTCCACCAGCCGCTCGCGCCGCACCGCCACCGTGACCACCTCGCAGCCGCTGGCGGCCAGGGCGTCGCGCATCAGCTCGAACGTCTTGTACTTGCCCGTGCCCACGAACAGCCGGCTGGTGAACTCGAACCCGCCGATCCGAAATTTCTCAATCATCGACATCGCACTCGTCCTTCCGTCCGGCCGCGCTGGCGGCGTCGGTCGCTGGTGGCCGCTGGTCCGTCGCGGCCAGGATCGCCAGGGCCACCATGCACAGCCCGGCCAGCACAAACAGCCCGGCGGCGGCGCTTCCCGAGCCCGGGTACTTGCTGCTGTCGGAGGTGAAGCCCGCCCCGAACAGGATCGGGAGGGTCGCCCCCGCCCAGGCCAGCCGCTTCAGCCACTTTCGTTCCATGCTCATCCTCCCCCAACGAGCGTCACGATCTCCAGTTCGTCCTGGTCGGCCAGTTGGGTGCTGGCGAAATCCGCGCGGCGGACGATCTGACGGTTCCGCTCGACGGCCACCCGGCGCGGCTCCAACTGCAACGAGGCCAGCAGGTCGGCCACGTTGATCGACTCGCCCTGCTCCCGCCACTGTCCATTGACCATGATCCGCATACGGTACAGCCCTTCACAAAGCGTGGATTATATGCCCCCCGCGGGCGAGGTCAAAGAGTTCGTTGGCGCCATCGCGGGTTCCCCGCGGGTTTCCACGGCCGCCTCCGCGCGGTAGAATGCCCGCGAGGCAACTATGAGCAAGAAGATCCTGTCCTACGCACTGGCATTCGTGATGGGTTCGCTGGCCGGGTCGGCCTCCACGTACCTGCTGATCCGCCGCTACGGCAAGCCTTTCCAGGCCAATACCCGCCGCAGCGAGGCGCTGTTCTCGCTGACGGCCCGCCCGTGGGCACAGCGGCTGGACAAGCCCGGCCTGCCGAACCTGCACAAGGTCAGCGACGCGCTCTACCGCGGCGCCCAGCCGACCGAGGAAGGCTACGCGACGCTCAAGGCGATGGGCGTGAAGACGGTCGTGTGCCTGCGCGAGAGCACCTCCAATGATGAGACCGCACGCCAGGCGGGACTGGAGCCCGTGCATCTCAGCAGCGATGCGTGGGACCTCAAGCTGGAGAACGTCGCCGCGTTCCTGAAGGTGGCGGCCGACCCAGCCCGCCAGCCGGTCTTCGTCCATTGCCGTCACGGCGCCGATCGTACGGGCACCATGTGCGCCGCCTACCGTATCGCCATCGAGAAATGGCCCAAGGGCGAGGCCATCCTGGAGATGACCCGCGGAGGCTTTGGCTTCCACGTCAACTTCGAGAACCTCGTGGAGTTCCTGGAGAAGCTGGACGTCGACGCGCTGCGCCAGAAGGCGGGCCTGGCGGGCGCGACGAGCCAAAGCATGCCGTCCACACCATGACCGCCGGCAGCCCATCCTTGCGAATGTCATTGAGACGGCTTCGTTGCGTTGTCTGCCTGACCCCCGCCCTTCTCGCCGTGGGCGGCTGCCAGGCGGGCATGTACGCGGACAACGGCACGGGAGCAGGGTTTCCGGGGCACTGGTCCAGGCGCGTCCACGTGGAAGGGGCCGACCGCACCTACCGGGTGCATCCGCACCTCTACCGCGGCGCCAGGCCGACCGCCCAGGGGCGGCTCAATCTCCGCGACCAGCTTGGCATTCGCACCATCATCAGCCTGCGGGCCTTCCATGACGACTCGCGGGCTGTCCGCGAACTGGGCATGAGCTACGTCCGAATCCCCCTCAGCGCCTGGGAGGGTCGGATCGACGATGAGATGATCCGCTTCCTCCAGGTGGTCAAGAACCCCGCTCACGGCCCGTTCTACGTCCACTGCAAGCGCGGCGGCGACCGCGCCGGCGTCGCCATCGCCATCTACCGCATTTGCGTCGACGGCTGGAGCAAGGACGAGGCCGTCAACGAGATGCTCAGCGAGGACTTCGGCTTTCTGCCCTTCTGGAGGAACCTCGTCGACTACGTCCGCCGCGCGGACGCCGCCAAGCTCTGTCGCGAAGCCGGCCTGCCCCCGCCTCCAAGGCGCTCGTAGTGCGCCCGTAAGGGCGTCTCAAGAGCACCTCCCGCGTCCATTCAGAACCGCCTTGCGGCGGCACTGCGAACCTACCGCCATCGCACCAGCAGGGGCAGCTCCCGAAGGGACGGACGAACCGTCAGCGAGGTGCTGCGCCGCAGCAGCCCGCACGCACGGCTGGAACCTTCCTCTCCGCCGCCCGACCAGATGAGCGTGGCGGCGTCGGGCGAGTCCGCCAGCCAGGCCAGGTTGAAGCCGATGTCCGTCTCCTGCTCGCTCCAGGCGGGCGCACCCAGCAGCGTTCGCGGCAGGGCCAGTTCCAGCCGCCAGCCCTGCTCGTCGCCTTTCCAGGCGCCGCCAACGGGGAGCTTCTCTTCACTGCCCGGCCGGATCGCCCGCACCGCGCCGTCGGCCTCCAGCACCACATGAACGTATACTCCCCCGCCAGGCGTCCCCAGGCGCCGCCCCGCCCGGGCGTCGATTACCAGGCCCAGCTTCTGGCCTGCCGGCTCGGCGCCGCCGGCCCGCACGGCCACGTACACGTGGTCCGCGTCCCATCCGGTGGTGAACTCCAGCCGCCGCGACGACTCGCGCGGGCCGGCCAGGCGGGCAAACAGCCGCCCGTCCCACTCGCCCAGTTCACCGTCCACCGCCGCCCGCTCGAGGTTCGCGCACTGCCCGGCCCGCAGCAGGTCGGCCTCCGCCAGCGCATGAACCGGGTTGCAGCCCTGGCCGCACAACTCGACCACCACTTGCACGGGCCCGCCGATCGCCGCCGCCGGCAACGGCATCTGAAGCGGCGGGCTGCTCGTGGTGGAACGAGCCGGCAGGGCCAGCATCTCCCGCACCGGCCGGACCGTCGCCCAGCCCGGCAGCATCGCCTTGACCTCCGCCATCAGCGGCGCCGCCCGCGCGTTTCGCACCCGCAGGTGAAGCGGAAGGCGGTACTGCGAGATCACCTCCCGCGACCGCTGGGCCCAAACCATCAACGGGTCGAAGTACGCCCGCACGTGTCGCTCGCCCCCGCCCGCGCCGCACCGCACCAGCAGGTCCAGCGGCCCGTCCGCCACGGCTCCCCGCAGCCGGGCGTCGCTCACGGCCACGTCAGGCCGCCGAAACGCGGGCAGCAACAGCGGGAAACTCTCCGTCTTCCCCGGGGCCAGGTCGAACTCCAGCAGCCCGGCCGGCTCGACTGTCGCCTGGGCGAACGCCCGCACCGTCAGCGATCCGCGCTGGGCCTGGCCCGGCTTGCTCCCCACCGTCAGGCGGGCTGCCAGACCGCGGGTGGTCCACTCCGCCGTCGCGCCCAGCAGCAGGTTGGCGGCCTGGCCCTTGTTGGCTGCGCCGTCGGCGAGGACCTCGTCCGCGCCCGCCACCACCGCCGACAACGAGTCCTCCTCCAGTGCCGTCCGCAAGGCGGCACACACCTCCGGCGTCGCCCAGGAACCGCACGCCGAAGGCGCCAGCAGCAGGACGTCGCCGCCCGAACGGGCCAGCTCGCGGGCCAGATGCACACAGGACGCGGCGTAATCGTCCAATCCCTGACGAGTGCCCGGGCCGGTCGGCGCCAGATGCACCACGACGAGGTCGGCCGGGGGAAGCTTGTCGCGAACGGCCCGCAGAGCCGCCAGCGCGGCGTTAGCCGGGGTGCGAACCTCCACGCTCAGCTGGGCGGCCGGCGCCGCTGCCCGCCCCGCCAGTGCCCGGGCGAGCGTCTGGCCCAGTTCCTTGCCCCCGCCGGTGTTGTCCAGCAACAGCAAGCGCCCCTGCCCGCGGGAGCAAGCCGCCGACCAGCCAGGCAGACTCGTGGGCGCGGGCGGAGAGTCTGCCGCCCGGATCGGCGCAGCCGCCAACGCAACCACCACCAGCAGAATCCTTGGCCGCCATGCCGCTCTGATCGACTTCATCACGTGTGCCCTCTTTTCGCGAATCACCAGCATAGCCGCCCGCGGCTGTAATGCAACCACCGCTGTTGCCGCGGGAGCGGCGGGCAGGTATGGTGTTGCTCGCCCGGACGGCGAGCCCGATAAGGAACAACCATGGATTTGGGCCAGATCGGCAACCTGATCGAGGCGTTGCTGTGGATGTCCATCGGAGCGGCGTTCTTCGTTTCCCTGCGTCGCCCGTCCTGGCGGCGGATGAAGCTCGCCGCGGGGATCACGTTTGGCGTGTTCGGGGTCACCGACGTTGTGGAGGCGTGGGCAGGTTCGATGACCGACTGGCTGATCGCCTGGAAGGCCGTCTGCGTGGGCGTGCTGTTCGTCCTGCTGATGCTCTACACGCGTTCCAGCAGGTCGAAAAAGCGATAGCGCCGCGGACGACGTCACGTCCGGCGGGACCTGCGCGGGCGAGCGGGCTGAGTGGCCGGCTCGGGCGAAGGCGCGACGGACGGCCGGGTGGGGGGTTGGGTGGCCGGCGGGGGCAGGGGTTTGAGCGGCCCGGCCGGCTGGGTCGCCGCGTGCTTCTCCACCTCCGTCAGATCGTCCACGATGCTCGGCCCGGCGCCGAACAACCACCACGCCCGCTGGCGCGACCAGCCGAAAGCTGGGCCGGTCGAGTACTGGAAGGCGCGATCGGCTCGCCGATAGACCACAAAGGCCAGCCAGCTTCCACCTTCCTGCTGGACCGACTTGAACAGGGCCACCTCCGGGATGGATGCCCCGCCGAACGGACCGGGGATCTGGGAGGCGGGCACGCCGAAGATGTACTCCGTCTTGTCCAAGCCTACCGCCCCGCTGCGCAGCTCGATGACAAAGTCGGCCTCTTCCGCCTTCTCCACCACGATGCCGCCGGCCCGCCAGGCGGCCGCCCGCACCGAGGCGACGACGTAGGTCTTGTCCACGCGGTCGACCAGCGTATCGTTAACGAAGACTTTCAGGTCCTTCATGGGCGCAAAGTCCAACTGCTCCACCGCCCGGGACACCGCAGCCGCCACCAGCATCTGCTCGCTGGCGGTGCGGGGGGTGTCGGTGGTGCGGCGCGTGCCGCAGCCGGATGACAGCAGGAGGGCCAAACCGATCATTGCCAGTGCTGTCCGTCGCATCGTCTCGTCGATTCCTTTCCGTCAGGGGCCGGTCGGCCGGTGAACAAACCCCCCTACTAACGAGAATCATAGCGCGGATATGGCGAGAATCTCGACGGTCTTCCCGGGAGCGGCGAGGCCCGCGGGACGCATGAAGGCAGCGGGGTTCGTGGGACCGGGCGCGGCAGGACGTGCGATCACACGTTGACGCTCACAGCGCGTCGCCGGTGGGTTCCGCCTGGGCGGGGGCGGTCTGGATGGGCCAGCAGGTCATGTCCCGCAGGACCTCGCAGACGACGGCGTCGTTGATGGTGAAGGCGTTCTTGGCGTAGGCGATGAGCAGGCAGTTGTCGCAGATGATGTTGATGAGGCGGGGGATGCCGCGGGTGGCCTGGTGGATCCGCTCCAGGGCCTGCGGCGTGAAGCGCAGCAGGCAGCCGTTCTGGGAGGCGACCTGGCGGCGGTGCAGGATGTAGCGGGCGGTCTCCTGGGGCGAAAGGCGCCCCAGGTGGTAGCTCAGAACCACCCTCTGGCGGAGCGATTCCCACTTCTCCAGCCGCAGGCGGTCGCGTAGTTGGGGCTGGCCCACCAGCACCACCTGGATCAGGCGGTGGGCGTCGCGCTCCATGTTCCACAGCAGGCGGATCTGCTCCAGGGCCTCGTCGGGCATGTCCTGGGCCTCGTCGAACAGGGCGGCGACCAGCTTGCCCCGCCGGTACAGGCGCTCCAGGCTCTTTTCCAACTGGGCGACCAGGTCGAGCTTGTCGTCGATGCGGGTGGTCTTGATGTCCAGACCCTCGGCGACCGCCCGCAGGAGCTGCTTGGCCGAATCGGGCGGATGGGTGACCATGACCACCTGGGCGACGCGTTCCAGCCGACCGGCCAGGATGTTGCTGAGGAACGTCTTTCCCGCGCCCACCTCGCCGGTGATGACCACCATGCCCTTTCGCTGCTCGACCACGTACTGCATGTTGGCCAGCGCCTCGGCGTGGATCCCCGACTCGTAGAAGAACCGCGGGTCGGCGCCGACCGCGAAGGGAAAATCCTTCAGGTTGAAGAACTTCAGGTACACGCGATGCCCTCGTGCAAACCGTTACCGGACAAGGCCGCTCGCCTCAGGGACGCATCAGAAATAATACCATATGCTACCATAATCGGCGGAATCTTCTCCCAACTCTTCCAGCCGCCTCAGGTAGTCCAGCAGGGCAACGTCGGTCATGAGGTACCCATGTCGCTGGACGATGTTCTTTTCCCAGGGGTGGAACTCGTAGACCCGCTGCCCTTCCGGGGTCAGGCTGACCAGGTCGCGGTGCTGGGTGGCCCGAAGGTAGTTCTTGCCCAGCCCGGGCACGTTGTAGACCATCTCGTCGGTGCGCCTCGATCCGGGCAGCAGCCTGGCCTCCTCCTTGCGCTCCTGGAGCAGGCGGGCGATGGGCACGCGGTAGTCGGCCGTCTCTTCCTTGCCCTTGGGCACGAAGCTGTAGTACGGGTCGATGCCGCAGCGGCGGAGCAGCAGGCGGAGCTTGGCCGTCTCGAACCGCCGCGAGGTGAACAGCGTGTAGACCTGCTGGTTGTAGACGCCGATTCCCTGGCGGCGGAGGCGATCGACGGCGCCGGCCAGCTCGGGCGTGATCTCATAGGGGTGCTCGACGTGGGTCATGACCACCAGTTCGCGCCGCCCCGGGCGGCGGAACGAGCCCAGCAGGGCGGCCGTCTGCGGCGTGATCCGCATGGGCAGCGTCACCGGCGTGCGGGTGCCGATGCGGATGAGGTCCACGTGGTCGATCCGCGCGAGGCCCTCGATCAGCCAGCCCAGATCGGCGTCCTCCATGAGCATGGGATCGCCCCCGGTGATGAGCACCTCGCGGATGGCCGGGTGGCGGGCGATCCACCGTATCGCCCGCTCCAGCTCCTGGCGCGGGGCCTGGGCGTCGGGGTCCAGGGCCTGGGTGATTTCCCAGTTTCGCTGGCAGTAGACGCAGATTTGCGGGCAGGTATTGTAGGGCTTGAGGATCACGATGGCGGGGTATCGCCGCGTGATCCGGTCCGTCGGCGAGGTGTCGGTCTCGCGCATGAAGTCGAACTCGCGCATGTCGCCCCGGCAGGCGAGCATCCGCTGAACGTAGCGCGTGGGGGGCAGCACCTGCATGCGGACCGCCCGGTCGCGGTCCGACGGGCGATCGTCCATCAGCGAGGCGTAGTACGGAGTGATGGCGAACGGCAGCCGTCCGTCCAGCGCCTGACGGATGGCCTGCCCCTGCAAGGACGGCAGATCCACCAGGCGGTTGAGCGTCCGCTCGTCCATCACCAGGTGGTTCACATGCCAGTGCCAATCGTCCCAGTCCTTTGACCGGCCGCCCAGAACCTCAAGCACGCGCTTGCGACGGCGGCTGCGGCGTTCGACGGCCTGCTCGCCCAGGCCGTCCTCGTAGCGGTCCATCCTGCTCTGCACCTTCTCCCAGAGCACGTCCAGCTCGCCCGAGCGGGCGATGGCCGCGGGCCGGCCCGTCAGATCGGCCGCCGGCGCGGCGTTTATCAGCATCTCGAGTTCGGCCCGTCCCTCCAGGCCGCGGATCCAATGGATGATCTCGGCGTAGAACCCTTCGCCCAGGTCCGGACGGATGCGCCGCCGGGCGATGTCCCACAGGGCGCGGGCGACGCTGAAACCGCTGCACGAGTCGCTGTGGCGGTGGAGTACCTGGATGAGGGCCCCGGCGCAGTCCCGGGAGGTGGCCAGCACGTGAGAGGGGGCTTTGCGGTGGCGCATCAGCAACGCGCTGTGGCTGTTGAGGACCTGGCGCATCAGCCGTCGCCGGGCAATGGCCAGGCTGCGGGACTCGATGATGGGCTCAAGCAGCCTGCGCCCCTCACGGCGCAGAACGCTGGCCGTGTAAGTGCTTGGCTCTTTTGCGGTTGTCGCCCGGCCCAGTCCTTTTCCCAAGGTCATGTAGACACCGCCTCTCTCAAAAGAACAACACGATTTACTCAGCAATCCCTCCCCGTATAAGGACTGCGAAAAGTGAGGATGTTCCCAGCCCGGATATTGTAGAGGAAAGCGGTACGGCCGGTCAAGGAAGAACCAGGGAGCAAGCGGGCCTATGCCGCCATCTTCGGATTCAGATGATCCGGGATCGCCTCTTCGACCTTGGCCTTGCCGCGGTTGGCGACCAGGGCCTCCAGCACCAGGAAGAGGATGGCGAAGATCGCCGCGAAGTCCCACCAGTTGTGCCCTTCGGCCGCCAGCGAGGCGGCCTCGTTCACGGCGTCGAGGTTGGCGGCGACGTGGACGTTCTGAAGGTTGCGCGGGGCCCGCTGCATGGCGGCGGTGAACGCCTCAGCCGTGTACGAGGCCAGGTTGCTCTCGCGCCCGTCGCCGTTGACGACGAACTGCCCGGCCGGGGTGTCGTCGAGGGGCCGGTCGGCAATCAGCTTCCACTTGTACACGCCCAGGGCGGTGGTCTGCTCGAATCGGGCCATGGCGCCTTCGGTGGTGCGGCGGACGGGGACGCTGACGACGGCGCCCGGGTTGGGCGCGTCCAGGGGGAGCGTGACCTGGATGTTGAGCGGGTCGGTGTTGGGCAGGCCCTCGGGCCAGATGATCGCCGGGCTTCCGGCCAGGAACATGTCGTCGCCGCGCTGGCTGACGCGGGCCAGGAGGCTGGCGCGGTGCACCATGGGCAGGAAGACCGGCGCGACGTAGATGCTGCCCCAGCGGGGCGAGCAGGTGGAGGCGAACATCAGCACTCGTCCGCGCCCGAAGCGCTTGGTCACCGCCAGCGGGTCGCCGCCGGCCAGGCGGATCAGCGTCTGCCCGGGCGTGGGCGTCGCGGTCAGCTTGTAGTAGCGGTGGACCTGCATGGTGAGGTAGTCGGCCATCTCCTGCATGAGGCCCTTGAAATAGTCGTGGGAGACGTCGACCCAGTCGACGGTGAACGCGTCGGCCTCGAGGCTGACCTCGCCGGTCGGCTCGCCGATGCGCGCGGGCAGCAGGCCGCCCTCGTCCTTGATGCCGTCCAGGAGGATCTCGTTGTAGTTGTTGGCGTTGCAGTTGGGCCCGAGGAAGAAGCAGGCCGTCCGCCCCTCCTGGACGAAGCCGGCGACGGCCTTGGCCTGGTCGGCGCTGAAAGCGGGCATTTCGCAGAAGTAGACGGCGTCCATTCCGGCCAGGCTGGTGGAGGCGAAGTTGTCGGCCTCGATAACACTGGCCTGGATGGGCCAGGGCGGGGCGTCGCCCGCGCCGGCGTACGGGTCGAGGGCGGCCAACAGGGCCATCGCCGGGTCCATGCTGGGCGAGTCGGCGGGGTCGCTGTAGCCGCGGACCACCAGCACCTTGACGCGCCCGCCGATGCGGAGGCAGAAGCGGCGGACGTTGTCCTGGGCGAGTTGGTCGCCTTGTTCGATGTAGATCTCGCCGCTCGCCGGGCCGGAACTGGTGAAGCGATGGCGGAAGGTGAGGGTGGCGCTGCTGCCGGCCTCGCCGGAGCGGGCCAACGACTTGGAGATCTTCGCCCCGACCGCCTGCCCGCCCACGCGCAGGCCCACGTCGACGGTCTTGTCGATGGCCGACGAGTTGGTCAGCGTGACCTTGAACTCCAGCAGCGAGTTCACCACCCGCTGCCCGATGACCTCCAGGTCGGTGATGCCCACGTTGTCGACGGATCCCGACCCGGTATTGACCACCAGCAGGTGGACGTCCTTGGCCCTGGCCAGATCCTGGGCCAGCACCATCTGCTCGAAGCTCAGCACCTGCAAGTCGCTGAAGATGTAGATGGCCCTGCGGGGCAGGGTCTGCTTTTCGAGCATGTCCAGGGCGTCCTGGACGGGGCGGAGGATGGCCGCCGCGCCCGCGCCGATGTTGCTGCGGGTGATCTGCTCGCGGAGCGGTTCGAGCTCGGCGGTCATTTCGGGCGAGACCCACCCGCCGTTGGTGGTGATGAGGGCGGCCATGGTGGGCATGTTCTCGCCCGACAGCAGGCTGGCGGCCTGATCGCGGGCCTGGCTGAAGCGGCTGGACGAGCCGGACATAGCCGCCATCGACATCGAGTTGTCCAGGATGACCACGGCGGCGTATCGCTGCCCGGAGAACCAGCTTCCGGCGGTCTTGGTGAGGGGCTCGCTGACGGCGAACGCCAGCAGGGCCAGCAGCCCGGCCCGCAGCAACAGCAGCAGCCAGTTCTGAATGCGGCGCCGGCGGGCGGTCTTTTCCATGCTGCGCTTGAGGAACCGCAGCGTGGGGAAGAAGACCTCCTGGGCCTTGACGCTCGAGAGCAGGTGGAGGATGAAGGGGATGACCGTGGCCAGCAGGCCCAACAGCAGCAGCGGCGTGGCGAAACCGAAAGCAAGGGCGGTCATCGCATCGCCGCCTTTCTCCGGGCGAGGTAGTTCAGCAGCATCCGGTCATAGGGCGTGTCGGTGCGGGTGAGCACGTAGTCGATCGACCGGTCGCCGCATTCCTTGCGGTACTTCTCGATGAAGGCCGTCACCTCTTCCACGTAGGCGTCGCGGACCGATCGCGGGTCCACCTGGAGCTTCTCGTCGGTCTCCATGTCCACGAAGGAGAGGATCTTCTTGAACGGGAAGTCCAGCTCGGCCGGGTCCATCACGTGCAGGACCAGGAGCTGGTGGCGCTTCCAGACGAAGTGCTGGAAGGCCTTGGCGATCTCGTCGGGATCGTCGTAGAGGTCGGAGATGATGACGATGAGTCCGCGCTTGGCGATGGTGGCCGCCAATTCGTGGAAGGTCGAGGCGACGGCGGTCTTGTTGGAGGGGCGGGTCTCCTCGAGGCGGCGGAAGACGCGGTCCAGGTGGGCGGGCGTCGAGCCTGGCGGGATGTGAAAGCGGACCTTCTCGTCGAAGGCCACCACGCCCACCATGTCCTGCTGGCGGCTCATCAGGTAAGCCAGGCAGGCGGTGAGGTAGCAGCCGTAATCGAACTTGGTCATTCCCGCGCCGTATCGGTAGTTCATGGAGGCGCTGCAGTCCAGCAGGATGTAGCAGCGGAGGTTGGTCTCCTGCTCGTACTGCTTGATGTAGTAGCGGTCGCTGCGGGCGTAGGCGACCCAGTCGAGGTGGCGGATGTCGTCGCCGGAGGTATATTCGCGGTGCTCGGTGAACTCGACCGAGAATCCCTTGTGCGGGCTGCGGTGGAGACCGGTGATGAAGCCTTCGACCGCCTGACGGGCCAGCAGGTTGAGGTTGCGCAGCCGCCCCATCCGGTCGGGCTCGAAGTACTTGTAGGGTGAAACCGCCATCACGTTCACTCGCTGGTTGGTTGCGCCACTGATCGTTACTACGTTAATCCGTCGATTCGCGGTGCGTATTGCATGGATCACGGAAGTGACCCTGCGACGCCTTGCCCAGCAGGGCGACGGTCATCTTTCCGTAGTGTCGCACGCGGAGGGGGCTCAGGCCGGCCAGTTCCTCGGGCGGGAGGGCCCGGTCGCCCAGCCGCAGGACCAGCAAGCCCTCGTCGGCCAGGTGGTCCGCCACCGGCTGGAAGACCCGCTCGGCCGCCTGTCGCCAGTCCCACTGGCGGCTCTCGGCGTAGGGCGGATCGACGAAGGCCAGGTCGAGCGGGGCATCGAGTTCGCCCAGCCAATGTCGCAGGCGGCGGTGGAGGTCGCCGCTCCAGACCCGGCTGCGGTCGTCGACGCGGCAGGCCTGGATGTTCCGCCTGAGCCGGTCGACCACGCCTCGGTCGCGTTCGGCGAAGGCGCAGAACGCCGCCCCGCGCGACAGCGCTTCCAGGCCCATCGTGCCCGTGCCGCAATACAGGTCCACCGCACGGGCGCCTTCCAGGACGGGCATGAGCATGTCGAACAGCGACTTCTTGACCAGGCCCGTGACCGGCCGAGTCTGGCTGTGCGCGGGCGGCGACAGCAGCGCCCTGCCCTTGAACTCGCCGGCCAGTATGTGCATCCACGCGCCCTTTCCGATTCCCAGGCCCCGGCGGCCCGGAGCGCCCAATGGCCGGTGCGCCCATAGGCGCGGGCCGCACCGGTTCCGCGTGGGCATTGTACACGAAGGATCGCCGGGAGGATATGGGCTATCGGAAGGACCGATCCCGCCGGCGCAAGCGGACCCGCCCGCAGTCCGGGGCGGCGGGCGCCGTGCCCCGGGGTCCTGCCATACGCGCCGACGGCGCGGAACCTGCCCGCCGAAGGCGAGCGCCCGGGCTTATCGTCTGCGGCGGAGGTAGCCGCCCAGGCCCGTGCCGGCCAGGCCCAGCAGGGCCAGCGTAAGCGGCTCGGGAACGGGGGCCACGTCGAAGAACGTCGCGCCAATGCGGATCTCGTCGAGCCAGACGTACTCGTTGTTCTCCAGGAACGCCTGGCGGATCTCCAGCATCGACAGGTCGCTCAGTCCCGAGAGACCGAAGCTGGTGGCGTCGGGGCGGTTCAGGTCGATCACGCCGGGGTTGATCCACAGGTCGAAGGAGTCGTACTCGCCGGACGGGTCGCTCTTGCGCAGGCGTCCGACCAGGAAGTAGTCGCTGCCCTCGACCAGCTCGCCGGCGTAGTCCTCCAGGCCGCCGTCCATGCGAACGAAGAAGTCCCGGCTCCCCCCGCCGCCCTCGTCGGCCTTGACGCCCATGGCCAGGTCGGGCCCGAATCCCACGCTCACGAAGTCGCCATCGGCGGCCGACGCGGCCGCGTCCCAGCGGAGCAGGAAGCTCATCCACACCTCCGGGTCGGAGATGGGCGAGGCCAGGTTGCGGGTGATGGACCGCGAGTCGGCGCCGCCGAAGCCGCGCACGCGGATGGCCCGCTCGCCGCCGTTGAAGTCCACGCCGGGCCCGGAGAACCGCATCTCGCCGTCGGGGGGCAACTGGGTCTGGAAGGTGCCCGTATTGGCCAGAGGCACCCACGGTCCGCCCCAGCCGCTGCCGCCGTTCAGGGGGCCGGGGTTCACGTTCTGGTTCTGCCCGTAGTCGAACGGTTCGTACGCGCGCGTGCCCTGGGGCGTGACGGCCTGGCTGGGCACGACCGATTCCCAGGTGGCGCCCATGCGGATCTCGTCGAAGATCACCGAGCCGCCCGCGTTGAAGTTCACCGTCCGCAGCCGCAGATGGTCCCAGGCCTGAGTGCCCACCTGGTTGACGTTGCCCAGCAGCAGGTTGCTGATCTGGGGCGTGCCTGCCGCCGCCTCGCTGGACAGGTCGGCCGGGCTCAGCCACACCGACGTGCGGTCCTGCCAGCCTCCGACGGCGTTGATCTCGGACTTGATCACGAACAGGTAGTCCTGGCCCGGGACGTAGCCTTCCTGGACGGTGAAGTCCTTGCCGACGATCGTGCTGCTCTGGCGGGCACGGATGCGGATGTCGCCCTGGTTGACGCCGAACTGGATGCCGAAGTCCTCGTTGTTGAGCCCCGAGCCGTCGGTGTCCACCAGCTTGATCATGGCGAACCCGCCGTTGTTGGCGGCGCCCGGGTCGGGGAAGCGGATCAGTCCGCTGACGTAGATCGTGTCGTTGCCCAGTCCGGAAACGTCGTAGTCCAGGGCGCGGGCGACCTCGCGATTGGCGGTGTTGGGGACGTCGGCGTGGATGGCCCCGCCGCTGGTGGTCAGGCGCTGGCGCCCGTCGGGCGTGTAGTAGTCCAGACCCGCTCCCTGCGGGCGGAAGGCGCCGGTGCCGGGACTGTCCCACGCGTCCACAAAACCCGTGACCGGCGGGTTCTGCCCGCCGACGGACGTTCCGGTCGTGTAGGCGCCCGTCCCGGTGGCCACCGGCTCGGCCACCGCCGGCGCGAACGCCGACGCCGGCGCCGTCAGCACCACGTTGTCAACCATCCAGGTGTTCCCGGTGGACTCGGGCTTGGCGAAACGGACCGTCTCCAGCTTGCTGGTCGTGGGCCCGGACGACTGGAAATGCGTCAGCCCGGTCGCCTGGTGGGTCAGCAACGTCGAGCCGGCGTCGGACCAGAGCAGATCGTAGCTGGCGGCGGGCGTGCCCCAGTCGCGCCCGCGGATACTGATGCGGTAGTCCTGGCTGATGCCGGAGAAGGCCCCGACGGCCGAGACGTTCTGCCACCCGCTGCCGTCGTACACCTGGAGCGTGTCGTCGTCGACGCCCGCGGTCCCCTGCACCAGCACGCGGGCGTTGACGCCCGCTCCGCCGGCAAGCAGCAGCGTGTTCATGCTCCGCCCGGCCGTGTTGCCTAGCTGGCGGAAGGTGAAGCTGTAGTCGAAGTCCGACAGCACCGAGGCGAGCGACTGGTCCACGTTGCCCGTGTAGCCCTGGTTGTTCCATGACATGCGCAGCGACGTCGAACCGCTGATGGGACTGGTCGTCTCGGCCGTGCCGATGTTGACGTTGGAGCGGGTCCACCCCGTGTCGTACGGCGCGGCTTCGAAGTCGCCGTTGGTCAGCAGGTTGGCCCGCGCCGGCGAGACCGCACCGACAGCGATGACCAGGATCCCCGCGACCAGGAAACAGAACCTGTCGTGTCTTGACATCGTGCACCTCCATCCGAAATTCGATGTGCGCGGGCTGCCTGCCCGCGTTGCCCGCGGACGGCTTTGCCCTCTCTCTGCCTGCCGGATTTGACGGCCGGAAGCTCTCAGTAGATTATAAGCCCATTCGCCGAATCGCGAAAGGCCTATTTGCGGCGCGGGCCCGGGGTCTGCCCTTGCCCGCGGGCTTTCCCCTCGGCGGGCGCGCCGGTGACTGCACGCTCGGGCCGACCGGTCATTCCGGCAGCGGCTTGCCCTTGGTCTCGGGAGCGAACAGCAGGGTAATCAGCCCCACCAAGTAGACGCTGGCGACGGTGCAGGCGGCATAGCGGAAGCCCTTGGTGCCGATGCTGGCATTCTGGCTGTACAGGTGCGCCAGGCTGCCCAGGGCCAGCGGCCCGAAGGCCGAGACGTAGCGGGCCACGTTGTAGCAGAACCCCACGCCGGTGGACCTCAGGCGCGTGGGATACAGCTCGGGGAAATAGATCGAGTAGCCGCCGAAAATGGCCAGGTTGGCAAAGCCCAGCAGCGGGGTCATCCAGTAGATCTGGCTTTCCTTGGTCATGAAGCCGAAGACCGTGACGGTCATGATCAACGCCATGGCGAACGCCAGGGCGAAGGCCAGTCGCCTGCCCATGCGGACGGCCAGCCAACTGAAGGCCAGGATGCCGAAGACGGCCCCGGCGTCCTGCAGGCCGGTGGCCAGCGACGACATGCGGTCCTGGTGTTCCGGCGTCGCCCCGGCCAGCACGTTGCCGCGGATCAGCTCGGGGGTGAAGAAGCCGATGCCCCACAGGCCGATCACGCCGCTGACCGCCAGCAGCACGCCGATGATGGTATTGTAGCGCCAGCGTTTGTCGCCCAGCATCTCGCGATAGCTGCCCAGCTTGGGTCCCGCCGCCCCCTGCTCCTTGGAGGCTTCCTTGAGCTTGCGCCAGCCTTCGGGCTCTTTCAGCTTGCGCATCGCAAATACCACGATCAACGCCGGCAGCACCCCGACGACAAACACCAGGCGCCACCCGGGCACGCTATGGCCGAACACGCTCTTCATCGGAATGATGAAGAAGCTGATCACCGAGCCGATGATGTTGCCCACGCTGGCCATGGCCTGCAACAGGCCCAGCGCGTGGGGGCGGGCCCGGCTGGGCATGACGTCGGCTACCAGCGTCACGCCCGCGGCGAACTCGCCCCCCACCCCCGCCCCGGTCAGGAATCGGTAGAGGGCGAAGTCCCACCATGAAACCGAGAACGCCGACAGCCCCGTGAAGATGGAGTACACCAGGATCGTCAGCAACATCGTCTTGCACCGGCCCCAGCGGTCACCCATCACGCCGAAGAAGATCCCGCCGGTCGCCCAGCCGATCAGCAGCAAGGCCGTCACCAGCCCGCCGTAGAACTCGTCGGTGGACTTGACGGCCGCCTTGCCCGCGGCCGCGATGGCCGTCTCGTCCTTCCCCTCCGATCGGGCCTGGGACTCGGCCTGTTCCCGCGCCGCCCGGTGCTGGGGCGCCATCAACTCCTGCATCGCCCGCCCGCGGGCCATCACGAACAACCGCTGGTCCATCGTGTCGAACATCCAACCCAGGATCGCAATGATCAGGATCCACCAGTGGTAGCGGGTCAATTCCTTCCACCACGGCCGGTTCGCGTTCGAGAGGTCCTGTTCACTCATGGGGCGGTTCCTTTCTTCGACAGGTGACGCGGTGCAAAACGGACCATACCCTACGGCCATTGCGGGGCGGCTGGCAAGCGAATTTGACTCGGCCTGCGCTCTTCTGAAACGCTCGCGGCTTCGCAGCGGGGACCGCTTGCGATATACTCGCCCGGCGATGGACGAAAGCGCACATGTGCACGTGCCTGGCCGGCGGTCCTTTGCCGCCCTGTCCGCCGTTGCGGCGACCCTGGCGGCCTGGCAGGCGGCCGTGGTGGCGACGGCCCTGGCGCGAGTGCCACTCACGGGCGGTCTGGCGCAGGCGGTCCTGCTGGGCGGACTGGGCGCGGGCGCGATCGCTTACTTCCTGCTGCAAAGCCCCCCCCTGAGGGGTGGGCTCTCGTGCGACGACGGATCGGTTCTCCTCGCGCTACCTCTCCGCGTGGTCCTGTGGCTGGTGGTCGCGCTGGCCGCCGGCGCCTACGTCGCGCTGTGGGTGGTCGCCTACGTCTATCCGGACTGGTCGTGGGACGGCAACGCGTACCACCTGCCGGTCGTCCATTTCTGGGCCCGCGCGGGCTACGTTCACTGGATCGACCCCGCGCTGACCAACGCGGACCTCATGAACGGGTACCCCAAGGGGGCCGAGGTCATCCAGTTCCTGCTGGTGCGGGCGCTGGGCGACGGACGGCTGGACAACGTGGCCAACCTCGTATTCCTGCCGTTGGGGGTGCTGGGGCTGCTGTCGGCCGGACGCAGCCTGGGCGCCGCCCGTCCGGCAGCCGCTGCTGCGGCGGCGGTCTACGTGCTCCTGCCGGTCACCATCGGCCAGTCGCCGACGACCTACGTCGACTCCGCCTACGCCTCCTGCGCCATCGCGATGCTTGCCTGCCTGGTCCGCGGCTGGACCCTGCTCCAGGCCCATGGGCGCGTGCCGTGGGCGGTCCTGCCGGCGCTGGGCCTGTCGGGTGGGCTGGCCGCCGCGGTCAAGCCCGTCGGTCCGCTGCTGGCGGCGCTCACCTTCGCCGCGATGGGCATGATGGTCCTGCTTTGGGCCCGCTCGCGCCGACCTCGAGCCCGCCTGGCACCAGCAGCCGCCCTGCTGGCCGCCGCCGCGGGGCTGGCCGTCCTCGTCGGGGGGTACTGGTATGTCCGCAACCTCTACCACGCCGGCAGCCCGCTTTATCCCGGCGGGCTGTACCTGGCTGGGCGGCAGGTCTTCCCCGGCAAGACGGTCGAGCAGCTTGTCTTTCCCGCCTTCTCGACTCCGCCGGAGCTTCGCCCGTTGCACCCGCTGGTCCGCCTGGCGGCCACGTGGAGCCAGGCCTTCGGCTGGCCCGACAACATCGCCGGCCACGACGCCCGCCTCGGCGGGCTGGGCTTCTTGTGGCTGGGCGGCTGCGTGCCCGCGATCCTGCTGGCCCTGACGGGGGTGCTCCGTCCGGCCCGCCCAGCCGGCTTCCGCACGACATGGCTCCTGCTGATCCTGGTGGCGGCCGCCGCCCTGGCAGTCACCCCCATGAACTGGTGGGCCCGGTACGCACTGTGGCTTTACGCGCTGGGCCTGCCGCTGCTGGCGCTGCTGGTCTCGCAGGTCTTGGCCAAGCCCCGCGTGCCCGAACTCGCCCACGATCCGACCCCGGCTTGCCATTCGGCGGTGTTCACAACTCGCCGATCCGCACTCGCGCGAGTTCCTGTCGCGCTGTGGCTTCTCGCCCTCGCCGGCCTGCTCGGCTTCGAGTCGGTCAAGTGCCTTCGCCACCTCCATGCCGAGGCCGCTCGTCCCTGGGCCATCCGGCCGGCGCCCGCGTCGACGGACGATCGTCCCCTGCTGATGTTCTATCCCGTCCCCGACCTGGCTGGCACCGCATTCGACGAACTCCTGGCCGCCGGCGAACCGCTTGCCGTCGGGCCCCTTGGCGGCAACAACCGCTGCCTGCTGGGCCAGCTCGCCACGCCACCCGGGCGGCGCGAGATCATTCCGCTGCCCGCCCAACCTTCGCCTGGCGACCTCGCCCGCCTCCGCAGCCGAGGAGTCCGGACCGTCATCTGGGACCGCACGCCCGCCGAAAGCTGGGACGCCTCCGCGCCGGCTTCGGCGAGCCAGTACTACTGCCCATTGCCCGATTGCCTGGCCACTCTGCCCCGAACCGACCTCGGGACCATCCTGCTCATCCGCCTGGACGGCCTCGACGACAAGTCGAGCGGGCACAAACCCTAACGTCCGCAGGCCGTCTGACCGAAGAACCCAAAGACAGAGCACTTGGTTCTCTCTATTCTTGGGGTGGGGAGCCCGTGACGGTCGCGGGCGATCATGGTCTGGTTCAACTGAAAGGAACGGGAGAATGGACATTTCACACAACAAGTTCACCATTCTGTGTGTTTCCGCCGCCGTCGCGGGCCTGGTCCATCTGGCTGCGATGGCGGCGCCGCCACGCCCGCCGGTGCACCGGCCGAGGCCTTCGCCCAAGCCGGTGAAGTTGCGGCCGGCCCCCAAACCGCCCGCACCCGTCGTCCGCACGCGGTTGGGGCCGCCCAAGCCGGTCGTCATCACCGACACCGGGACCAGCGTCGTCGTCGTGGACAAGACAGCCGACAGCGGGAGCACCGATCAGGCCCAGCCCGCGGGTGAGGCCACCGCCAAGACGGCCGCCCCCCCCGCCGACGCCGATCAGGCCCTCGCCGGCTCCCCCGCGTACAAGGTGGTCCGCCTGGAGAGCGACGGCCTGACCGTCGTGCTGGACGTTGACGGACAGGAGACGAAGGTCCGCATGATCGGCGTGGCCCCGCTCCAGGTGCAGGGCGACCGGCCCGACGGTCCTCCCAGTCGTTCCAGGCTGCCCAGGCCGTCACGACCGCCGATGACGGGGCTCTTCCTGACCAACCTGCTCCAGGGCGAGTCGGTCCACGTGGTGTACGACCCCGCCGTGGAAGAGGAAGATTCCGAGGGCAACTGCGTCGCGTATCTCTACCGGGCGCCTGACGGTCTGCTGGTCAATCTGGAGATCATCCGTCAGGGCTTCGCCGCCGTCGATGCCCGCGGCACGTTCGAGGAGAAGGCGACCTTCCTGCATTATCAGGACAAGGCCCGGAAGCTGCAGAAGGGTCAGTGGCGGCCCAGCCGTGCCCGTCCGACCGGCCCCGACGCCCCGCCGCGCGACCGCCGCATCGAAAGACCCTGACGCTGCGCCGCCGCACCGCAGTTCCCCAACGCCCGCGAAGAGCCTCGCGAGCGTTGTCCTTTCGCGCAGCGGAGAACTCCGCGGACGGCAGACCCGACCAAGCAATCCGGGGACGGCATCAATCCTGTTCGGCACTCAGATTGCTAACTTTCGCGGCCGCTAAACATTTCTTGGAGTTTTCTCCAGATTATACTGGCGCGCTCGGGTTTGGCATGCTTTTATAGTCGCCGATGGGCCGAA
>Ga0209606_1002536_pt1 | contig 19915 bp, 9 predicted proteins | sample AD_UKC057_MetaG_FD_184412 | JGI IMG/M metagenome (GOLD analysis project Ga0209606, IMG submission 184412) | Active sludge microbial communities of municipal wastewater-treating anaerobic digesters from USA - AD_UKC057_MetaG (SPAdes) (version 2) | ecosystem: Engineered > Bioreactor > Anaerobic >...
TCTTCGAAAATGTTTTCTTTGATAATTCGATGATGCTGGCAATATCAGCCGGATTGTTCTTGATGAGAATCAGGTCGGCGCTCTCAATGGCTACATCCGTCCCGGCGCCTATCGCTATGCCGACATCAGCTGTGGCCAGCGCCGGAGCATCGTTGATGCCATCGCCAACCATGGCCACCTTCTGCCCGCTTTCTTTGATGAGTTTTATCTTCTTGGCTTTTTCAGGAGGAAGCAGTCCGGCGAAATAATTATCAATGCCGAGTTCCCGGGCCACCTGCGCCGCTACCAGCTCTGAGTCACCGGTCAGCATCAAGACTTTGACGTTAAGCCGCTTGAGTCTCTTAACTGCCTCGAATGATTCGGGCTTGAGGCGATCACTGAGGGCCACCGCTCCGGCGATCTGCCCGCCAACTACGGTGAAAACCAGGGTCTGCCCGCCGCTGGCCAGGGCTTTTAGCCGCTCGTCTTCAAGCTCAGACTCAAGTTTAAGTTCTTTAAGTAAATTTGCGCCGCCAACCAAAACAGCCTGGCCCTTTATTTCGGCGCTGGCTCCTTTTCCGGGGAAAGCTTTAAAATCAGTGGCGGTGGCCGGCTTTAAACCCCGGCTCTCGACATAGGCTACTATCGCTCTGGCCATGAGATGTTCTGAATTGATTTCAACACCGGCAGTCAGTCGCAAAAATTCGTCCTCGGGCATACCGGGTTTGAGGACCACAACCTGCGCTACCGCCAGCTGGCCTTCGGTCAGAGTCCCGGTTTTATCAAAAACGACCACCTGGACATTTCGCACTTCTTCAAAAGCCCGGCGGTCGCGGATGAGAATACCCTGGCTGGCGGCGATGGAAGTGGAGATGGCTACGACCAGCGGGATGGCCAGGCCCAGAGCATGCGGGCAGGCAATAACCAGAACAGAGACCGCTCTTTCCAGTGCAAAATCCGGGCCCTTGATAAAAGCCCAGACGCCAAACGAAATCAGGCCTGCCGCCAGAGCCACGTAAAAGAGGAGCGCGGCTGACCTGTTGGCCAGGTCCTGGGTTCGCGACCGGCTTTCCTGGGCCTGTCTGACCAGTGAGATGACCTGAGCCAGGTAGGTCTCTTCGCCGGTCTTTTCAATCTTGATCTGGAGAGAACCATCGCCGTTGATCGAGCCGCCTATCACCCGGTCACCGGCAGCTTTGGGTACAGGACGTGATTCGCCGGTCAGCAGGGCTTCATTGACCAGGCTTTCGCCGTCAACCACTATACCATCGGATGGAATTTTTTCGCCTGGCCGAACCAGGACCAGGTCGCCTTTTCGCAGGCTGGAGACGGGAAGGTCGGTGACCTCATTGACCTGGCCAGTGGACAGGACATGAGCGACAGTCGGCATAATCCTGACCAGCTCCTCGAGCGCCCGCGAAGCGCCCATAACACTCCGGGCTTCGAGCCAGTGGCCGAGGAGCATGATGACAATCAGGGTGGCCAGTTCCCAGAAAAAGTCCTGGCCGCGGATAAAGAAAGTGGTGGCGCTCGAATAGAGGAAAGCAATGGTGATAGCGGTGGCGATCAGAGTCATCATGCCGGGCAGTTTTTGCTTGAGCTCCGACAGAGCGCCGGTTAGAAATGGCCAGCCGCCATAAAAATAAATAAAAGCTGAAAGGGCGAACAGTAAATATTTTTGAAGCGGAAAAGTCAGGCTGAAGCCCAGCCACATCTGGATCATTTCCGAGAGAAGAAGGACAGGAACAGTCAGGATCAGACAGACCCAGAACCTCTGGCGTAAGGACTCGAGGTGATGATGGTGATCATGGTCGTGGGTGTGACCGTGGTTGTGACCCTGACCGGAGCCGTGGTGGGAATGGCCGTGGCTGCTGTGATCGTGGCCCTGGTTATGGTTGTGGGTGTGGCCAGGTGAGTGTTCATGGTCATGGCTGTGAGCAGGGGTCGAGCTCGAGCTATGGTGGTGATTATGGCTTTGTTCATGGTGATGATCTTCCTGGCTGTGGAGACGGGCAGCGAACTGGTCCTCAATCTGGTCCTCAACCTGATGATGGTCGTGGTTCTGATTCTGGCTGTGCCCTTGGTGATGACTTTGTTTACTCTGAGCGGAAAAGCTTTGATGAATGACGTCTGGATACCCTTTCCCGGCTGGCGGTGAAAGGCTGGCGTCTGTGTCATCGCCTATTTCCTGGCTGATATTATTTTGATTATCACTGGCCCGTTTCAATTTTTCCCTCCTTGTCTTGTCTTTATGGCTTGACCTTTTGACTTGGTTCTAAAACCAGATGCTTTTTAGCACCATAATCCAAATCCCCGGCATTAAAGTCAAACATATTATAGACTTTTAATTGGGGACGTGATACTCTGTCCCTCCCTCTAGCTCTGCTAAATAGCTGATTATAAAGGAATTAAAATTTAGGGACGTGATACTCTGTCCCTGCTTTGCTCAAAGCTATCTATTTGATAATTAAAGAATTACAAAAGTGGGGACGTGATACTCTGTCCCTTTTTTCGCTTTCCTCCTTGGAGGTAGCCCCTCGCTTGACTCGATGTGATTTTAATCAAGCTAAATAAAGTGGCGAATAAGATGCGGAATAGCGAAGTCCGAAATCATGTCTGCTCCCTTAGGACCTGCCTGCAGCCAGGGTGTTGATTAACGCAATCGCCAACTTAAATAAGTTCTCAAATAGATCTGGTGGGAAAAAAATAGGAAGATAAGTCTTGAATAATTAAATAATAGAAAAATCACATACAGAGGATTAATAATCAATCGAAGAAAACTTATGTCTCCAATGATAAAAGAGGAAAGGGGACAGAGTATCACGTCCCCAGGCTAACTCTTTACTAATGGTCTATAATTATAAATAGATCATCGGCGTTATTCAGAGTGATCAAACTCGCGCATCTATAAGATTTGATGCTAAAAGCTCCGTGAGCGGCTCAGGGTCAAGGCCTGGAGTTGGCTTTGGCGGGGCTGGGTCTGATGCTTTTCTGCATCGCTAAGAAAAGAGTTGAGACGTGACGGGTGGACGTTGTTCGGACCTCGTCATTAAAAGAATAGATAAAAGGAGGATGACTAATGATTACGCTAAAGCAACTCGAGGATGAAATAAGGCTCATAGCTTATCAGCTTTACGAGCTGCGCGGAAAGGAGCCGGGTCATGAGGTTGAAGACTGGCTCGAGGCAGAAAAGATAGTGATGGGTAAATATCTAAAGAGCGAAGAGAAATTAGAAGATAAATCAGCTGAGGCCCAATTAAGACGAGCGGAAGCAGGTTTAGCAGCCGAAGACACGTCGGTAGTGACATTAGCGGAGACATCGGCAGTGGCGGAGGCAGAGGTGGAGGCAGAGAAAGCGGCAGAGGCAGCGGAATCTGAACAGAAAGTAGAACAGCCCACAGGCAAAAAAAGGGCTCGGTCGGCAAGTGGTGGAAGACGCAGAGGAAGTACAGGAAAGAAAAGTACCGGATAAGAGATTTATGTAATCACAGCTGGCAGTGAGGGACAGAGTATCACGTCCCCAAATTTCGTCCCCAAATTTTAATTACTTTAGAATCGACAAGTTACCGACGTCAAAAGGAGGGACAGAGTATCACGTCCCCAATTGCGCAATTGTTAAAAATGAAATGATTCCTGGTTCTGAAATGGACAAAAGTTTAGTATAATTCAGACCATGAATTCACTGTTGATTGTAGCTATTGGTCTTCTGGCCGGGATTTTCTCCGGGTTGTTCGGGATAGGCGGCGGAATTGTCATGGTGCCGGCGATGGTCGTCCTGGCTAATTTCCCGCTGATCAAAGCCACTGGTACTTCGCTGAGGCTAATTGATATTCGCGGCTCAATTTTAATTGCGGTCGGGATGGTTCTCTCGGTGATAATCGGCGCCTGGCTGGCTCATAGTCTGCCTGCTGGGCTGGTGCAGAAACTCTATGCGCTTTTTTGTCTTTATGTCAGCTGGACTTTTATCCAGCCAGTGGAAAAGTTTAAGAAATATTTTGGGCGCATGGATAAAAATAACACTTTTAAGCACTCAGCAGGGGTGGCTGTTAAGAATACAGCAGAAAAATCCGGGTTGAAGCCTGAGGAGTCGGGCGTGTCTGCTGCTTCCGTCATGGATTTCAAAGGTAGTCAAATCAGTGGAACCGAAGATGGAAAAGTTGCGGCGGCGAGTCAGCTCTCTGATCCGAGCCCGGCCGCTGTATCTTCGCCGACAGGTGGAGCGGCAGCGCTTGCTTCCGCTTCTAATAAGATGGAGGTCATTCCACATCCGCATTTTCTGGCACTAATTGGAGTTGGGCTGGTAGCCGGGGTGATGTCGGGGATGTTCGGAATTGGCGGCGGGAATATTATTGTACCCTTTCTGATTTTGTTTCTTCATTATCCAGCCAAGAGGGCCATTGCTACTTCACTGGGGGCGTTGCTGGCACCGGTCGGGCTGCCAGGCGTGATCTATTATTATAAGGCCGGAACACTGGACTTAAGGGTAGCCGGAATGCTGGCCATCGGGCTGGTGCTGGGGACAGTTGTCGGAGCACGGGTCAATATCAGAAGCTCTGGAGAACTGGTTAAGGCCCTTTATGGGATATTCCTGATCTTTGTTGCTGCTCGCTTTCTCTTCTTTTAATGGGGATGAGGGGGATGAGGGGACGTGATACTCTGTCCCTTTTTTTTCGCCTTAATTTCTATTTTATTTCACTTTTTTAATTTGCGTCCGGTCAGCATTTCGATTTGTTTATAAAACTGTTTACTGCCGAGAGGGCGTCCGGAACTTTGATTTTTTCTGATTTTTTCGAGGTCTTCTTCGTTCTCGGCCTGCTGCAAATAGGCTCGCCAGTCCTTGATCTGATCGAGCATGAAAAAGCTGGAAAGAACTGGATCGTTAATTTTAAAGATGTGGGCTCTGGCGCTCGACCAGGGATAATCTTCGGGTCTTTTGACGATTTTTGCCCTGACTGGATTCCTTTCGATATATCTGACACAGGTGTATAGATAGATTTCATCCATGGGGTAAGAGAGATATCTGCCCTGCCATAAAGTCCCCTTCCAATTGTTTCTGATGTTAATCATGACGGTGTATCTTTTGTGAACCGCGGCCATCATTTTGGCCAGGCTTTCCGGTCTTGATGGCACAGTAGCCAGGTGAAGATGATTGGTCATCAGGCAATAGCTCCAGATTTCCACGCCGTACTTCCGGGCGAAGTGGGACAGAATCTTTAGATAAAGGCGCCGGTCTCCTTCCTTAAAGAAGACGACTTCACTTCTGTTTCCACGTTGAATCACGTGATGAGGAATTCCGGGAACCACAATTCGGGCTGTTCTTGGCATTTATAACCACCTCCTATGTTTTCCGCGTCTTGGATAACTTATGTGAAAAATTGGTGAGCCTATTTTTATTAGTTTTTTCATCGCCCATTCTTTCTATTTTTCTATTCTTTATTTTTTTATTTTTTATTCGCTGTTTTTTATTATTTTCTTTTTATCTTATTTTGTGCTCATTCTCATTTTGTGCTTTTTGTATTGCGCGCCCTGTGCGAGGTGAACTTCGCATTTTATACTTGCCTATTTAATCGACGGTGTGATTTGTAACTAATACCGTAATTAAGGACGGACTGCTGAGTAAAATATTCTCAGACGGGGACGTGATACTCTGTCCCGGGGACAGAGTATCACGTCCCCATCTTGTAAATTATTGTCCTGCAAGCAGATAAAAAAGAAAAAAGAGGGACAGAGTATCACGTCCCCAGGGTTGAATGTTATAATCATAATATGGCGACTGATAAGAAGAAGGTGCTGGTCGGGATGAGTGGTGGTGTGGATTCATCTGTGGCGGCTCTGTTGCTAAAGGAAGCTGGCTATGAGGTCACTGGCGTGACTATGAAGATAGGAGATTCTACTGGCAATTTTCCCCGGAGAGCGGGAGCGGAAAATGAAGCTAATTCCGGTTTTGTTGACACCACCAAATGTTCAGCTGTTAAGCCACCTTCTATCCCTGGCGAGAATTTGGCTAGGACAGAGCGCAACCACCTTCGTCTTTCCTGTTTTGGTGATGACGAAGAGCAGGAAATAAGTGAGGCGGCCGCCGTCGCTCACCAGCTCGGTATCCCTTTTTATGTGGTTGATGTCCGGCGCGAATATGAGGTCCGGATTCTGAATTATTTCCGCTCTGAATATGCCCGAGGTCGGACTCCCAATCCCTGTGTGAAGTGCAATGCCGAAATTAAATTCGGACTGCTCGTCGATGGCTGCCGGCAACTCGGCCTTGAATATGACTACTTCGCCACCGGCCATTATGCCCGGGTCAAATATGATGAAAACCTCCGCCGCTGGCAGCTTCTAAAAGCCCGCGACGCCGCCAAAGACCAGTCATATTTTCTTTCGTTTCTAAGCCAGGAGCAACTGCGCCGCTCTCTATTTCCTCTTGGCGAGCTCACTAAAAGCGAGGTCCGCCATCTGGCCAGAGAGCATGGCCTGCCCGTCAGCGATAAAGAAGAGAGCCAGGATTTTTATGCTGGCGACTACCGTGACCTTCTGCCGAAAGGCCAGCCTGGCCCGATCAAGGACCTATCCGGCCGGATACTTGGCCAGCACGATGGGATAGAAAACTATACGGTCGGTCAGCGGCGCGGTCTGGGGATCGCCAGCAGCAGTGGCCGTCTGTATGTCGTCAAAATTGATGCTGCCACCAATACTATCTATATCGGAGAGGAAAAAGACCTGCTCGCTACAAAATTTTATGTCGATGGGATAAACTGGGTTGGACGGATTGCCGCCGGTGGCGAAACGATTGAGGCTACAGTCAAAGTGCGTTATCGATCGCCCGAACTCGAATGCCGGGTGATAATGGGTGATAATCGAAGCCGTAGCGACGACAGTCAGGATGGAGGTCAGAGCGCCCCAGAAAATTCAGCCGAGGTCATCCTGTTGACTCCCTATAAGGCGATAACGCCAGGCCAGGTGGCTGTCTTTTATGAAGACGAAGCTGTCCTGGGGGCTGGTTTTATCCGGTGACGTGATACTCTGTCCCAGGGACAGAGTATCACGTCCCCAATTTTTAACTTATTAATTATCAAATAGATAGGTTGGGGAAAAAGAGGGACAGAGTATCACGTCCCCATATGGAAGAGGTGAGGGCATGAGAACAAAATCGGGTTCAAGACCCACGGCATTAAACTTCATCAGGATTAAGTCCCTGGGTTGGATGCGGCGAGCTTTAATTTATGGTGTGAGCTTCATCTTTGTCCTTGGACTAGTCCTGTTGGCAGCAGGAAATTTTCTTCTATCGGCCAGTGCTGCCGAGGCTAATGACCGGAACAGCCACGATCAAACAAGTGAAGGCAAGACCCAGTTGGTTGATTTGTCCAGCCCAAAAGAATTGACCGAAGCTTTAAGGCTGGCCGCTGAACTTCAGCCTCATGGCCAACTGAAACCAGAAGTGCGGACTCAGACGCTACCCCAGGCTAAGATTCTGCTTCAGGCTGAAGCGCAGGCTGAGGCCCGGGCCGTGCAGGCCGCTCAGGTTCAGGCCGAACCTCCAGCCGGGCAGGTCTGGCGCCAGTCTCAGCTTCAAGGTCAGGCTCGATCTAAAGCACCAGCCGTGCCGACAGCAGAAACCAGAAGCACCCCTGGACCTGAGACCAGCACTTTATTCGCCCGACCTTCACCCCCACCGCCATCTCTACTTCCTGCTCAGGCTCAATCTAAAACAAAATCTCAAACGAAAAAAACAAAAACGTCAGCCCGGACTGAGGACCAGGACGCCTGGATCAGCGGAGTCTGGATGCATCCAGGCATGTTTGGTCCAAAGCAGGCTGAAGCCCTGTCTAAGATGAGAACCGTGCTCGATGACTATGCTAAGGCCGGTATTAATACGCTCATCATGCTGGTCAAGGACACCAGCGGCTACCTTTATTATCAGAGCGACATCGGGGTTAAAGATCCAGCCTATGACTGGGATTTCTTCGGCGTCTTCCTGACCGAAGCCCGCCAGCGGAAGATGACAGTTCATCCCTGGTTCTGTGTTTTCCCGGAAGGGGCACTCCTCGGACAGGTCAGGCAGCATCCTGAATGGCTGATTGTTGGCCCTGCCCGCGAGATGGTCCGGACGGTCAATCCGGCCCTGCCCGAAGTCCGCGCCTATGAAATTAACTTGATGACCGAACTGGTCAAAAAATATGGCGTCGATTGGGTTCATCTCGATTATATCCGATTTCCCTGCGAGCCGACCGAGCCCTATTTCAGTCATGACCCGAAGACTCTCCAGCTTTTTAAGGACGAAACGGGCATCGATTTTAATAGCCTTAAGGCGCGTGACTCCGGCAATCCCCACTGGAATGCCTGGCTCGAATGGAATCGCCAGCAGGTCACAGGATTTGTCAAAGAGTTGAAAGACGAACTGCTGACCACCGGCCGCCAGGTCAGGATAAGCGCGGCTGTTTTCCCCGATGCCGATAATGCCCGGGTGCTCATCGGTCAGGACTGGGAGAAATGGGCCCAACAAGGGCTTATCGATATGCTCTGCCCGATGCTCTACACCAATGACACGGCTCTCTTCGATCGTCTGACGAAGCGGGCGGTGGCCATTGGCCTGAGAAGCGTTGGAGATAAGGCTCAAGGCCAGGTGGGAAGGGAAAAAATGGCAGACAACGGAGAAGGCACCGGTAGCGAAGTGGCGAGCGGAGAAAGCTTCAACAGCGGAGAAAGCATCAGCCGAGAAGAAATCAGCGCCCGGCAGGAACAGGCCGAGAAAAGAAGAGCACCCATGACAGCCAGAGTCAGCGGCGAAAATGCCCGGTCCGAAATTAATATAAAAAGTGATATCACCTCTGATATAACCTGTGATATCACAGATGATATCATGTCAGATAGCCACAGCGCAGGCGGTTTCGATTTCAATAGCTGCAGTGGTCTCAATAGCCTTAGTTTTCCCCCGGAAGTCAGCTACCAGAACCAGCAGGACAAAGTGGCAAAGGCCGTCCCTTCGCCAGCGGCAGTCGGTGCTGATACCCCCACTGGCGAAGAGGGTGAGGTTAAAGTGCCGGCCGAAGCCGAGGCAGCGGCAGGGCGGGCGATGAAAACCAGTTCAGCCACCGCCACCGCCCTGGGAAAAATTCCTGAGACAGTTGCGCAAGCAACATTACCAAGAAAGCTCCTCGTCTGTCCGGGAATAGGACTCGGCACCTCGCACAATCAGATTACCCCCGACCTCATGCTGGAGGAAATCAGACTGGCTCGGGCCGCCGGAGCCGACGGCGTTATCTTTTTTTCAGGCAGCAGTCTGACTGCTCCCTTTCTGGACAGGTTAAAAAGTCAAGCCAACCAGCCACGCTCCAGTTTCTAAAAAATTAAATCAGTTGTTCCAGTTCTCTTTCTCTCTATTTTTCTCGCCGCCTGATTCTTATCTTCGGTATCCGGAGTATAATAGGACTGATAGGAGACAAAAATGAAGAAGATTAAAAAGGCTGCTCTCTCCCTGGCTCTTAGCCTTATTCTTGTCTGGCCTGCCGTTCTTTCTGCTCAGGTGATAACAGAAAGATACGGACAGGGTGTTTTCGCCAATTCCTATGGCCCCATTAAACTGGTGGTTGATGCCAGTGTAGCCATCAAGGATATAAAAAGTCCTTACGTGTTGTTTATACTTTACCTGGCTGCTGGGGAAGTAGGGCAGAATATCGTGGTTCATCGCGACGGTATTACCATGATTTATCAGGGCCAGGAATACAAAATGCCGCCGGTCAAGGAACTCCGTGAGAAATATCATCGTCAGATGCGGGATACTAATTTATACCAGATTAGCGGCCGGGAAGGCCTGGCCTCGACCTGGGTTCGCTTCTATAAGTTTCCAACTGATCTGGACTTTTTCCCGCTGCTGTCCAGTTCTTCACCGCCGGTGGAAGAGGGACTGCTGACCGGCAATATCGGTTTTAGAACCAGATGCTATTTTAAAAATCCTGGTTTCAAAAAAGGCGACGAGGTTATTATCAGAGTGACTGCCAAAAATGATCCTAACCTGAGTAACGAAGTCACCGTCATCCTGGAATAAGCACAAAACTGCAACACCGGAGACACGATCTATATTTCCTGATTTTTTCTGGCCATATTGCCAGCCGTGTTTAGCTTTGCCTGACCCCTTTTAGCCGTTTTATTTTTTTATTCTATTTATCTTAGCCCCTTTTATCTTAGTCCATTCAGCCGGGTTGCTTATCTGGCTTATTTTTAGCTTATTGAGCCAGTTATTTTGATGGTGTTCGGTCCTCGTTTTATATCAGCCAGAAATTATCGGCTCGCCCAGTTCTTCAGGCCTGGAGGCAAAAAGTGCTGATTTGACCCTGCCTTTGCTGAGCCAGGCCGGCTTGAAATTGAACATTGAAACTGGCTTTAGAATTGGCGGCTGATGATAGATAACTGATAAAAAACCAGAAAACGCCCTGGCCGGGTATCTCTATACCGGGAGACGTATAAGCTAAGCTGTTTCGATCACCTCAGCAGTCCTTTTTTGTACATTTTATATGAACCTTTTTCTTCAGTTTTTCGTTTATAAGGGAGACAGGTAGGATAGATGGATATGTGGTAATATTGAACGCTAATCTACCTTTCGCTAATTTACCTTTAATTAACACTCAGGAGAAACAGAAGATGGAGAAATCTTTTATTGAGTGCCACCAGAACAATTCCACGGAAGAGGAAATTCCATTTCACCTATCAACTCACCGATTGAGTGCCCTGAGCGTAATCAGGGCCAGGACAACTAAGTCTCTGCCTGGCTCAGCATCGAAGCCAAACATCAAGTGCCGACTAATCCAGAAACCCAGCTCCCGGGACCGTTTGACTGAGATTCGGGCTCGCGACCTGACCCTACCGGACGTGAATCAATCTCCCATCTTAAATGTCTCGCTCGCACCTGAAGCCAGCGGGCTTTCTCCTTTCTCTCCAGGTCGTTGCCTCCCCAGCAGCTTTTATTGCCCGAGGTTCTGGCCCACATCGGCTAAAATGGCGACTCCATCCCCTGGCTTTTCGGGCCCGATGGAAGCTCTGCCCGGGACGGAAACGACTCAAGCTCCGGCTGAAAAGAAGGAAGCGGCCAGGATTTCACCTGTTACTCTGGCGCCCGCTCCGGCCTCCAGCAATTATTCACTGCCATTAGAAACCACTGCCCAGGCCGGAAATGCCACTAACTTTCCTCCTTGCCATTTTCATCTCCGAGGTCTCAGAAAGCTTTCCCATTTTTTATTTTTTTTGCTGCTATCATTCGCTTTATTTTTTAATTTGTTAATTTTCTCTCCAGCTGCCCTACCTGCCGCCGATAAAAAAGCCCTCCACCCTGATGACATTGACAAAGAAGCCCTGAAAAAAATTCAGGAGGAGAAAGTGGTTAAAGCCATCCGCCTCAACGACGCTTCTATCAAGCTGGATGGTCTGCTGGAGGAAGAAGTCTGGAAGAAAAATCCACCGGTGTCGGATTTCCTGCAAAGAGATCCTCTGGATGGTGCCCCGGCCACCGAGTTAACGGAAGTCTGGGTGGCCTATGATGATTCCCATCTTTATGTTGCCGCTTACTGCCATGACTCAGACCCTCAGGGGATTAAGGGTCTTCTCGGCCGGCGCGATTCTTTCGTCGATTCTGACTGGTTTTTCGTGGCGGTTGACCCCTATTTTGACCGACGCAGCGGTTATCTTTTCGGCATCAATCCCTCCGGCTCAATCGTAGATGAGGTCCTGTCCAACGATGTCAACGAAGATGAAAGCTGGGACGGCATCTGGGAGGCTAAGGTCGCCCGGGCAGCCGATGGCTGGACAGTCGAGATGCGCATCCCCTTTAATCAGCTCCGCTTCCCCAAAAAAGATAGCTATGTCTGGGGTGTTAATTTTCAGCGAACGATCAAACGAAAAAACGAGCGGGTCTATTACGCCTGGGTGCCAAAAGAAGATAATGCTTATGTCTCACGCTTTGCCCGCCTGGAAGGAATTGAGAAAATTAATCCGGGCCGGCGTATCGAACTTTATCCTTACACCGTCGGTCAGGCTCAGTACCAGCCGGCCGAAGCGGGTAATCCCTTTCGAACCGGTCATGATTATTCAGGCAATGCCGGCTTTGATCTTAAGGTCGGGCTGAAAAGCAATCTTAATCTGGATGTCAGTGTCAATCCTGATTTTGGCCAGGTCGAAGTGGATCCGGCGGTTATTAACCTCAGTGCTTATGAGACTTACTACGAAGAGAAAAGGCCTTTCTTCATTGAAGGTGCTTCGATTTTCAATAACTTTGGCCGGGGCGGAATCTATATGAATGTTAATGTCAACTGGCCGAATCCGCGTCTTTTTTACAGCCGGCGGATTGGACGTGAGCCCCAGGGATATCCTGTTCATGAGGGCTATACCGACTTTCCTGACCGCACCACCATCCTCGGCGCTTTCAAACTGACCGGCCGGGTCGGCAGCGGTTGGAACATTGGTTTTATCAATGCCATTACCGCCCGGGAATATGCGACCGTTGACGATCTGGAGAACCGCTACCGGGATGAGGTCGAGCCGTTGACTTATTATGGCGTCCTCCGCGCTCAGAAGGACATAAACGGCGGTCAGCAGGGGCTGGGTTTGATGGCTACCGGGGTGATGAGAGACATAAATAATGAGAGCCTGTCAGCTATCCTGAATAAAAATGCCTTTACCTTAGCAGCCGATGGCTGGTCGTTTCTTGACAAAAAGCGCACCTGGGTGGTCGGCGGCTGGCTGGGCGGGTCTTTTATTGAGGGTAGCCAGGAAGATATTTACCGGCTGCAGCAGAGTCCGATGCATTATTTCCAGCGACCCGATGTGACTCATGTCAGCGTTAATCCAGAAGCTACCACTCTCAACGGCTGGGCAGGCGAATTCAAACTGGGCAAGCAACAGGGAAATTCGCTTTTTCTGCTATCAGTGGGAGCTCTGTCGCCGGGCTTCGATCCCAATGATGCTGGTTTCCAGAGCATGGGCTCGGATTTAATTGATTTAAACGGCTTCTATGGCTATCAATGGCTAAAACCGGGTAAAATCTTCCGGCAGTCAATGGCTTTTGTCGGTCTGACCCAGCAGTATGACTTTGGCGGTAATAAGCTGTTCAGCTGTTTATTCGGTGATTTTAACGGTGTTCTCACCAACTGGTGGCAGTTTGAATACACTTTCCTCTTTCTACCGGCGACTCTGACCAACCAGTTAACCAGGGGAGGGCCCCTGGCTAAGACACCAACGGGCTGGCTTCATCAACTTTTTCTGACGACCGATTCAAGGCAACCAGTTGTTTTGCTGGGCAACTTTTCTTATCAGTGGGTAAAAGATGATTCTAATTACTGGTCAGCGAGTCTTTCGTTGCGCTGGAAACCAATGACCAGTCTGAGCCTGTCGTTCGGACCGGCCGTCAGTTTTGAAACTAACGAAACGCAGTGGGTCAGGAAGGTAACTGATCCACTGATGACCGAAACCTATGGAGTAAGGTATATTTTCGGCCGGATTGATCAGAAGGTGGTGTCCAGCGAGATCAGAGTTAACTGGGTCTTTACCCCCAAGCTCAGTCTGCAGGTCTATCTTCAGCCTTTTATCGCCGTGGGTAAATATGACCGCTTCAAACAGCTTAACCGACCACGTGCCTATGATTATCTGGTTTTTGGGGAAGAAGGAAACTCAACTCTCACTCCAGTCGAGGGAGGGTACGTTATTGACCCGGACGGAGCGGAGGGACCGGCTGCATCTTTTATCATCGGCAATCCGGATTTTAATTATAAGTCATGGCGAGGGACGGCGGTGCTGAGATGGGAATACCGGCCGGGATCGCTTTTCTACGTGGTCTGGACGCAGAACAGGGCAGACTACAGTCATCCGGGCGACCTGTCGTTATGGCGAGATCTGGGGGACGTACTAACTGCTCCGGGCGACAATATTTTCCTTTTGAAGTTCTCCTACCGCTTCGACCTGTGAAACAGGAGACACCAACTATATTTCATTTCCTGTTTTTTTTGAGCTATTGGCCCCCGCAGAGCGATCCAGAACCAAACTTAACCTGATTAATCCGTTTAACTGTTTTTAATCTGAAATTTTCAGGAAAAAGAGGAATGAACTTTCAGGGACAAATGCCTTCAGGTAAAAAACAGCCACCGCCGGTCAACGCTTGGGGCCGTTCTTACTTGACTGGCTTACGGGTTGAGTAGCTTGAAAAGTCAAATCAAAGGTGAACCATAACTAATAATTAAAATTTGTTTCTAAATTACCAGCAATCAGTATCAAATAAAAACATGGTCGACCTGTGTACAACGGAAAAGCGAAAAAGAGATAAGGGCTCAGGGGTGACTGATGAATTGCTGGGTCTTAAAAAATAAGAAATGTAGTTTGTGTCACCTATCTTAATTTTATTTGACCCGGACTTTACTTTGACTTAATATTTAAGGTGACTTAAAAAAATGAAGAGGGGCAAAATGAAGCAGCCTAAATTTTTCTTAACTTTAATTCTGGCTTTAATGCTGGTCTTTCTGGTTGATTTTTCTTTAACTGCTCCGACCAGCCAGCATTCGGTCCTTCGCTTAGCGCAAGGTAATTCTGGTCGGTCCACCGCGGCTGCCGCCCGGTCAGATCTGGCCTTAAGCTCCAATCCGAATTCACCACCTGCTATCTCCGCCTTGCACTTTAAAGGTCAGGATCAGCCGGACAGGACGTCAACTGGCCTTTTTTATTTTCAGGCTTATGATCAGGGGAAATTTGTCGAGTCACTGACTCTCACTGACCTGGTTGCTGCTCTCGAAGGCCAGCCGCTGAATATTACCGGTTTGACTCTGGTCAAGGGTCTCAAGGTCAAAAGAGCTGAAGGTCAGGAGATTCCCTCCCCGATACTTCCCCGGGTAATTATTCTCGAATTCAAGGCCTATGATTTTCACCAGAGGATGGGTGAAGTAGTCGAAAATCTTTTCCGCCGGCCCTATAATCCGTCCGACGTAATTTCTCTTATTACTCCAGTTAATATTTATAGCTTTTCTTCTGACGACCTGCGGAATAAAACTCCAGACGAACTTATTAAGGCTGGCCTGACCATCCTGAAAAGAGATGTGTCTGTCGCCGGTCGAACTGAAAATGAAATCATAGATGAATTAACCAGGCTGATTCTTGATCTTCAGCAGGGTTCAGCGGCTAAAGAAACTTTAACTCAGTATCAGCAGAATCTCGAAAGTCTTAAAAATCTTAGAAAATTTAGTCCCGAGAAGATTACTCTGGCCGCTACCAGATTTGGCGAGATGAAAGCTATAAAGAAATATATTATGATTTATCAGCAAGAATTTTTGCCCATTCCCAATGATCAAGTGATGGATCAATTGCTGGCCAATCAGAGCGTCATGTTTCAGGCCAGCGAACTTTTCCGCTCGATACCGTCCGATGTCTCAGTGGTGGTTGATTCCGTTGTAGAAGATTTGAAGCAGGCCGGGATGTCTGTGAATCTTATTTATTTCAAAACTGGTCCCAAACGCCGGCCTGATATCAAGATGAGAGAACTATCAGTGGATATGTTTGACATTTATATGAAACTGGCCTCCGCCACCGGCGGCCTGGTGGAAGCCTCAGCCTCACCGGCTGCCCAGCTCAGAAAAATTCTCGAACAGACGGAGAATTATTATTTGATTTCGTGTCAGCTGCCCGCGCTCGAGTTGTCTGCTGACCAATCAGAACAATCAGAAATGGGTGGAATAGCTGGGCAGGACATAAAAATCTATGTCAAAAACAAAAGTTACGAACTCAGCTATCATCGGCTCTGAAAAAATAGGGGGCACCCCGGGGTGCCCCCGGTTTTTTATTTGTCAGCGAAAGCGAAAACGCTCAGATAACCAAGCTTGATGACCCTGGAGAAAAGATCGCCAGAGGCTTTGTCCACAGTGTCGCTGGTCTGGTGGTAATCAGGATGCATGGCGGTCATGTAGTAAACGTAGGGTTTTTTAACCGCCGCAAAGGATGAATGGTCAGATCCACCGCCGCCTGCCCCGAGTTCAGGTTCGTTAATGAACAGATCCAGCCCGACATATTTATTCATTTCCTGCTGGAGCTCATAAAAACCTGAATCCTTGGTGGCATTAACCGAAACAAAGTAAGCAGGACGAATTTTCTTCACCAGTTCTTCGACTCCGGGTACTTCCAGTCTTTTCTTGTAGCGTTCCATGGTCTGCTCATCAAAGGCCCGGCTGATCATGTCGTAATTGAGATAGCCAACCGTCTTCTCCATCGGGAAGGTTGGATTCTGCACATAATAGCGGCTGCCCAGCAAGCCCTTTTCTTCACCTGTCCACAGACAAAAGACAATTGAGCGCTTCGGTTTGATCGGATTAAGAGCGATAGCTCTGGCAATAGCCATCACCCCCACTGAACCCGAGCCGTTGTCATCTGAACCATTGAAAACATAATCTTCCCACCTGCCCAGATGATCAAAGTGGGCACCAACCACAAAGTATTCGTCTTTAAGCTTTGGATCTGAACCTTCAATATAACCGATGACATTTTTGGCCCTGATCAGTTTTGAACTGGCCTTGGAATCAAGAATAGCTCTGGCTCCGGGTATATCGCGAGAGGCTGGCTTATAGGTGCCCTCAATTGATTTTTTTAGCTCATCCAGCGTTTTACCTGTATTCTCCAGCAGCAGGTTAGCTATTTCTCTCGTGATGCTAATCGTCGGAGCGCTCCCGCCGCCCATCATTCCGTCCATCATATCTCTGGCTCCGGGGATAACCAGCCTGGCCCTCGGTCTTTTTATAATGGGCCGATCGTCGGGTGGCAGGGCATTCTGGTCGGTGCTCAGCGAATTATAAATGTCTGAATCCTTGCCCGTATTCTGAACAATCAACACCGCGGCCGGCTCCTGTTTATAAATTTCATCGAGCTTATTAAACATCCGACCGCCCCGGCCTCTCATCATGGCCATCATCTGCATGGCCTGAGCCTGGGGGAAATATTTATCTTTAAGTTCCTTTTTTTGATTGAAAGGCGACCTGGGATCATCCTTGCCGGGAGCTTCACTGATGACGACCACCACCTTATCCTTGAGATTTAAGCCCTTTAGTTCATCCCAGCCTATAGAAGGCTCTTTGATCCCATAACCGACAAACACTACTGGACCTTCTATTTTTTCTTCAGAGAAAAGCATACTCATAAAATCAACACCGCCCTGGAAAGTGCGGCTCCTCAGACTGCCGCCTCTGGCTACTTCTACGGTCAGAGAAGTCTGGGTGTTAGAAACTTCTTTCAGCGCAAATTCCTGAAAATAGCTCCTTTCTCTGGGAGGTGCAGACAGATCTCCGCGGGCCACCATCCCTCTCAGCCTGCCCATATCCATCCTGGCCGGGCCACCGCCTGGCTTGACACCCCACATTTTGAAGAGAGAGATGACGTAATCGGCGGCGGTATCATAACCGCGGGTACCGGTTTCGCGTCCTTCCATCCAATCCGAGGAAATATAACCGAGCATGTTAAGGACGTCGGCCGGAGTAATGGAATCGAAGCCGACTTTGTACTTGTCTGGAACTGGCTGGGTCTCACTGACCAGACAGAGAGCTCTCTTCACCTCTTCAGGCTTCATCTGCTGGGGCATTTGAGCCATCAGAAGGGAGAAAGTTGTCATGACCAGCACCAGAACGATTACCGGTAAAAGACGCTTTTTCATTAAAACCTCCATCTTCTGATTAAAAAAGCATTTTAACATTTTGACGGAAAGAGAAAACTATTTCTTCCAGAAAAAATAAATCGACTTGATAATTACCAGCAAATCTTCATTCTGGCCAGGACCTGCTTTAGCCTTTAAAGGTTAGGCAGAATTCGGTGCCTGGGCCGCCAGTACCAGCTTCTTCTTTTTCTCCGCGTTTCATTTCGAGCTGGCCTTCAATCTGCTCGACCAGGGTATTGATAATGACCAGCCCCAGCGATTCTGACTGTTTAAAATCCATCTCAGACGGGAAGCCAACACCATCATCTTTAACCCGCAGCTCAACCAGACCATCTGGCCTCTTCTTAAAACTTACCCAGATATTGCCTTCTCTCCCCTCTGGAAAAGCGTGAATAAAGGCATTGGTGATCAACTCGTTTAGAATCAAGCCGAGAGGCACCGCTACATTCAGATCAAGGTCAACCGGTTCGATTTCAAGGTGAAGCTTGACCCGATCAGAATTAACTTGATGCTCAAGAAAAATGCTCTTGGCCAGACTGCTCAAATAACCAGCCAGGTCAATTCTGGCCAGATCCCCTGCCCGATAAAGTTTCTCGTGGACCAGGGCCATCGATTTGATCCGGTGCTGACATTCTCTGATAGCAGCCCGAGCCTGGGGGTCAGTGAGGAGCGTTGATTGCAGATTCAGAATGCTGGAAATAACCTGCAGGTTGTTTTTAACCCGATGGTGGACCTCTTTGAGCAAAATCTCTTTTTCCTGAAGCGATTGCTTCATAGCTTCTTCCGTTTTTTTTCGGTCAGTAATGTCGAGCGAGACTTCGATGATGAGGGTGGTCTCTCCCTGCTCGTTCTTCAGCGGGTAGGCACTGACATGCCACCAGCGTCCATCAGGAGTGATTGACTCGGCTCTCTCCGGGTGGCCGGACTGGCAGGCGGCCAGAACCGGACAGATGGGACACGGCTCGTCCCGTCCGAACCACAGTTCATAACACTTCCTGCCGATGACCTCATTTTCCTTTCCACCGAGGGCTTCAATTGCCGCCCGGTTAGCCCAGACGACAGTTAGATCCGGTCTGAGTTCCAGAACATGCTCGGAGATAGTGGCAAAAATCGCTGATTTCTCCTTATCGCTTTTGACCAGCTCCTCTTCAGCTTTTTTCCTCTCGGTAATGTCGGTAATAAAACCTTCCAGGTAAAGCAGGTTCCCGTCCTCATCATAGACGCCGCTCCCTCTTTCCCAGACCCATTTTATCTTTCCATCAGCTGTTCTAATTTTGTACTCGTCTTCAAAAGTCTCTTTCTGATGCACGGCTTCCTGCCATCTTTTCCAGACAAATTCGCGGTGCTCGGGAAAAATCAGGTCATTATAGGCCAGGCGACGGTTGTTAATCAGGTCCTCTGGTTCGTAGCCGGTAATCTCCCGACAGGCCCCGGCAATATACTCCATTGTCCAGTGGCGATCATTCCGGCAACGGTAAATCATTCCGGGCAGACTGGCAATCAGGTGCTCCAGAAATCTATTTCTTTCTTTAAGTTGTTCCCTGGTCTCGATTATTTCCTTCTGGATTTTTCTTTCAGCCGTTTGATCCCTGAAGACCAGAATAACACCGAGAATGACGCCGTTATTATCAATGATTGGTGCGCCGCTGTCAGCTACTGAATATTCTTTACCGTCTCTGGAGATTAAAACCGAGTAATTGGGCAGAGCCACCACACTCCCTTCCCGGATAACCTGGTCGAATGGGTTTTCTTCTGGCTGCCGGCTGAATTCATTGATAAGACGAAAAACTTCCTGAATGGGCCGACCTTTAGCCTCTGCTTCGGCCCAACCGGTCAGCTTCTCGGCTACCGGGTTCATAATCTGAACCCGACCCGAGAGGTCAGTGGCGATGACACCATCACCGATGCTGTAAAGTGTCGCCCTGATCTCGGCTTCCCTGGCCACAATTTCCTGTAGCAAATTCATTCTTTCAGTAATATCAACGAGAGAGCCGATGATCGCCGGCCGGCCCTGATAGTCGATGGTGCTGCCATGAGCTTCGACATAGAATACGCTGCCATCCTTTCTCAATCCTTTAAAATCATAACGAACACTGTTTACCTTCTTTTCGAGGCGCAGCCGATTATTTTCAGCCACTCTTGGCCGATCATCTGGATGAGTCAGTTCGATATTTCCTAATTTATCAATGAGCTCTTCTGTTGTGTAGCCAAACCATTCAGCCAGAGTCTGGTTAACGTATTTAAATACTCCATCCTGAATAAGATAAACCCCGGTTAAAG
>Ga0209606_1002537_pt1 | contig 19913 bp, 9 predicted proteins | sample AD_UKC057_MetaG_FD_184412 | JGI IMG/M metagenome (GOLD analysis project Ga0209606, IMG submission 184412) | Active sludge microbial communities of municipal wastewater-treating anaerobic digesters from USA - AD_UKC057_MetaG (SPAdes) (version 2) | ecosystem: Engineered > Bioreactor > Anaerobic >...
CCGCGAGCACGTTCTGGTCGCCGTCGACATCGAGCGCGCTCAAGGTGGGCAAGATGACGCTCTCGTAATCCGGGCGCGCCTTGAGCACGGCAAGGATATCGCCGAGGAGGAGCTGGCCCTGCCCATCCGCCTCCTTTTCCACATCGTTATAGTAACTCTTCGGGTGCGGCGCACGGACGTAGGCCGTCACGACGTTGGTAAACGTGAGATGCCCGTCCGAGACCTCCTCGAAATACCGCTTCACCGAGTAGACGTTGCCAAACTCCGTAAACGTATCGCCGTTGAGCATCGCATCGATCGTGGCCTGCGGGACCGTCGCCTCCTCGTCCGGGAAGTCCACGAGCAGGCAAAGTCCCACTTTCTGGCCCGTGGTCGGCTGCTCGGGAGGCGCATACGCCACGCCCGACCGGGCCGCCTCCATGCGGGCCCGAGCCTGAGCCTTCACGCCCGTCCAACGCTTCGACACCTGCACCGACGCGTCCCACACCCGATGCCGCGCGAGTGCCTGAGCCCGCGCCGCCGCAGGATCGATCCGCAGATGTTTCTCCCCACGTGGGGCGCCACGCCCGACCGCCACGCCACTGCTGCGCAGCTCGCGCCTGTCGGCGGACAACTCCGCATAAAAATACGCCCGCGCCGCCGGATCGAAGACGACGGTGTAGCCGTCGAGCGTCTCGAACACTGCGTGAAACTCATCGCCGCGCCCCCACAGCTCGATGGCCGTCCCGTCCGGCTGCGTATAGGCAAACGTCCGCTCAAATGGCGCCGCCGTCGCCGTCCCCGCCAGCACGCACATGAAAAGCGCGACGACGAGCGCGAGGCCCAAAGCCCCCAGGCTCCGGGGAAAAATCCCCACCCAAACGCTGCCGAACCGTTGTTGTGTCGGTACACCAGAACAAGCACCGGGAAAATCCATGCAGGAATGACACACGTGCCCGCCCACTTGGCGACACGAGAGTGCCATAAAATATCGGCGGCAGAGTCACCACCACGCACCACCGTCAACGCCCTTGATCCAGAACACCCGGGACGCAATCGACTCGATTCGGCAAACACATCGAATGGCTCACCAGCGCCAATCGCTTGCCGCTTCCACGAGACACGCCCGGCATTTCCACCGGGCGTGTTTCATGATCGAACCTCACGGCTGCCGGACGACTGCTTACGGCGCCTCGTAGATTTCGGCGAGGCCCACCCCCGTCGTGCGGCCCACACCGCTGACCTGTGCCGTGTAGATACCCGGCTCCAGCGTCAGCACCAGCGCCGCATCCTTCGAGTCGCTCGCCAGCTCGCCCATGCCCACGGATTTGAACAACGCCGCCGTCGTCGCCGTGTGGTCCCAGTCATCGTTCTCGCCGACCAGTTCCCATTTCGCAGGAGTGACCAACGTGTTGAGCCGCCACACCTGCAACTGCGGGTCGCGCAGATAGCCGCTCACCGTCGAGATTCCGGGCCCCACGCCACGCACGACGACCCGCTTCGGCACATCGCCACTGATCACGAAACCCGCGATCAGAATCGCATCGTCCACGCCCACCTGGTTGCGCACCGATAGCGCCGTCAATCGCTTCGTCTTGTCGCCGAGACTTGCATCGTACGCCTCTGCCAGCGCCACGCCGGTCGTGCCAGCCGCACCGCTCACATGTGCCGTGTAAACGTTGCCTGTCAGATTCTCGAACAGTGCCGCGTCTTTCGAGGCAGGATCCAGTGCTCCCGCGCCCGTTCGCACAAACGCGTCCGACAATTCGCTGGAGCCAGCCCAGTCATCGTTGCTCGCCACCTCGACGCCACTCGCCGTGTAGAGCCGCAACTGCGGATCCCGCATGTACCCGCTCACCGTCGAGATTCCAGGGCCCACTCCGCGCACCAGCGTCGGTTTCCCGCCGCCGGCAAATACGAAGCCCAGGATCAGCGTCTGCTCGCCCGTCCCAGCTGGCGCACGCGCCGACAAGGCAGAAAATTGGCTCCAGGGGAGAGTGAGCATAGACACGCCACTCGTGACGGTCTCCACGCCATTGCTCACCAAGCAGCGGAATTGGTAGCCATAGAGCGCGAGGGTGACGCTGTTGATGGTCAGCTCGCTCGTATTGGCGCCGGTGTAGCTCAACCCGGCGATATCCGCCGCCGTCCGCGCCGCCCTGCGGCCGCGGAAGGGCGAACTTCCCAGCAAACGCCATGTCGCCCCATGATCGTCGGAATATTGCCATTGGAAGGTATAGCCGGTCGGATCGGTGAGTCCGACGGAGAAGGTGACATCGCCACCCAGTTGGGCTTTTTGGTTTTCCGGCTGCCGAGCGATCTCCGGCGGCGGGGGCGTCACTGTGAGCGTGGCGGGGGTGGAGCGGGTGCTATACAACTGATCGCCCCAATATATCTGGCAGAAGTACTGGGCGCCCGTGTTAAACAAACGCGCGCTCATCACCAACGTGTCCGTGTTGACACCCGTGTACGGCTCGTTGTCTCGCCCTTCGGCGAGCAACGTCCAGTCCGTTGCACCCGAAAGCTTTTTGTACCACTGGTAGGTCGGCGACTCTCTCCGCACCGCCGCATGCACCTGCACCTTGAACTCCACCGTGGCTCCCACCGCCACTGTTTGGTCCACCGGCTGACCAATGATCGCCGACGCTTCCGGCGTCCGCGTGAGCGTCGCTTCCCGCGACAGCATCGTGCCGCCATTGGCGCTGACCTGGCACCGGAATTTCGTGCCCGAAGGATAGTTGAACGCATACACGAAGGGGGTGCCATCCCACATCACGCCGGCCTGCGCCGTGTGCAGCCAGCGGGAGTTGCTGGAATCCCAAAGCTGCCATTCATAGATGGCCTTGTCCTTCAGCTCGGCGCGCACCTGCAGGGTGAAGTACGTCGTCGTCCCGACCGGTATGCTCTGATCGGCCGGTTGTTCGGCGATGAGGGTGTTGTCCTCCACGGAGGTCACCGTGAGCACCGCTTTCGTGGAGAGGGTGCTATATAGCTGCTCTCCCCAACGCACCTGACAGAAGTACCGCGTGCCCGAGTTGAACAACCGCGCGCCCACCGCCAACGTGTCCGTGTGAACCCCGGTGTACGGTTCGTCCGGCTGGTCATCCGTCAGCTCCGTCCAGTACACGGCGTCCGGAGCCATCTTATACCACTGGTAGGTCGGCGCAGCGCCGGGCACCGCCGCATGCATCTGCACCTTGAACTCCGCCGTGGCCCCCACGGACACCGTCTGGTCCGTCGGCTGACCGATGATCGCCGACGCTTCCGGCGTCCGCGTGAGCGTCGCTTCCCGCGACAGCATCGTACGGCCATCGGCGCTGACATAACACCGGAACTTTGTGCCCGACTCATAATTGAACGCATAAACAAAGGCGTACCCGTCGGGCCGATCGCGGGACATCACGCCGGCCTGCGCCGTGGGGCGCCACTCGGCGTACTTAGGCTGCCAAACCTGCCACTCGTAGATGGCCGTGCTGCGAATGTCGCTCCGGGCCCGCAAGGTGAAAGAGGTCGTCGTCCCGACCGGTATGCTCTGATCGGCCGGTTGCTCGGCAATGAGCGTGTTGTCCTCCACGGAGGTCACCGTGAGGAGCGCATCTGCGGAAGTTGCGCTATAGGTGCTCCACTGCACCCGGCATTGGTAAACCGCCCCCGAGTTGAACAACCGCGCGCTCATCACCAAGGTATCCGTCTGTGTGCCCGTGTAGGGCTCGTTGGACTGGCCATCGCGCAGCTCCGTCCAAGAGGAATCGGCCCCGGCGAGCTTCCGGTACCACTGGTAGGTCGGCGCATTGCTCCGGACTGCCGCATGCACCTGCACCTTGAACTCCGCCGTGGCGCCCACCGCCACCGTTTGATCCGCCGGCTGAGTAATGATCGCCGTCTCTTGTCCGGTGATCGTCAGGGTGGCCTCCCGCGAAGTCACGGAGGTTCCACCCGTGAGGCTCACCACGCAACGGTACTTCGTGCCCGTCGTCGCACCGAGCGCGCTCAAATACGCGGCGCCATCCGCGCCTACCGACGAGAAAGCCGCGATCTGCCAAGCCTCCGCGCCTGGACGCAAAACCTGCCACTCGTAAGTCGCCTGCGCCTGGAGCGCCGGCTGGACCACGAGCCGGAAAGACGCAGTGGTTCCCAGCGGGATGCTTTGATCCATCGGCTGCACCGCGATGATGGGGTTGACGGTCAGCGTCGCCGCCGAGGACGTGGTGCTATTGTTGGCGTCCGTGACCACGCAGCGGTACTGCCGGCCGTCCAGGCTCTCCTGGCCGATCACGGAAAGCTGGTGGGTGTCGGCGCCCGATTCCGGCACCCCGGACGCCGGCAACGCTTTCCACGAGCCGCCACTGTCCGTCGAGTACTCCCAGCGGTACGTCAGCGTGCCGACCCCGTTGGCCGAGACCGTGAAGGTCGCCGTCATACCCACGGGAATGGCCACGTTTTGCGGCGAGGAAACCATCGGCCCGGGGATGGCCCCGGCCACGACCTTCACCTTGGCCAGGGCGATGGGCGTGAAGGTCAACAGCGCGTCGACGCCCTGCTGATCCTTGATCGACCCGCCATTGAGCACGAGGGGCGAGACGATGGCGATGCCATCGGCGTCGCTGTCCGCCGCAGTCAGCGTGTAGCGGAAGGTGAGGCCGTAGCCACCCGTCGGCGTGCTGCCCGCCACATAGTCGGCGTAGCGCGTCTGCGTCCCGATGGTGAGCGCCAGTTGCGGCGTGCCGGTCACCGCCACGACTTGGTCGAAGAGGACTTTAACCTCCAACACCTCGCCCGTGTAGTAGGTGCCGTCGGTCGGCGGCACGTAGGAGTCGAACTTCGCCTGGACCGGCGAGGGGCCTTCCAGCGTGAGCACCGCCTGCGCGCTCGCGACCGTGCCCCAATCGTTGGTCACCTCGACGTAGTAGGCGCCGGCGTCGCTCGCCGAGAAACTGGGGATCGCATAGGTCGGTTGCGTGGCGAAAAGCAGCCCGCCGCCAAAGGGACCGCCCACCTTATACCATTGGTAGGTCAACGTGCCCGCTCCCGTCGCCGTGACCGACAACGTGTGCGCGGCGCCCGCCGCCACGGTGGCGGTCTGCGGCGGCGTCTGGATGGTCACGCGGCGGCCGGGCAGGGCGGCGTCGCCCCGCGTGAGAATGGCCGTTAGGTCGTTTTTCGCCGCCAAGGCCCGGACGTAGTGCGCGATTTTCACCGGCGTGAAGGTGTTACTTTCCGCCCGGCGCCCCACGCCCAGCGCGCCATCGCTCAAGTCGCCCATGCCCCAGAGCGTGCCGTCGCTTTTCAGGAAGACCGTGTAACCAAAACCGCAGGCCACCTGCGTGGCGGCCTGGATCAGCCCCGCCACGCGCTGGGGCGTGGTGGTGTCGGCCACGGAATAACCCAGCTGGCCGGAGGCGTTGTAGCCCATCGTCATCAGGTAGCCTTCCGTCGTGACGAAGGCGCTGTGGGCGGCGCCGGCCGCCATGGTGGAGACTCCAGTCGCGATCAGCGCCGGCGTGCCGCGGTTGGTCGTATCGCCCTGCCCGAGCTGGCCGCTGCTGTTCTGGCCCATGCCGTAGAGGGTGCCGTCGGTTTTCAGGTAAAGACTGAAGTAGTCGCCCGCCGCCACCGCCTTCACACCCGTCGCGACGAGCATCGGCGTGGTGGTGTAGGACGAAGTGCCCAACTGGCCGTGCGTGTTGCTGCCCATCGCATAGAGATCGCCACTGGTGGTCACGTACAGGCTGTGGTCCACGCCGGCCGCCACCGCCGCCACGCCGGTGGCGATCTGCACGGGGGCGTACTGGTCGGTCGTGTTGCGATTGCCGAGTTTGCCGCCGGTGTTATCGCCCATGGCCCAGAGCGTACCATCGGTTTTGATGAAGAAACTGTGATTGCTACCCGCCACCACGGTGGCCACGTCGGTCACGCCCGCCACCTGCCGCGGCTGCCCGTCGGAAGTGTAGGCCAACGTCGTCGGATCGACGCCCAGCTGGCCCTGATCGTTGCGCCCGGCCCCCCAGAGCGTGCCGTCATCCTTGGCGAAAAGCAGGTGCTGCCCACCCACGGCCACGGCCTTGGCGCCCGCCACCCGCTTCAGCACTTCCACCTGATCGCCGGTGCCACCATAGGAACCGAGGCCGAGCTTACCGTAGGCGCCGCCACCCGTAACCCACAGGTCCAACGCTTGGGTCGAGGTGTCGAGCGAGCCGTCGGCGTTGAGCCGCGTGAGGCCCTGTTGTCCGGCATTGACGATGATCTTGCCGTCGGGCTGGCGCACCAGCGCCGTCGGCGTCGCCGCCGACATAAACACGCTCAGCGGCGCCTCGAAGGTGAACTCCACGTCACCCTCCGCGCCCATGCATTGAAACTTCGAATTGAACCCCGGGCTGGTGGCGAGAATGCGATCGTCCGGGAGGACCAGCACCGCATCGACCCCCGAGGAAAAAGGCGGCTGCGTGAAGCTCGTATCGAGCGTGCCGTCGATGTTGAGCCGCGCGAGACGTTGCCGCGTGGCATCGCTGCCGACGGAGAGGAACGCGCCGCCGATCACCAGCTTCCCCGTTGACTGCTCGGCCATCGCATAGATCGCGTCGACGGACGGCGCCACAAACCCGGTGTCCCGCCGGCCATCGGCGCCCATCCGCCACAAGAGACTCGCCGACGAGGAGGTTTCCCCAGCCACCACTACGACCCGGTTCGCGCTTGTGCGCAGCAGTCGGGCGACACCGTAGTTGGCCCCATGGCTTTCATCGAACGGCGACCCGTATGTCCACGTCACCGCGCCCAGATTGTCGCGCTCGGTCGCGAGCGCGCCGCCGGCGTCGAGCAGGGCCAGCGCCGCGCAGGCGACGCCGTTGACTTGATTGAAAGACCCGCCCACCCAGATTTTCCCGTCGGGCAGGAGCGCCAGCGCCCGCACTGCCCCATCGACCGTCGCGATAAAACTCGGATCGACCGTGCCGTCCGGCGCAAGCCGCGCGAGGTACGAACGGGCCTGCCCGCCCACCGTGGTGAAGCTGCCGCCCACTAGAATCTTTCCGTCCGTCTGCACCGCCAGCGCCAAGACCTCGCCATTGGCATCGGGGTCGAAGGTCGGATCCACCCAGCCATCCTCGTTGAGGCGGGCGATGCGATTGCGGGCGATACGCGTGTCGGCGTGTTGAAACGTGCCGCCGATCACCAGCATGCCATCCGGCTGGAGCGCCATCGCCTTGACGCCGCCATCCCACAGGTTGGGTTTATAAGTATCGTTGAAGACTTGGGCCCCGGAGAGCACGGGCAACAGCCCGAGCAGGAGCAAGCCGACGGACCGTTGCGCGCGACGAAACATGGCCAGAAACGAGGACATAGGGAGTAGTGGTTTGTAAAAATTGAGCCGAGGACCAGAAGGCTTCCGGCTGGCTGTCGGAGCGCGACGTTGGCGAGGGCCCGTTAACGCAACAAGCTTTCTTTTACATCATTAACGCAACAAGTTTTCTTTTACATCATTTTGCATTTTCCCTTCGCCCAGAGCGTGCCCGCCCTTGAAAGCCGCCGCATCCCCTTCGTGACGTGCAGACAGCAAAACGCCCGGCAATAATGCCGGGCGCTTTGTTTTTGGGAAACCTCACGGCCCACGGCCGGCGGACACCACCTTTACTGCGCCTCGTAGAGCTCCATCAGGCCGACGCCCGTCGCGCCGCCCACCCCACGCATCTGCGCCGTGTAGATGCCCGGCTCCAGCATCAACACCAACGCCGCGTCTTTCGAACCCGCAACCAGAGCGCCCATGCCAAGCGACTCGAACAAGTCCGCCGTCGCCGGCGTGCTGTCCCAATCGTCGTTTTCTCCCACGACCACCCAGTCGCCCGTCGCGGTGTTGAGCTTCCAGACATGGAGCTCCGGATCTGCGAGCGGAGACGCCACGGCGCCAGCCAGTCCGGGGCCCACGCCTCGCACCACCACACGCTTCGGTGCCTCGCCAGTGATCACAAATCCGGCGATCAGGATGTCGTCGCCCGTGCCCACACGGCTGCGTACGGACAGCGCCGCAAGGCGCCCGCCGGTATCCGCCAAATCGGCATCATACGCCTCAGCCAATGCCACGCCGTCGCCACCGGCCGCACCACTCACGTGCGCCGTATACAAGCGCCCGGGCAGCGTGGCCAGCAAGGCAGCATCCTTCGAATCCGCCGCGAGCGCACCGGCGCCAGTCCGGGCAAACGCATCGGAGAGCGCAGGCGTGCCCGCCCAATCGTCGTTGTCCGCAACCGGCGTGCCGTCCGCCGCGTACAGGCGCAGCTGCGGATCGGCCAGATGATCGGCGACCGCGTCCGCCAGTCCGGGGCCCACGCCGCGCACCAGCGTCGACTTCCCGTTTCCGGCAAACACGAAGCCCAGGATCAACGTCTCCTCGCCCGCTCCGGCATGCGCACGCGCCGATAGCGCCGCGAAGCTGACGGCGGCGACGGTCAACCGGGTGCCGCCGGAGGCGGCACTGGTGTTGCCGGCCGCGTCGGTGGCTGTCGCGGTGACCGAGTGGTTGCCGTCGGCCACAGCGGCCGGGAGCGTGAAGGCCCAGCTCCCGTCGCCGGCCGCAACCGTCGTGCCGCAGGCGACACCGTCGACGTAGAGGGTGACCGTGCTGCCGGCCTCGGCAGTTCCGCCCACGGTCGGAGTGTTGTCCGTCGTCGAGCCCGCGCCAACCGTGATCGTGGGCGCAGCGGGCGCGGTTGTGTCGGCGGCGCTGGTGGTGAAGCTCACGTCGCTGCCATAGCTGGTGCCGGCGGCATTCGTCGCATAGGCGCGCACATGGTAGGGCGTACTGGCCGCAAGGCCGGTGATGGCCGTATTGAAGCTGCCCGTGCCGTCGCCAACGGTCACTTTCGTAACGCCCGCGCCGCCGATGGTAGGATTGGCCGACGAACCGTACACAAAGCCGCGCTCCGTGACCGTCGCGCCGCCGCTTGCCGTGACGTTGCCGCCCAGCGTTGCGCCGGAGGTTGTGATGCCCGATGCGTCATTGGTTACGACGGTCGGGGCCACGGGGCCGGGATCGCCGCCGCCCGTGGACATCCAGGCGATGGCGAAGGCTTTGTAGTAATAAGTTACACCTCCGTCGGTTTTTGTCCCTGCATCGAGAAAATCACCTTCGCTGCCGGCGGCGGTGAACCGCACGTTGCCAACGCCCGCGAGAGTCCCGGTGCCGGTGGTAAAGCCCGCACTCCCGTCATAATCGCGTCCGTAAATCTGCGCAACGATGATATTTCCATCCGCACCGATGCCAATCGGATTGTTGCTGGCATCAGCAAAGTTGCTCAAGTCGGCGGTCTTGGCATCGCAGCCAACGGGGCAGGCGGCGAGCGCGGCCATAAAGTCGGCAGGAATCGCGCCGCCCGAAACGGGCTGCAAGAGCTGCAAGACTTCGTAGAGGCTGTCGGCGCCATGCCCTGCCGCTATCAGTTGGTCGATCAGGCCGCTCTCTTCATTGCTCAACATGAAGGTCGGCACTGTGCTGGGCATCCAGGCGACGGCGAAGGCGTAGTAGTTGCTGATGCCGACTTCACGTTCGCCTGCAAAAATCAAATAAGCCTCGCTATCTACGGATGTGGCCCACACAAAGCCCACGCCATTTTGATAGCTTTCGGCCGTGGTATAGCCGGTGTCGCCGACATGATCCCGTCCGAATATGGGGTTTATTCTAAGCGTTCCGTCCGCGTTGACTCCTATCGGATTATTCGTCAAGGCAAAATTGCTCAAGGAGGCGGCATCGTCGAACACTTCGCTGTTTGCAGGAGTAGACCGCAGCGTTTTCATAAAACGCTCGGTGATAACGCCGCTGAAATCAGGCTGTAAAAGCTCCAGCACTTCATACATCGTATCACCGCCGTGGCCCGCAGCTACAAGCGCGTCAATTAGCCCGCCATAGCCCGTGCCAAGCTCGCTGCTTATAACAAACGTCGTGCCCGGCCCTATGTACCACAGCTTGAGCGCTATGTTCGCCGAATCCAGCGCGCCGGCTTCGGTGACGGCGCTGCCCTTGATGACCGCCGTGATATTCGCGTCGGCGGCCAGGGCTACATTGGCCGCGCCGGTGAGCGTGATAACGATGGTGTTGCCCACGCCCTTGGCGGCGGTGTAGTCCAGCCCGGCGGGAAGCCCGGTCAGCGTCACGTCGGCTTTGGCAAGGCCCGCCTTGACCGTGCCGCTGGTGACATTGATTTCCCACGTCTTATCCCGCGCGGAGGGCGTCTTGTTGTCGATTTGCAGGATGGCGGTATCGTCCGTGGCCGTACCTGCGACGGTGAGGGCCTGCGCCCACGCGATGGCAAAGGCATGGTATCTTCCACCGCCCACATTCTCACCTGCGTCGATGTAATACGCCGGATTGTCAGCATAGGTAAATATCTCACGCCCTGCTCCGGAAATATCGGGCGGGTAGGTGGAATAGCCCGTATCGCCGTAATAATCACGCCCGAAAATCGGTTGTATGCTAAGCGTTCCGTCCGTATTAACGCACACGGGATTGTTATCACCGCCAAAGCCGCTTAACGGAACCGTGAATATCTCGCTTCCGGCGGGGCAGGCGGCAAGCGTTTCAAGAAATTCATCTGTAATCACGCCGCCCGATGTTTCCTGCAAATTTGCCAGAAGTTCATACATATTGTTGGTTCCATACCCCGCCGCAATCAGATGGTCGATTAGCCCTCCTTCCTCGTTACTCAAAACAAAGGTTGTGGGGTCGCCGTCTGCGGCGAGGGCCGTGGGCATGGGCGCTATCGTCAGCACCATTACAACGCACAGCAGCCACGCCAGAATTTTTTTCTTCATGAAACACACCTTCTTTCTCAAAAATTAGGGTTATGCTTTCGCGTCCCGTTTTGGTTCAGGCGGGCTTGCCCGCAGCCGTTCCATCAGTTCGTCCAGCTTCGCGCCGTCCACCGGCTTCAGGATGGTTCCGAAAGCCGGTATCCCTTTCGCGCTTTCAAGCTCTTTGGCATACGCCATCACGAACACGATGCGGGCCGCGGGGTTTTGCGCAAGTATCTTTTTCGCCAGTTCCGCGCCGCTCATTTTCGGCATGGACAGGTCAAGGAAAAACACGTCCGGCCGGGCGCTCTGCGCGGCTTCCAGCGCCGACGCCGACGCCGTAAACGCGCCCACGATCTCCACCGCGCCATAGCGGGAGAGCCAGTAAACCATCTCGCTCAAACACGGGGCTTCATCGTCCACGATCATCACGCGCATGAAAAATCCCTCCTTTTCTTCATACTGCGCTTACTTTAACATGGGGGCGTTACAAAACGTTACAAACTCAAAAACGCCCGTTTCATGCGGGTTTTCAGGTTCGCGCGAACGCAAAAAGACCGCTTTTCAGGGGCGTTTTGCCCTTTTCAAGCGGTCTTTCAAAAAAATATTTTCAAAAAATTTTTCGGCGTGTCAGACGGTGGTTTTCATGCGCCTCACGCGGTCGAAATGCTCCCGGTATTTGGCCTGCGGCCTGACGCGAAACTCCTTTTTCAGCACGCGGGCGTATTGCTCAAACCGTTCGCAATAGGCGGCGCGGTTGCCGCCCTCCATGTAAATGTCTAAAAGCGCCTCGTAGCCGTCGGCGGACAGCGGGTTCCGCGCCAGCAGCGCGTTCAATATGTTCTCCGCTTCGGGGGCGCGGCCCGCCAGCCTGTGGCACGCGGCCAGCCCCAGCGCGATGCGCTCGTATTCGGCTTCCGCTTCACGGGCGCTTTCCTGCGCCCATTCGCAGCCCTCGCCCTCCAAGTACGGCCCCGTATACAAGTTCAGGGCGCGCGCCGCCTCCACCGCGTTTTTCGCGGATATAACGGGATTGCCCTCGGCAAAGGCCATAAAATCCGTGTAGTCGCACACGCCGGGCGCGATGGTCAGGCGGTAATCGTCGCCCATTTTCAGGTGTTTTCCCTCCGCGTCCAGCGTACAGAGCAGGCTGCGGAGCCGGTAGATGGTTATGCGCAGGTTGGCCGCCGCGCCTTTGCTGTCCTGATCGTCAAACAGGGCGCGCAGGATTTCATCCTTCGCGGGGGCCGCGCCGCGCAGGTCGATGAGGTAGAGGAAAAGCTCCCGCGCCCTGCGGGTTTCCCATTTGACTTCCTCGGCGGCAAGCAGCTCAAAGGCTCCGAAGCAGCGAATTTTTACGCGGCTGTCCGGCGCGGACGCGCGGTTCAGGAGCTTATGCTGCGCGCGCAGATGCTCTATGGTTTCGTCCAGCCGCGCTTCCTTTACGGGTTTGAGCAGGAAGTCCAGCGGGAAGGTGCGGAACGCTTCCAGCGCGTATTGGGCGTGGGCCGTGACGAATATCACGACGATGCCGGGGCACGCCGCCTGAATTTTCAGCGCCAGCTCAAGCCCCGTAAGACCCGGCATGTCGATGTCCAGAAAGGCCGCGTCGGGGCAGCCCTCCGCTGCGGCGACAAGGGCGGCGTTCGGGTCGGAAAACATGCCCATTACTTCAATGTCGGGGTATTTGTGCAGCAGCCATTTGAACTCGTCCAAACAATGCTGTTCGTCGTCAACGATGAATACGCGCATTTTTATCAGCCTCCTTCCACGGGATTTCCATGCTGACATCGCACCCGCCGCCCTCCGGCACGGCAAACACAAGCTGCGTCCGGTAGAGCCGCGACCGTCGCATACACGAACCCGCGGGTGCTGATGACGCTGCTGCCACTGCACAGAATCTCCCCGGCGGCGGTCTCCACTCCGGAAACGGCCGCGACCTCTCCCGTGTCGACCTCCAACGGCGTGAGCGTGACGGTCGCCGCGTGGACCACCGCCGCCGCCCACCGCGAGATTGGCATCCCGATCGCGCTACAGTCGGCGCCGATCCCGATGTCGTCTGCACCGGCACCGCCTGTGGCCGTGATATCCCCCGCACGGAGCCTGATGGTGCGACACCCACCGACTTGCCCGCAGCCGATCCCCGCGCCGCCGGTACCGCCCGTGGCGTCGATGATACTGGCGCCCAACACCTCCAGCACCTCGCACCCGCCCTTGTACCCGGTACCGATGCCAGCGCCGCCCGTGCCGCCCACAGCTGTGATGTGGGCGTCGCAGATCTTGATCTCTGGGCAACCGCCTTCGCTGCCGCTGCCGATGCCCGCGCTCCACACCGCCCCTCGGGCAGTGATCGTCCCTCCCGTAATCTGGATGGCCTTGCCTCCTCCACAACCAGCGCTGCCGATCCCGGCGCCTCCGTATGTATCATCGTCGATCGTCAAACTGCCCCCTTCCGCCTCGACCGTGCTGTCGCTGATCGTGATCTGCACGCCGGTGCCCCTGAAGCCACCACCAATTCCCGAGGCACCGGCTCCGCCGACCGCGGCGATGGTACTGCCGTAGATCGACACTTCAGTGCCGCCGGAACAAGAGCCCCCCCCGATACCCGCTCCGCCGCCATAGGCGATGGCGGTCACGTTTGCATTGCGGATCGAAATCGTACCGCCCGAACCCGAGCGGCCCCCGAGTCCGATACCCGCTCCGCCATTGTCCCCCGAACCGCCGGTGGCATGGATCGTACCGCCGAGGATCACGATGTCGCCCGTAGGGCCATTTGCACAACCGGTGCCGATACCGGCCCCACCCGTATCATCTTCCACGGCCGGTCCTCCGCCGACCGCGGTGATATTGCCCGCGGCAATCGTGATCGTCCCGCTTCCTTTCCGACCGGCGGCGCTGCCGATTCCGGCGCCGCCGCCCGCCCCCTTCGCCAGAAGCGAACCGGTGCCACCCACCGTCACCCCGGAACCGAACGGCACCTGCAACCCAGCATACCCAGACGCGCCCACCAGCGAGTTAGCTCCTGCGAACGTCAATTGATTGCTCGTCGTCGCGTTCCCGAACTCCAGAGCCGCCTCACCGGCTCCGGCCGTCGCTGAAAACCCCTCGATCGTGAGCGCAAGTCCGGGGTGGGCCGCCTCCACTTTCACCGTCAGGTCGGTATAGTCCGCCCGCCCCCGAATCGTCAGGCTGCTGAGATGCGAGGGTATCGTGAGGACGGTGCCCGCCGCGGCCGCCGCCGGAAGCACCAGCGTATCGCCCGTCGCAACGCCCGGCAGCCCCGCCGCCAGCCGCCCATCCGTCCAGGCATCGATCGTATGATCGGCAGCCCGGGCCAACGGACTCGCGCAAGCCAGGACAAACGATACCAGCAGTCGAATCCCCTGCCGGCGGAAGATCGGGAAGTGTTTCATCGTGTAGCGAAGTTCTCGACCGGCGGACGCCGATCGTTTGCCCAACGTTACCACATAGAAACCGACCTGTGCATACGCCGGTCGGCGTAGGCAGTCCCGTAGATTCTAGGGCCGGCCTCGCCCGCTACCGCAGCTTCTCCAACGCCAGCCGCATCGCGGCCGCGCGGTTCTCCACGCCGAGCTTCGCCAGCAGGTTCTCGACGTGCTTCTTCACCGTGCCCGCGGCAGCCCCGATGATCAGCGCGATCTCCGGATTGGATTTTCCCTCGCTGATCCAGAACAGCACCTCCGCCTCGCGCTCGCTCAGGCCGAGCGCCCGCAGCGGCGCGTAGTCGCCGGACGGACGCCGCTCCTCGAGCAGCAACGTGACCAGCTCCTCGTCGCCGCCGGCCACCAGGCGCACTTCCAGCGTGCCGATCGCACCCGTGATTGTCTCCTGGGTGCTGCGCCCGCCAGCGGCCAGCTTCGCCAACGGCGGCGGCAGCGTCGGCTCGACGGTCTCGCTCCAGCCGCAATGCCGCTGGAGCAACTGCGCCGCGCGCGGCGTGTGGAAAAGCAGCGCTCCGTCGCGCGCGGCCACGATCACGGCCTGCGTCAGCGACGCGCGCAAGGTGCGCTCCGTATCCGCGCGCCAGGCGAGCTCCTCCGCCAGGGCGCGCTGCAGCGCCTTCAGCCGCAGGTGCGTGCCGATGCGCGCAAGCACCTCCTCGGCGTGGAACGGCTTCGTCACGTAATCGACCGCCCCCGCGGCGAACGCCGCCACCTTCTGCTCCGGCTCCTCGACGGCCGTCATGAAGATCACCGGAATCTCGCGCCACCGCGGGTGCGCCTGAAGCCGCGCGCACACCGCCAGCCCGTCGAGCCCGGGCATGCGCATGTCGAGCAACACGAGGGCGGGCAGCGGCGGCTGAGCCAGCAACTGGAGCGCCCGCTCGCCGCTCGTGGCAACCAGCGGCCGGTAGCCCGCCCCCTGCAGCGCATCCACCAGCAGCGAGAGGTTCGCAGGCGTGTCGTCCACAATCAGGATGCGCGGGGTGCCGTCGTTGCTTTTCATGATTTTGGGGAGGGACCGGCCGCCGGCCCGGCCAGTCGGACCAGCCCGTCGGTGTCGAAGCTCTCGATGGCGCGCGCCAACGGCGCAAGCGCGGCCGCCTGCGGGTGCCGCTCGCGCAGCCGCCCGAACGCCTCGCGCACCGCCACGATGTCGCCCGCCGCCGCCGCCGTCCGCAGCGCGCCGAGCAGCGCCGGATCGAGCGGCTCGGCCGTCGCCGCCGGCGTCTCCGCAGTTTCGCGCCATGTGAGCGCGAGCAGCTCGCCGATCCGGGAAAAGAACTCCTCCGGCAGGAACGGCTTGGCGATGAAGCCGTCGCAGCCGGCCGCCAGCGCCGCCGCGGGGTCCTGGTTGAAGACCGACGCCGAGGCCGCGAGGATCTTCACGCCCTCCAGCCGCGGGTCGGCGCGCAGCCGCCGCGCGAGGGCGAACCCGTCGGAGTCGGGCAGCCGCAGGTCGAGCAGCACGAGATCGGGACGGAACGACCCGAGACGCGCCATCGTCTCCGCCGCCGATCCGGCCTCGACGACCTCGAACCCGAGCGGCGCGAGCAGATCGGTGAAGAGCCGGCGGTTGGCCTCCACATCGTCCACCGCCAGCACGCGGCGCCGCGGCCCGTCGTAGCCAACCTTCCGACATGACGGCTCCGGCCCCGTCCCTCGCACCGGGACGCCGGCACCGGCCAGCTCCAGCTCGAACCAGAAACGGCTGCCCTGCCCCACCGCGCTCGCCACCTCGAGCCGCCCACCGAGCAGGGCGACCAGCCGCTGCGCGATCGCCAGCCCGAGCCCGGTGCCGCCCTCGGCCGGCGCGCCGCCGTTCGGAAGCTGGGTGAACGGCTGGAAGATCCGCGCCAGATCCGCCGCCGCGATGCCCGGGCCGGTGTCGCTCACCTCGAAGCGCACCCGGCCCGCGCCGATGGGCAGCGCCAGCAGCGGCAGCGCGAGGCACAACAGCGACACGAGACGAAACACCCCCGACACAGGGGCGCTCAACGGAGACAGGCGGGGCAAGTTCATGGGGATTCTTTACGCGGTAAAACTGGTGATTGGCGGGCCGTCTGGCGGTATTGCCACAGACAGGCTACCTGTAAACGACTTTTCACTATCAGCATGCAAAAACAAACTCCCCACAAAACGACTGCCTTGTGGGGCATTCCCGAAAAACAAAGGCGCTCCCGCGCCCCGGATCACTCGACTCGGAGATTTCCCACCATCGGCCAGTCCCAGGCGCCATCGCCGGCCGGACCGTGATCCGTGCGCAAGATCAGCCCCCGCCCCGCGCCCGGCGGGAGCACCAGCTCCCGAGGCAGGATGCCGCGGTGCCCGGCATGATCGCGCGGATTCAGGTACTCGTGCATGATGACGCGCTCCACTCCGTCGGCGCCGCGCAACACCCAGGTGAAGCCCACGCCATCCGAGTTGCCATCGCCATCGTAGCAGCCGGGGCGGAGCGCCACCTCTACCCGCACACGCGTCGCCCCTTCGGGCACCGCAAACTCCAGCTCCGCCGGCGGCGTCAACTGGTACATCGTCCGCCCCTCGACCACGAACGGCGCCGCGTCCGTGAAAAGCGCCCAGCGAACCGGCTGGAGCGAAAATCCCGCCAGCTGAGGCAAAGAGCGCTGCGCCTGATGCACCAGCCCCTGTGCACGCTCCGCTTCCGGCGCCAACGCCGTGACGAGCGACACCTCCGACGCCGGCACCCCATGCCGTGCGAGCAGCCCCAACGCGTTTTCACTCGTCATGTTCAACAGGAATGCCGTGTGTGCCATCGGCCGGCTCCCATTGTAGCCGTTGACCGTGTGCCGGCGCAGAAGCAGCGCCGCACTCCACGCGTCGAGATTGGAGATATCCTCGTGCTGGTTGAGCGGACCAGGCGCATAGACCAGAATCGGCCGGTCGCCCGCCGCACGCCACGCGGCGATGAGTGCATTGCGCCGCGCCCGGCACTGCGCCACCGGCGTCGCCATCGGATGGAGGGAGAGATTTTCCGCCGCCACCGCGACGGCGCAAATCACCAGCAGCCCCCGCCCAAGCCGGCTGCGCGCCCGCGTCCAGAGATAGCTCAACACCACCCCGAGCGCCGCCACCTCGACCGCCTGCAACAAGATCACGATGCGCCCCGACGCTCGAAACGCACGCAGCGGAGCGACGCACCGCGTTGCCCACGTCCACGCACCCGCGCCGGCCTCCGTCCAGCGCGTGAAAAAGAGCATGGCCGCCACGGCCGCCAGCGCGAAGACCAGCGCCCGGCGCCCCTGCAAATCCCGCCGCCAACGCCAGCCACACGCCAGCACCGCCGCGAGCCCCGCCCACGGGAGGAAACCCGTGAAGCACACATGCTCCAGCCAGTCCGAATGTCGCCCCGGCCAGCCGCTCCGGTACAGCGCATGCGTGGGCGCCGCCGTAAACCACGCGCGCACATCGGGCGCCCCCGCCAGCGACTCCGCCCACCCTCTCGAGTGACCGGCCCGCAGCGCAGCGCCATGCGCAATAACCGCGACCGCGCACAACCCGAGCCCCGGCACCGCCACCGCAAGGGCGCCTGCCCAATCGCATCCCCGCGCCTCGGACACCGGACGCGCCGGCAGCCGCCGCTCGCGCAGCGCCAAGGCCGCCACCACGGCAAACGCGCCCAACACGCCCGCGAAAAACGTCTGGTACGGCCCCGCCGCAAACTGCCACCCGATCCAGCCGGCGCACGACAGCCAGCGCCACCGCGCCCGGTCCTCGCTCCAGCGCACGGCCTGCTCCGCCGCGAACAACGCCGAGAAAATGGGCAACAACTGCGCGTGCGCACCCGCCATCCAGACCATCGCCGCCGAAGCACTCGCCGCAAACGCCAGCGGCCCGCGCAGTGCCGGCGCGATCCCCAGCGCCCCCAACCAGCGCGACGCCGCCCACGCGTTGAGCGCCGCCACGATCACGAACCAGCCCTGCCAGGCCAGCATGTCCGAGCAGCCCAGCACGCGCAGGACCGCGTAGATCGGCAGCGTCCCGACATGGGTGTCGCTCAGCCCGAGCGTCCCGGTCTCCGGGTAGAACTGACCCGGCGAGAAAAAATCGTACAGGCCCCGCAGCGCCTGGTAACCGTGTTCCAACACCAACGCGTTGAACCGCCCGTCCACCAAGTCGCCCGGCACCGCCGTGAACCCGCTCCACCAGATCGCCTGGGTGACATGCGCCACTGCCAGCACCAGCCACGCGACGGTCCAGAGGTGGACGCCGCCCGCCGACTCAAAAGCCCCCTTGTTGGCCGGAGGGAAACCCGGCGCCGGCTCACTCATCGCCGCGCACCCTTCCGCGCGCCGCCTTGTGGCCGGCGCGGTGTTTTTTGGCCACGATCATGCGAACCTTCTGCGCGCGGCTCTTCTGGCGTTTTTGGCGCCGCGCCTTTTCCCGGTCCTGCTGGACCGCCGCCGCCTGTCCGCGCCGCCGCGCCTCCAATTTGTCGGCCAGCTCCGCCCACGCCGCGACCCGGTTGTCCGCCTGAGAACGCTCGCGCTGGCAGCGCACCTCGATGCCCGTCGGCTCGTGCCGCAGCACCACCGTCGACGACGTCTTGTTGATCTTTTGCCCGCCCGGCCCCGATCCGCGCACGAAACGCTCCACCACCTCGCCCGGGCGGACGCCTGCCGCGCGCAAACGCGCAGTCAGGTGCGGGTCAAGATCGGGTAAATCGTCGGCCATGGGCGGGAATTTCGCCCCGAGGGAAACAACTCCGGCACCCGCCAGTCAAACCCCGCGCAAAACTTACGCTCGCGCCTCGGCGCGCTTCCACTCAATTTGACGCCCCTCTTTCCACCATGCTTACCGGCCCCGTTTGGTCCCAGAAACTTCGCGATGAAATCGGCAAGGCCGTGATCGGCCAGAACGACGCCGTGGAGCGGCTGCTGGTCGCCCTCCTCGCCAACGGCCACGTGCTGCTCGAAGGTATGCCCGGTCTCGCCAAGACCCTTCTCGTCAAATCCCTCGGCACCGCCCTCGGCGTGCAGTTCGAGCGCATCCAGTTCACGCCCGACCTGCTGCCCAGCGACGTCGTCGGCACCATGATCTTCCAGCCCAAGACCGGCGAGTTTCTCCCGCACCGCGGCCCCATCTTCGCCAACCTCGTGCTGGCCGACGAAATCAACCGCGCCCCCGCCAAGGTCCAGTCCGCCCTGCTCGAAGCCATGCAGGAGCGCCAGGTCACCATCGGCGGCACCACGCACCCGCTGCCCAAGCCGTTTTTCGTCATGGCCACGCAGAATCCCGTCGAGCAGGAGGGCACGTATCCGCTCCCTGAAGCCCAGACGGACCGCTTCCTTTTCAAGCTGATCGTGGACTACCCGACCGCCGACGAAGAGGCCACCATGATGCAGCGCTGGGGCCAGGTCACCCAACAGCCCGCGCTCCAGCCCGTCTCCAGCGGCGAGGAACTGCTCGAACTGCGCAAGGCCGTCGACCAGGTCCACGTCTCGCAGGCCGTGCAGGCGTACATCCTCTCGCTCGTGCGCAACACCCGCATGCTCGCCGACGGCGTGCCGCAGGGGAAACGCCGCCTCAACTTCGGCGCCTCGCCGCGCGCCTCGCTCGCGCTCTTTGCCGCAGGCCGCGCCCTCGCCTGGCTGCGCGGTCAGGATTTCCTCAGCCCCGCGCTCGTGCAGGAACTCGCGCCCGACGTGCTCCGCCACCGCATCGGCCTCACCTACG
>Ga0209606_1002542_pt1 | contig 19880 bp, 13 predicted proteins | sample AD_UKC057_MetaG_FD_184412 | JGI IMG/M metagenome (GOLD analysis project Ga0209606, IMG submission 184412) | Active sludge microbial communities of municipal wastewater-treating anaerobic digesters from USA - AD_UKC057_MetaG (SPAdes) (version 2) | ecosystem: Engineered > Bioreactor > Anaerobic >...
GGCGGGGCTGCTCGGGTCTTTGATGGCGTAGGCCAGTCGGCGGGTCTCTGCCTCGGCCTGGCTGAGTTGGCCAGCGCGGAGCGATTTGTATTTGCGAGCGGCAAGGATGTTCATGGCGTTGGGGCCGTTCCTCTCCCGCCTGAGCGGGAGAGGTCGGGCCGTTGGGGTTAGTCTTCGTCGGGCAACATGACCGTGATGGCGGGGGCGGGGTCGTCCACGTCCACCGCGCCAGCGGTGGCGATCAGCTTGGTGAGGCGGGCGGGGTGGCTGTCGGAGTTGCGAACGTAGAGCGCAACCGTCAAGCGGCTGGTGCCGGGGCGCGAGCGGATGATCGCAAAGCGCAACATCCAAACGACATCCCAGAGGCGGCCGGCTTCGTCCTGGCCGGTGACACCGGGCGGGACGGCAACGCATTGTTCATAGACTCCGCGAGTGATGAAAACCGGGAAGCGGATTCCCACTTCGGCGGCGACTTTCGACACGTCCACTTGGAAGCCGTCGGCGATGGCCTGCGAGCGGGTGTAAGTGTAAATGACCGGCCCAAAGGGCTCGGCGGTGTTTTCGGTTTGATTGTTCATGCTCATGTAAGGGAAGCGGGCGCAACCCGCGAGGGGCTGCGCCCTGGGTGAATCAGGCGGCTTTGAGGTCGGCGGCGAAGTGGCTGCCGTACTTCTGGCGGGGGTCGGCTCCGCTGCCTTCGGTGGCGAACTGGCCGCACGGGTGCTGCCAGCATTTGCGGGAATTATTCCAGTGAAAGCCGAACTGCGAGAGCTGGCCGCGAACCTGCTCGGCGGGCTGCTCGGGGAAGGTGACCCAAACCCACTTGCCGACAACCTCGGCCAGGTCGTACGCCTTGGGCAACCATTGGCGGAGAAGGTCGAGAACCTTCTCGGTAGCGAGGGCGCGATTTTCTTCGCGCTGCTGGAAGTTCACATAGGGGAGAACCTTGGCGGGTTTCTCCGGCTGCTGCGGAGCGGCGGCGGGTGCGGGCGGAGCCTGCGTTGCTGTGTTGTTGTTTCCGCTCAACTGCTCAGGACGGCTCAGGAGCCCTGATTCCGATTTTTTATTTGATTTCGTTTTCATTGGTCTTTTTTTTTGTGCTCTGCTGCTCAGTCCGGTCTTTCGCCCTTCACCCGTTAAAAGCCCGCTCAGCAGGGCGGCGCGTGGAGGTCGCCTTCAGGAGGAACCACGCTCTGGGCCCCCTGCGATGAAAGCGGGCGGGTGAGGGCGAGAGACTGGGCTGATGCAGGCAGAGGAGAGCACAAGCGGAAAAAAGACCTGAAAGCGAACTGGAAGGCCCTGTCTGTTGATTTGAGCGGACGGCCACCAAATGCAGCCGCCCGTTTTCGTGGCCGACCGCAACCCACGGGCGGCGGCTCCGTGTCTGCTTCTTTCCGCGCGCGCCTGATTTTGTTTTTAGTTCAGCGGAGTGAGGGGCTGGCGTGAAGGATGCAGGAGCGACTGGCGCGAGCACTGCGTGGACGGCGGGGGCGCGGGGTCAGGGCAGCCGGCCGCAAGCAGTGAATCGTGCCAGGCGCGGAGAGGTCTCTGGACACAAGACGCTGTTATCTTCAATGCACCGGGCCGCCGAAGGTCCCCTGTGTTGCGCCCGCGGCAGGGGACTTGCGATGAGGCGGCGGGGACCCAATGCCGAGGGGTCACGCGCCAGCGGGATACGGCATTGGGGCGGCATTGCAGATAACAGCTCTTGTGTCTGGAACCGGAAGCATCCTTCATGACAGTCCCGAACGGAGCGAATCCGAGTTTGCGCGCGCGGCTGTTGTCCTCCGGGTTCTGTGCGTTGGTCTTGCGCCGGTCCGCTGGCTTTTGCAGCGGACGGGCGCTCCCCTTCCGGGCCGCCAGTCTGCGATGTTTCGGCACGCAGCGAAGCGGAGAGTCCCGAAGGGCGGTGCCGAAAGCTCGCAGTCTGGCGGCCTTGGCTTCCTGTCGAGGGGCGCGGGGTCGCGGTGTCCTCACTTCTGGACGGTAGTGCGCAGCGCCGGGCCGTGGCTGGGAGGGTGGAGGGGCAAGCCGTCAGGCCCAGCGCGGAGCACGGACGGCCAGAGGTGAGGCTGATTTCGGGGGCCGCCGCATGACCGGGCCGCAGCGGAGGCCAGCGAGTCGGCGAGCGTTTCCGTAGCTAGGACCGGTGATGCGGTGGCCGGGGTCCTCGCCTGTCTTGGCGGTTTCCCGAAGTGGAGCGCAATGGAGTCGGAAGGAGGCATCGCACACGGCGCTTGGGGGCAGTGCCGCGCTTGGGCTTCACTGGCGGCGCGGTGGGGGTGCGCCTGGGTGCGGGGCCGAGTGGAGCGGAATGGAGCGAAGCGAAGTGGAAAGCCGACAAGTCAGGCGCCTTGTTAGCCGAGCAAGGGTCCTGCTTTTTCACGGTGCTACGCACGGCCTAGCGAGCGGGGCTTTAGCGACGGCCGAGTGAAAAGCAGGACGCTTGCCGGCGGTCGTTGGAGTTGTTCCACCTCGGCGTTCGCGTATCGCGAGAGCCGAAACTGTTCCGCTGTCTGCGACGGCTGGCGCTGTCCGCTTTTTCGGCGCCTGGCGTCGGAGGCGGCGGACTCGATTGGCCTGGCGAGCGGCGCGAAGCGGCGCGTTGGCTGGTGCGCGTTAGCGCGCCGTAGCGGAGCGATAGCGGAGCGTTCCACCTGACCTTTCTTCGAGCGCAGCGAGCTGATGTTGACGTTGCCCGCGAAAATTGGGGGTGGGGGGCCGCGTAGGCGCGCTTAGCGGGGCGGAGCGAGCCCCCCTCCCCCCTCCATTCTGTCGCGAAGCGCTGATATTCTGGGGGGGAGGGGGGTGTTAGCGGAGCCTGCGCACCGAGGCGTTAGCCGATGGTGCGCACCCGAAGGGCCGCAAGCGCCGGAGCGGTTGAGACGCACGAACTGAATGCAAAAGCCAGGACGCGGAAGTTGGCGTTGGAGTGCATTGGTGTTGGTTGCTCTTGAGCACGCAACGAAGTGGAGCGCGAACTGGTGGTTACGTCGAGCCTTTGGCGAGCTGGTGTTGTCTGGAGGCGTCGAGGTCCAGCCATCGCTGGTCCTCGTCGCGTCTTCTGCTTCTGTGTTCGCCTGGCCGGCATTGGGCGTCGCGCCCCGGCGGCGGGACGGACGGCGGAGAGGATGATGCGCCATGGGATGAATGGGACCGAACGCACCGCTGATGACGAGCCAACGCCAGACGAACGGCTGCCACCACGGGAGACGAGGACGGAACTGCTCAGGAGAACCGCACGCAACCCAGAACCGCACCGGCAACGTAATGCGCTGGAAATAGAACCCGGCAACGCGACCCTGAAACCGCTCCCACCGACCGCCAACCAACAGGAACCAATACCACCGAACCTGCCACTGTATTTTTTATTTCTTTCATCATCTTTTCTTTGAAAGAAATAAAAAAATGCAGTGGCAGGTGGCTGGCGGCGTGACGTTGGAGGGCCAACACGCACCGATAGCCCGAAGGAGTCCATTCACTAACTTTGTCTTTGTCCGGAGCGAAGTGGCAGGGCGGCGGACGAAAAGCAGGGAGCGTGACAGCCCCGCATCCATTAACACATCACTGACTTGTCTTTGCGGGGCTGGCGCGCTCCCTGCCGGCCGCCGCCCGAACGAAGCGGTCTGGGCGCACGCGCAGGACGTTGGTGAACCAGTGGCGTTGTGCGCATTGGAGGGCTTTCGATGACGCGAAGCGGAGGGACGTTGAAGTACGGACGAGCGAAGCAGGCAGCGTGACAGGCCCGCATCCATTAACACACCACTAACTTTGTCTTTGCGGGCTGGCGCGATGGCTGCGGTCGGGGGCGGTCGAATCGCGGACGGGCGGCGGGGTCGCGAAGCGGGAGACGTTGGAAGGCTACAGGCGGTTGGGTTGGGGAGGGCGTGTCGAATTGCGCGAAGCGGAGGCGCGTTCGATGACCTGGACGCGAGCCGCAGGTCCCCGGAGCCCGCATTGCGTAAGCACTGCGGGCGGAGGGGACTGCGGCGGTCGAACGCGCACTGGCGTTGGGATGGGTCACGCCCGCGAAGCGGTCGGTTGTGCCGGAAGTCGTCAAATACTTTCTGCGCGGAAAAAATGCGCGAGGGCGCATCGGGTGGGATATGGCCGCATGAGTATGCGCGATGGTTTCGTGGCCTCGGGCAGGAGCGCAAAAAACCGGTGCTATCGTGGGGTTGTGCCGGTCAATTCGACACATGAGGATTATGACGCCGCCCTGCCCGGTTGGAGTAGGGCGCGTGACCTGCTTGCCGGCGAAGATGCCGTCAAGGCAGCGGGTGTGAAGTACCTGCCCCGGTTGGAGGCGCAAACGGATGATGAGTACCAAGCCTACAAGTCGCGGGCGTGTTTCTTCAACGCGACGCGGCGGGCTTCTGATGCTTTCGTGGGGCTGGTGTTCCGCAAGGCACCGTTTGTGCGAATCCCTGAGACGCCTGCTGATGGGGCACCGAGCGGCATCGGTGCGGCGATGTCCGGCTTTTCCAACGATGCGGACATGCTGGGCACGTCGCTTTTCGGATTTGCGAAGAACATCATCCAGGAGGTTGTGGCGCTCGGTCGCGCCGGCACGCTGGTGGATTGGGAAGGCGACTTCGAGAAACGGGCTTATGCCGCCGCGTATCGGGCTGAGGACATTCTGAATTGGCGCGTCGAGCGGGTGAACGGTCGAACCGTGCCAACCATGATTGTCCTGCGGGAAATGGTTTCACCTGGTAGTCCGGGACCTGACGGCGATGCATTTTCCACCGGTTTGATTGAGCAGCTCCGGGTTCTGTGGCTGGTGGCGACGCAGCCGGACGCCAGCGGCGTGGTGAGCCACGAGTATCGTGTGGAGGTGTGGCGGCAGGAGGTTGGCCGCACCGGGAATGCCAGCACGAGTGAGAAGGGCGCGAAATGGGTGCTTTTCGAGTCGCGAGTGCCGTTGCGGTTGGGGAAGCCGCTGCCGCTGATTCCGTTTGTATTTCATGGTGCGCGACATTCTTTGCCGGATGTGGACGTGATGCCGCTCAGTGACCTCATGTATTTGAACTTGGACCATTACCGGCTGGATGCGGACTTCAAGCATGGGCTGCATTACACCGCGCTGCCGACGGCATGGGTGGCGGGTTTCGAGAAGACCGCCACTTTGACGATTGGTTCTCGGGCCGCATGGGTGAGCGAGAACGAGAAGGCGACGGCTGGTTTCCTCGAATTTTCTGGCGATGGGCTGGGCACGTTTGAGCGGGCGCTGGATCGTGATGAGCGCCAGATGGCGGTGCTCGGCACGCAGGTTTTGGAGAACCAAATCCGGGTGGCGGAGACGGCGACGGCGATCATGCTGCGCCAAGCCGGCGAGAACTCGGTGCTGGCCACCATCGCGACCAGCGTGAGCGAATCGCTGACGCAGGTGATGCGTTGGGTTTATTGGTGGAACTCGACGGAGGCGATTCCCGAGATGGTGACCGATGGCCAGGTGTTGGTGGAGCTGAACACCGACTTTGGCGTGAGCGGCCTGCAGAGCGGTGAACTGGCCGCCGTGGTGAAGGCGTGGAAGGACGCCGCGATTTCTCAGGACACCATGCTCGAACTGTTCCGCAAGCGCGAGATTCTGCCCGAGGGCCGCTCGAACGCGGATGAGATTGCTTTGATTTCCGGGGCCAAGGACGCCAGCGGTGCTGGCGCCGGGATGGGCCAGGAGGGTGCCGCTCCTCCGTTGAAAGCGGCGTGATTGGATGCTTATGGCACTGAAGTTCAAATGCAAATCGAAGGATGAGATTCCGGCGGGGCTGGAGGCTCATTATGTCGAGCGTGATGGCGCTTGGGTCCTGGATGCTGATGGCGCGGCGGAGAAATCCAAGTTGGATGAGTTCCGCACGACCAACGTTGCGCTGATGAAAGAGCGGGACGATTTGAAAAAGCGTTTCGACGGCATTGACCCTGACGAAGTGCGCCGCCTGGGCGAGGAAAAGCGGCGGCTTGAGGAAGCGCAGCAACTCAAGGCGGGCGAGACCGAGAAGGTTGTCGAGGCGCGGGTGAAGGCCGCGCGCGGCGAATTGGAGCGGCAGGTTTCTACGCTGACTTCGGAACGTGACGCGCTCAATTCGCGCCTTGTCACGATTCAAATTGACCAGGGCGTTGTTGCCACCGCGACGAAGCGGGGGCTGCGTGCGACTGCGATTCCTGACATCACTTCGCGTGCGCGGAGTGTGTTCCGCCTGGTGAATGGCGTTCCCACTGCTTTTGAGTCGGACGGCCAGACCGTGCGTGTCGGCAAGGATGGCACGTCGGCGATGAATTTGGAGGAGTGGATCGAAACGCAAGTTTCGGAAGCTCCTCATCTGTTTGAAGGAAACGCGGGCGGCGGTGCTGCCAGCAACGGCTCCGGTGGGGTCGGTGGTAATCGGTCCGGCAGAAACCCGTTCCGCAAGGAAACGTGGAATCTGACGGAGCAAATGAAGTTGCAGAAAACCGACCCGGCGCTGGCTGCGCGATTGAAAGCAGCGGCGTGATGGGTCCTGACCGGAGTTTAGTTTATGGCAAAGACACAAATTGCTGACATCATCGTCCCCGCGCAGTTCGCCCCTTATGTGGTGCAGCGGACGGCGGAGAAATCGGACCTGTTCCAATCGGGCATCGTTGTTCGTAATCCTGATTACGATGAACGTGCCGGACGCGGCGGGACACAGGTGGACATGCCGCACTGGAACGATTTGACGGGCAACCGTCAACCGCTGAGCGACTCGGCGCCGCTCACCGCGCAAAAGCTGTCGGCGGACAAGGACATTGCCCGCATTCACAACGACGGGAATGCGTGGTCGTGGAATCACCTGGCAACCGTGGTTTCCGGTGATGATCCGGCGCAAGCGTTGGCCAACTTCCTGGCCGACTACTGGAACCGGCAGAATCAGTACATGCTGATTTCGTCGCTCAAGGGCGTGTTCAGTGCCGCCTCGATGGCCGGCAACCTGCTCGCGATTCACAGTGAGAGCGTGGCCGCGCAGACCAGCGCGACGCGCTTGAACGGCGCAACCTTCGTGGATGCGACGCAGAAGCTGGGCGACCGCGGCGACCGACTCGTGGCCGTGGCGATGCACTCGGCTGTTGAGGCGGCGTTGCGCAAGCTCGATCTGATTGACTTCGTTCCTGACAGCCAGGGCACGGCGCAGATTCGCACCTTCCAGGGGCGGCGCGTCATCGTTGATGACGGGTGCCCGAGCCGGAACGGGACCACGGACGGGACGGTGTACACGACCTACTTGTTCGGTGATGGTGCCTTCGGTGCTGGCTACGCCGACTTGAACGGCCAGCCGGTTGAAGGCGGCTTCGGGACTGAGGGCTTCGAGATGGCGCGTGACGCTTTGAACAGCGACACGATTGTCGTGAATCGCCGCCGGTTCATCCTGCATCCTCGCGGCGTGAAGTTCACCAGCGCCAGCGTGGCGGGCGCGAACCCGACCAACACCGAGTTGGAAACCGCTGCCAACTGGGTGCGCGTGTGGGAGAACAAGAACGTGCGCGTCGTGGCGGTCACGCACAACATCTGAGGAGTCATCGTATGGGTAAAATCATTCCTCGCAGTTTCGAGCGGCTCCGCAGTGGCGAGCAGATTCAGCCGCCGACTTTCACGAACGTTGCGGCGGCGGTGGCTGCTGGCGTGACGGCGGCGAAGTTCCCCCGGCGAATCATTTACCTGAGCGCCGGCGGGACTGGCTCGGTGCCGTGCCTGGCCGTGTCTGATGGCACGAACTGGCGGCAGGTTGCCATCGGCGCCAACGCGATATGAGCGAGCTCTATCCGATCATTCGACGTGCGCGGCGGCCTTTGGTCATCAGCGATGATGATTCGGGGCCGCCGCCCGCTCCGCCTCCTGCGGTTCCTGTTGTTCAACCTGAGCAGCCGGCGTGCTCTGCCAAGAGCATCCCGGCGCGGAAAGGAAAGAATGCTGCCAGCAAAGGCGAGCCCAAGGGCTAGGCAGGGTTTCGGTTTGCTGCGGGCCTGGTGGGCGCTGCGTTGCCAGAAGCGCCGGAGGCTTGGCGGGTTATCGGGCGGCGTGCCGCCTGCCGTGGTCCTGGACCCGGCCACGTTCTTCGCATGTCTGTCGGCGCCCGAGTGGGTCTCCGTCAAGCTGACCTGGTCGTATGCTACCGGTGGTTTGGCCAGCGGGACTTTCGAGATCGCGAAGCAGGACGGTGTTGGCAACTGGGCGACCATTGGGGCGGCAGCAGTTGGTGACGGGATTCCCATTGGCGGCGGAGTGAGCAACTATCAGTTCACGGACGAGCACGGTACGACCGTTTACGCGTTGCTTCATTACCGGGTTCGGTGCGTGTGCGGCGGCGTTCAGGGCGCGTGGTCGAGCGTGTGTGACGTGGACATCAACAACAGGAATTACGCCTTTCCCTGACGTATGGCGCTGACGCTTGTCAAAGAGGATGGGACGGGCAAGCCCGACGCCAACAGCTACGCTGCCGTGGCGGACGGCGACGCCTACTTCGATGGGCATTTGTACGCCTCGGCCTGGACGGCTGCCACTGTGGACAGGAAGGCGGCGGCGCTGGTCATGGCGACGCGGCTAATTGATTCTCAGGTCCAGTTCAACGGCGGGCGCACGAGTGCGGCCCAGGCTTTGCAGTGGCCGCGCACGGAATGCCCGGACCCGGACAAGGGCTTGCTGGCTGTGTCTGTGCTGCTGCCCATGCTCTCCAATTACGTGGACTACAACCTTGTGCCGCCTGCTGTGGTGCAGGCGACCTGCGAAATGGCGCGGGAGCTCCTGGTTGTGGACCGAACTGCCTCGCCGCCTGGCGAGGGGCTTGACACTGTGACGACCGCGCATTCCAGCCATGCGGCGACGGGCACGGGCAGCACCAGTGATTCCTCAACCACGAAGTACAACAAGGGCGACACGCGGCCGATTATCTCGCCCGTGGCTCAGGCAATGCTGGCGAAGTTCGGATCGCTGGTGTGTAGCAGCAGCGGAATGGCGCAGCTGAGGCGGACTTGATTTCCGGCTCGTTCTTACTGACATTACTGACACGAAAACAGCATGACAGCGCAAAACAGCGTATGAAACGAATTTTGACGAAGCGAAGAATCGCCCCTGTTTATCGGGGTGGGAACGCTGTCATGCGGTGCCACGAACAGGCCAAATAGATTCAAGTCCTGTCGCGGGCACCACTTCAGATTGCGAGGAGCCGGTTTCCACCGATCCCTGGTTTGCATCGGAGAGCCTGTGGGGAAGGGCAGAGGTTGGAATTGGGCAGCCAAGCTGTGCCCAGGAAATAGGTCTGCCGAGGATAGCGCTGTGGCGCGGATGCTTCCCTCGCAAGACCTACTGCGATACCAAGTTAATTGCGATCTGCTTCTGGAGTTCCTGCGCCAAAGTCAAGTCCGTGCCCCCAACCCTGGTGCGCACCTGGACCTTCACTGAAGTGACGCTCGGATCAACCGGCTCTACTCTCACCCAGACATCACGCTTGTTGATCTTGCCTTCGATGGTCTTCACCTGGTTGGTACCGGAGCTAAGAACATTCTCCCGGGAGATCGTGCCGTTAGCCCTGACCGCATCCACTGCGGCCCTGTACACTTGGTCCACAGACCGCTCATAGCGGCTTTCGAACTTGTCTTTGAACAGGGCCAGCGCGGGGCTCAAGACGGGCTCCTTTGTGTCATTTACGGTCTTAACACAACCCGCCGCCAACACAAATATCCCGGCCAATGCTGCCAGCTTCTGCGCTTTCATGGGCGGTATGAAACCACATTGGTGGCGATTGTCAACCCCGGCATGTCGTCGAGTTGTCCGGATATCGGATTACGCGGCATCTCGCGCTGCCGGACGCTACGGGCTGCCTGCGGCTATGCTCAAACTCAGCCGGCAAACAGAAGCCGGACGCCTGGCCGCGGACGACCCGCGGTCGGCCATGGTCGAAGGCCGTTTCAGTGGGGAAGACAGACTCACAGCGCCGAGCAGCCGACGCGAATACCTTACGCTGGGATTTGAGCCAGACCACCTGCGGCCGGGTCAAGTGTCCGCACCACAGCCCGTGACATCGGACCGGGCCTTCATCAGGCGACGTGTCTGGTTTGGTGTTTTGCCGCCAACGGCACCGAGCAGATAACGCTTGTGCCGGCGGGGGTGACGGCTCCGATTTCGAGCGACGCGCCGATGAGGTTGGCGCGGTAGTTCATGATTCTCAGCCCCATGCCGGTCGAGGGCCCCTTCAGATTGGGGAATGGCACACCATCGTTGTGAATTGTCAAAACGAGTCTGTCAGAGCGGCAGGCCAGGCTGATGCCGATGGACTTGGCTTTGCCATGTCGGATGGCATTCGTCGCCGCCTCCTGGGCGATCTTGTATAGCTGCCTGGCGGCGTCTGGTTCCAGTGCGGGCGGCGTTCCATTCCGCTCGAACCGGCAGGAGATCTTGAACACCTCCGAGGCCTGCGACGCCAACCGGTCGAGCGCGGCGGGTAGATCATCCTCTCTCAGGTCCAGCGTCGCAAGGTCGCGGGTCAGGTTGCGGGCATGGTTGATCGTCTGCTGCACGAGCTTGTGAATTCTGGCGGCGTCTTCAACCTCGCCTGCCTCACGCCGGGCGAGCTTGCGCTCGAGCCCCTTGGTCATGAGCGCCAGGCCGGAGAGTTGCTGGCCGAGATCATCGTGCAAGTCCAGGCCGATGCGCCGGCGTTCCTTTTCCGTAATCTCCAGCAGCTCATTTTCGAGGCGCTGGCGTTCCGCAATGGCACCCTCGAGCCGGGTATTGGCGGTCTTCAGTTCGGCGGTGCGCTGCTCGACGCGTTTCTCCAGTTCGGCATAAGCCTGCCGCAGCGCCTCCTCGGCCCGGCGGCGCTCGCGCCGGACGCCGGCCTCGCGCAGTTCCCGCTCCACCGCCGGACTAAGCCGCGCCAGCTTATCCTTCATCACGTAGTCGTGCGCGCCGGCTTTCATCGCGGCCACGGCGGTCTCCTCCGTGATATAGCCCGAAACGATGATGAACGGCAGGTCCAACCCCTTGGCCTTGACCAGGGCCAGCGCGGCAAGACCGTCGAACTGTGGCAGCCGATAGTCGGCGATGACGAGGTCCCACTCCTGGTCTTCGAGCGCCGTCCGCAGCGCGTCGGCCGTTTCCACCCGGCGGCAGGAGGGAGAGTAACCGGCCCGCCGGAGCTCGATTTCCAGCAGCAGCACGTCGTCCGCCGAATCTTCGACAATCAACACCTGCAGGGGCTGGCTCACAATTCGCAATGCCGGCGGTCGGGCAAGGTAAAATAGAAGGTCGCGCCCTCGTTGACCCGCCCGGCACCCCAGACCCGGCCGCCATGGCGCTTGATGATGCGCTGAACAGTGGCCAGGCCAATGCCGGTGCCCGGGAACTCCTTGTCGGAATGGAGCCGTTGAAAGACCCCGAACAGCTTGCCGACGTAGGCCATGCCGAAGCCGACACCATTGTCCCGCACGAAAAACGCCGCTTCCGGCCGAGTGACAAGACCGAACTCGATTCGGCCTTTGGGGCGGTGGTGTGTAAACTTCCACGCGTTGCCCAGCAGGTTGTCGAGCAGGACCTTCAGCAGGCGCTCGTCGCCCTCGGCCTGCAGGTTCGGTTGGATAATGAACTCGACCGTCCGCGCTGGTTCGGCGCTCCGCAATTCGGCGGCAATCGCCTCGGCCTGCGCGCTGAGGTTGACCGGCTCCCAGCGCAGCTCACTCCGCCCAACGCGCGACAGCTCCGTCAAGTCCTCAATCAACCGCCCCATGCGCTCGCTGGATTGGCAAATACGGCGCAGGAGTTCCCGACCCGCCGCATCGAGCTGGCGAGCGTGGTCTTCGAGCAATATCTCGCTGAACCCGCGAATACCGCGCAACGGCGCCCGCAGGTCATGGGAGACCGAGTAGGCGAACGCCTCGAGTTCCTGATTCGCGGCTTCCAACTGCGCGGTGCGCTCCCGCACCCGCTGCTCCAATTCCGCGTTCAGCCGGCTGATTTCCTGCTCCGCTTCTTTGCGCGCCGTGATGTCAATGGCCACACCCACTAGGCGCAGCGGCTTGCCGGCGTCGTTGTAATACGCCCGCCCGCGTGTAAGCAACCAGCCTGGCGGACGGCCACGGGGCAGGAAGCGAAACTCCACCTCGTAATCGCTCTGGATCTTAATCGCCCTTTCAAAAGCCTGTCGCACCAATTCCCGGTCTTCCGGGTGAATGAATTCATAGAGGGCCTCTTCGGTCCCCGTGAACTCGCCGGGCTCGAGTCCGAAGATGGCTTCGAGTTCCGGGGATCGAAACAGCCGGTCCGGGCCATCCGCTTCCCAGGTCCAGGTCCCCATCCGGGCGGCGGCCAGGGCCATCCGGAGGCGGTCGTTGCTCTCATCCAGCGCCGCCTCAGCGCGAATCCGGAGCAGCGCGCCGCCACAATGATCCGCCAACGCCTGGAGAATGCTCAGGTCCTCCTCATTGTAGGCATTTGGCGTGTAGCTCTGGATAGACAACAGGCCAATCACTTGCGCGTCCTTGCGCAAGGGAACATACATTAGCGAAGCCGAAGGCCGCGTCTTGTCGCCGAAGGGCAGAGTATCCCGTGAAAAGCCCGCCGCCGCCGCCCGCAGCAAAAGTTGCGGGCCCTCCTCGAGCGTCTTTCGGGCAATAGTGCTGAGCCGTGTTTGGATGGTCTCCACCGGAATGTCCTTGCGCCGCCCGTTTACCAGGTCAATGCAGACAATCGGGTCCATGCGGGCCGAGTCGCTCGAACACAGCCCCAGCACTGCGGCGTCCCAATGCCAGAGCGCATCGGCCCCCTCAAGGATGATCTGCGCGGCCTCCTTCGGCGTCCGGACGGCACTGAGGCGGCGCCCCAGATTGGAGAAGATCGCCGCGCGCTGTTCCGCCTGCCTCCGTCGCGGGCGGGCTGCCGCAACCGTCGCGCCCAGCACAAGGCTTGCGGGAGGCCCTGCCGACGCACCGCCCTCCTTGCTCCATAGCTTCGGCCAGTCCATTAGGGCGGCGACCCCGCAGGCCGCTACCAAAGCGGCCGGCAGTAAAACCCTGGCGCATCTGACTCGCATCGTCCGTTCCCGTAACGGGTAATCCCCAGCGGCGCGATCAGGATACACCTCCAGGCTCGAACCCTGTGTGTTGGTTGCCGGCGAAGCCGCGCCCGACGTATCGGTGCTCACCACGCTGACACCCACTCGAGTGTCCTCAAATAAGCGCATGTTCTGCATCAACTATTATAGGAAAACCGAGCCGGTCGAAAATGGGGTAAACACCCTACACACAGGAAAGCCCCGCGACAGCGCAGCTTTGCACAATCAAACATCGAGACCTCACCGGGCATGCCGAACAGAGCCGGCGCGCCGGATGCAGTGAGGCTTTGCCCGCGGGACTTGCCCGCGCTAGTTCACAACCATGATACGGAAGAACCGGCGCGGAACCAGCCCCTGCCCGTCCACCAACCCGCATACCGCCGAGGCGGTCTCCGCATCCGCCGTTATGTCGGTCAGGTCCGTCCACCCCACATCCGTCACGTTGTTCTTGTATTGGACCCGGTAGGTCTGACCGGAGATGGAGTTCCAGGTCAGCGTAATCGTCTCAGCAATTACCTCCGCGCTCGTAAGGGTCACAGGGGCCACAACGCTCACCACGAAACCGCCCACCGCGCTCTGCGCCGGCGTGCCGTTGTCGGTCACACGCACCGTCACGGTGTTGGTGGTGCCAACGTCCCCCAAGGCTGGCGTCCAGCCGAAGACTCCGCTGCCCTCATCAATCGTCGCGCCGCCCGGCGCCGCCTCCAGGCTGAAGACCAGCGTCTGCGGCGGGACCTCCGGGTCGCTCGCCGAGACTGTCACAACCACCGGGCTGCCGGCATGCACCATCCGGTTCGGGATAACGCCCAGCGCCGGCGCCGTGTTCACCCACAGCATCGCCGGATCGCTGGTCACACTGCCAAACGCGTTGCTGACCGCCACTGTGTAAGTGCCCGCCTCCGCAGCCTGAACGTTGCTGCGAGTGCAGGCCGAACCGGTGGCACCCGCAATCGGGTTGCCGTTCAACTTCCATTGGTAGCTTAGCGCCGCGCCGCTGGCCCCAACGCTAAATGTCACCGTCGCGCCCGCCGCCACCGCCTGGCTGACTGGTTGGCTGGTGATCACGGGCGGGTTCTCAACCACAAGGACCGCCTGCTCACTGACCACCGCGCCAACCCCGTTGGCCACCACTACCGTATAGCTGCCCGCATCGCCCGCCTCCGCGTTGGCCACCGTCCACGAGGAGGTGGTCGCCCCCGCTATGTTCTCCCCGTTCAACCGCCACTGGTAGCTCAGCACCGTGTTGCCCGCACTCACACTGAATGTCGCACTGCCGCCCGTCGTCACCGTCTGCCCAACCGGCTGCGTCACGATGATCGGCGCGTCCAGATACTCCACCAGCACGTCGTCTATCCACCCGTCGCCCACTGTGCTGCCACCCGCCACCGACCCAATCAGCATCGAATCCAACGCCCCATCCGTCACCCCCGTCAGCGTCCGGCTCAGTATGCCGTCCACATAAAAGTTGAGCGTCGTCCCGTCCGCCAGACGCTCAATCACAAACTTGTGCCATCCCGTCGAACGACTCGGCGCCCCCGCCCCGTTCAGGTTAAACCACCCCACACTCGAACCGTAGGACACCCGACCCTGATACTTCGTCCCGTCCCAGACCTCGCCCGACAGCGTCACGCCGCTGTACTTGCCGGCGGCCAAGAGCTGCTGCAGCACGCCCTCGGCGTAGCCCGCCCCCGTGTGCGCCCGCACCTCGGCATACACCCGCGTCTGCCCCTCGTCGTAGATCCACCACGTCGCCCGCATCCGCCCAGCCACTTCCACCCCAAAGTTGTGATACATCTTGTCCAGCGAATGGTTCACCAACGCGCTGCACCCACCTCCGGGCGTATGGTTCTGCGCGCTGGAACCGTCCAGGCCGTTCGTGCCAGCCGTTGCCGTCCACCCGCTCAGGTCGCACGTCTCAAAGTCGTCCTGGAACACAATCGCCCCCGTCAGCGTCAAGGCCGCCTCCAGGCTGGTCACGCTCCCGTAGGGGTTGCTCACCACTACCGAATACAGGCCCACACCCGCCGACTGAACGTTGCTCAGCGTATAACTGCTGGCGGTCGCCCCGGCGAGGTTCGTCCCATTGAACCGCCATTGGTAGCTGAGCACCGGACTGCCGCTGGCCGTCACGCTGAAGGTGACGCTCGATCCGGCTGCCACCGCCTGGCTCTCCGGCTGCACCGTGATCGCCGGCGGCACGTTCACCGTCAGCACCGCATTGGCGCTCGTCGCGCTCCCTGCCGCGTTGGTCACGACCACCGTGTAGGTCCCGGCATCGGACGCCTGCACGTTGCTCAGGCTGTAGCTGGTGCCTGTGGCGCCGCTAATCGGCGTCCCGCCCTTCCGCCACTGGAAGGAGAGCGGCGCCGTACCGCTGGCGCTGACTGTAAAGGTCACGTTGGTTCCTTCTATGACCGCCCGGCTCTGCGGCTGCGTCACGATGGCCGGCGGCACCAGCACCGTCAGGATCGCTGCATCGCTGGTCGCGCTGCCCACGTGGTTGGTCACCACCACCACGTAGCTGCCCGCATCGGCGGGCTGCACACTGGCATCGGTGTAGCTGCTCTGGGTCGCCCCCGCCAGCGCGCTGCCGTTCCAATACCATTGGTAATACAGCGGCGCGGTGCCGGTCGCCGTCACGCTGAAGGTGGCGCTGGCTCCCTGGATGCGCGTCAGACTCTGCGGCTGCGCGGTGATGGATGGCGGGTTCTCTACTGCCGAAACCGTCAACACCGCGTTCGAGCTGGTCACGGTTCCGACCGCATTGGCCACCACGACCGAGTAGCTGCCCGCATCGGACGGCTGGGCGTTGGCCAACGTGTAGCTGCTGGCGGTAGCACCTGAGATCGTGCCGCCGTTCTTGCGCCACTGATAGCTCAGCGGCGCCGTGCCGGTCGCCGTCACCGAGAAGGTCACGTTGCTGCCCGCCCCAACGGCTTGACTCTGCGGCTGCGCCGTAATCACCGGCGGGGCGCTCACGGTGACCGCGAAGGTCGTTGTCGCGCTCGTCGTCGGCGTGCCGCTGTCGGTCACCCGCACTGTGATGTTGTAGGTCGCCGGCCCCTGGCCCGCCACCGGCGTCCACGTGAACTCGCCCGTGCTCGCATCTATGGCCGCCCCGGCTGGCGCCCCGGCCTCCAGGCTCCAGCTCAACGCCGCGTTCTGCACCTGCACAAAGTTGTCCAGGTAAACGTTATATACCCCCATCCCTCCTGCCGGCACCAGCGCCAACGCTTCCAGAACCGCCTTGCCTGTCGTGGATTCCAAAATGCCGTTCCCGGTAAACCCGGCCACCGGCTCCTGCGGCAGGTTGAACTTCAGTGTCGTCCAGGCCCCGGCCACAACCGTCCGGGTGGGAATGGGAGTGGTCCCGGTCTTGCCCGATACCCCCACAAACTCAATCGTGCCGCTGGTGCCACCGTTGCTCCCAATCGCTCCGCTCGGATTGGTCTCCCGCACATCCACGGCAACCTGGAGCGCCTTGTCCGAGTAAATGTCCAACCAGAGCGATTGGCTGATATCAAGGATCGGGTTCGGGTCGGTGGCCGCATCGGAAGTAGTCAAGCGCAGCCAGGGGTCCGTCGTGCCCGTCAGAAAGCTCCAGTACGCATGCAGCGCCCGCGTGCTCGAATTGCCACTCGGAAAGCTGGCCGTCGGCACGTCGTAGTTGGTCACCGACCCGTCCAGAAACCCGCTGGTGGTGCCTGAATTGCCCGGCTTGCGGAACATGATCTGATCGGTCGGCGTGCCGTCCCCATAGCTCTCAAACCCTTCAATGGGCGTAACCGTTCCGACCTGGTCCCACGAAACCAGCGTGATGGGAACATTGAGCGGGCTGTTCTCGGCCACCGTCTGGTTGCCGGGCGCCGCCACGACCGGCGGCGGACGATACAATTGAGTGGCCGGGATCAGTTCCTTGAGCTGGCTGGCGCTCGACCACCGCAGCTGCGCCGAGGCCGAGCCGCTGTTCTCATAGTAGTCCATCCGGATGTCGTACTTCTGCCCCGCAGTCAGCGCGATGCTCCCGCTCCACTCCGTGGCCGATTGTCCCACCCAATGATCAATTAACAGCACCCCGTTAACCCACAGCCGAACTCCATCGTCGGTCGTCGTGTAGAACGTGTAGGTCTGGCTGTAGCGCGGCTGAACCTGCCCCGTCCAGCGCGCCGAGAAACTGTCCACCCCCAGGCTGCCCTCGGGCGAGCCGGTGGCCCAATCGAAGTTCACCGGCCCGTCCAGCCGCGACACCCGCAGCGCGCTCAAGTCCAGATTGTCATAGTAACAGCCCCGCAATCCGCCGCCGGTCCCTACGCCTGTCGCCGTCGCCGTCACCACCAATTGCGCCGCGCTGCTCGTCACCGAGCCCCCCGCGTTGCTGACCACGACCGTATAGAAGGCGGCGTCGGACAACTGCACATTCGAAAGGGTCAGGGTTGCGGAGGTCGCGCCGGAAATGTTCACGCCGTTCTTCCGCCACTGGTAACCGGTCGCGCCCGTGGCCACCACGGTGAACGCCGCCGTCTGGCCGGGGTCCTTGGTCGCGCTGGCGGGTTGCGTCGTGATGACAGGGGCCACCGGATCAAGGGTATCCGCAACCAAGTTGTCGAAGTAAGCGCCGCGGGCGGCTGGGTTGCTGCTGCCGGTGTGGTTGCTGTAACCCATGCCGCACTGCCCGGAGTGGAACGTCGAGTCACTGGCCTCCACCAGCAGGTTCCCATCCAGATAATACTTGATGCTCGTGCCGTAGGCTTCGATGCGCATCGTGTGCCAGCCGCTCCCGGTCACATAGGTCACCGACGGAAGGAGATCGGTAATCGCCCCATCCACCAGCCTGGCCGCGCGGATGCGGCCATCGTCGTTGTCCCAGAGCAGCGCATAGCTGTTGCCCGCACCTTCGTAGGTGGTATCCAGCCCCGCGAAGCCGTCGTCACGCACGTAGATGCCGTAGCGCTCCCACTCGCCGCTGCCGAGGTAGGACGGCTGGTAACTGAAATAGACGGCGCACTGCACGTAGTAGTTGCGGTGGCCCGGCTTGCCCACGGTGACCGACTCGCTCGTGCCGGTGCCGTAATTGGTCTTGTCGGTCATGAACAGCGCCTTGCCGTCCCCGCCCGGGGCTGAGGGGCTGAAGGACTTGACCACAGAGCGATTGAACTTGGGCCGGCCGAACATGGACTTGCCGGTTGCGGTGAAGTTCTCGGTGATGGGAAAGTTGTTATTGGGCAGGTTGGAGAGGTTGACGTTGGGATTGGTCAACTGCGGATAAACCACCATCCGGTTGTTGGGTTTGACCCAGCCCCACGTGGCGGAGGTTCCGGGCACGGGAATCCGGTAGTAGCCGTTGGAGGTCTGGTCGGCCACGAACCGCCCGCCGCCAAACACAATCTCCCCGATCTGCGCCGCGCCGTCGCTCGCCGTCGCCCGAATCGGGTATTTCGAGGAAAGCTGGCCCAGGTGGACGTAGGTGACGTTGTCGGGCAACGCCTGAATGACCGTTCCGGTGAACACTTCTTCCACGTCGGTCGCCCGCAGCCAACCGGAGCGATACGACGTGTTGTTCGGGATGAACACCTGGTAATAACCGCGCTTGGGATAGCTGCAGAAATAGAGCTGGTCCTGCCAGGCGGTGCCAATCTGCGTGCTGCTGTCGAACCGGCCATTGCGAATCGCCGTGCTGGCCGCTGTCACCTTCACCACCCGCCCCAGTTGATGGGTGCCCGCCGGGTTGAACATGATCGGGTACTTGAAGTGCGCCCAGTAAAGCGGGCAAATCGCGGCGCCGGAACTCCGCAGGTCGCTCTCGAAATGCAGGTGCTCCGAGTCCGACAGCCCGGTGTTATCGGAGAGCCCCACCTGGTCGCCCACGTTGACATGCTGACCGACGGAGACGGAGACCGAAAGCATGTGACCGTAGATCAGATTAACCGACTCGCCGTTGGGCGTGAGGCCGTCCACCGCAATCTTGACGTAGTTGCCGTAGTAGGGATCGCTGTGGTCGTTGGCGGAGTAGCCCGAGTAGGTGGCGATCACCGTGCCGGCGGCGGCAGCGTAAAGCGGCGTGCCCGTCTGCATCGAGAAATCGGTGCCAATGTGAGTGTTGTAAGCATCCGGAGAGACGAAGCTCGATCCTGACCACCCCGTCCAGTCGGCGATGCTCGATCCGGACAGCAGGTCCACATAAGCCTCCTGGATAAAGCCGTCCTCGAATGGCAGGATTTCATAGGGTCCAAGTGCCGACGTCTCCACGACGGTAGCTGCCAGGCAAACGGAACTGAGGGCAAACAAGTTCTTATAGTTCTTGAGGTTCATAAGGTACTGAAACAGGGCATTTACGCGCGATTCCCGGCACGACTTGTCATTTACGCGACCACTTGTACATGGACGGGGCGGGAAGGCAATAAGGAAGTCAAGACCGCCGGCGGGCAACAACGGTTTCTGGCGCCTTCCCCAACCCAAGCCGGCAGGGCCTAATCTGGCGCTAATCTGCGTCATTTCGTCCCACACATGGACAAGAGCCTCTCCGCACACCGCTTCCGCACGTAAGTCTAATTCCCCGGTTACCCCCTCGTTCAGCCGCAGCCCCCCCGTCCCTCCTCCGTTCCACCTCCGTTCCACCTCCGTTCCACCTCCGTTCCACCTCCGAACGCCGGTCGGAGGAGGGACGGAGGAGGGACGGAGGAAGGACGGAGGAATCAGGTCCGGTCCTGAAATAGATTGTCACCTTGTATGGCAAAGCGATTAGGACAGAACTCTGGAATTCGGTATAGCGAAGCCTTCAAGATGGCCCTGGTGCGGGAGGTGGAAGAGCAGGATCTGCCCTTT
>Ga0209606_1002549_pt1 | contig 19854 bp, 17 predicted proteins | sample AD_UKC057_MetaG_FD_184412 | JGI IMG/M metagenome (GOLD analysis project Ga0209606, IMG submission 184412) | Active sludge microbial communities of municipal wastewater-treating anaerobic digesters from USA - AD_UKC057_MetaG (SPAdes) (version 2) | ecosystem: Engineered > Bioreactor > Anaerobic >...
ATGGAGGAGCGCCTCATGACCAAGCCCCGCTCCAAGCCGCCCGCGTCGCCCCGCCCGCGAGTCCTGCTGTTCACCGGCGACGGCAAGGGCAAGAGCACCGCCGCACTCGGCCTGGCCGTCCGGGCCGTCGGACACGGCCTGAAGGCGTGCATCGTGCAGTTCATCAAGTCCAGCCCCACAGGGGAGCAGCAGGCCCTCGCCGCCCTGGAGGGCCTGGAGATCGTCCAGACGGGCGAGGGGTTCCTCCCGACCGACGGCGACCCGCGGTTCGCCCGCCACGTCGCCGCCGCCCGGGCCGGGCTGGACCTGGCCCGCGAGCGGATCGCGGGCGGGCAGCACGGCGTGGTCGTCCTGGACGAAGTGTGCGTGGCCGCCGCCCGCGGGCTGCTCACCTGCGCGGAGATCATCGATGCGGTCGCCCAGGCCGGCCCGCGGACCGTGGTGGTGCTCACCGGGCGCGGCGCGCCGCGCGAGTTGATCGACCTGGCCGACACCGTCTCCGAGATGCGCTGCGTCAAGCACGGCTACGACCAGGGCATCCAGGCGCAGAAGGGGGTCGAGTACTGATGAATTGCGAATGGAGAAAGACCCGGCCCGGGTTTCGGGTCTTCCGGCTTCACGTTTCAGTTCCCAGTCTTCATTCAATTGAGGAGGGACTCGAACGTTGAGTCGCGTCCCCACCATCCTCCTGGGCGGAACCGCCAGCGGCGTGGGCAAGACGTCGCTGACGCTGGGGATCGTCCGCGCGATGCGCCGGCGCGGGATGCGGGTCCAGACGTTCAAGGTCGGGCCCGACTTCCTGGACCCCACGTACCTGGCGGCGGCGTCCGGGCGAACCTGCTACAACCTCGACGGATGGATGACCGGGCGCGACTACGTCCGCGGCCTGTTCGCCCGCGCCTGCGGCGACGCGGACCTGGCCGTCATCGAGGGCGTGATGGGGCTGTTCGACGGGGCGGAGGCGGACAGCCTCGAGGGCAGCTCGGCCCAGGTCGCCGCATGGCTGGATAGCCCCGTGCTCCTGGTCGCCAACGCCCACGGGGCCTCGCGCAGCCTGGCGGCGGCGGTGCGAGGGTTCGCGAGCTTCGAGCCGTCGGTGCGAGTGGCCGGCGTGATCGCCAACCGCTGCGGATCAGACCGGCACGTCGAGGGCCTGCGGACGTCGTTGCAGGCGGCGAGTTGCCCGCCGCTGGTCGGCGCGATCCCGCGCGACGCCCTGCCCGCGCTCCAGCATCGCCACCTCGGGCTCCTGACCGCCGACTCGGACACGCTGACCGAGCAGACGCTGGAAGCCCTGGCGGACGCGGCCGAGCGGTGGGTGGAACTGGACGCGGTGATGGCGCTCGCGCGGACAGGCCGGAATCACCAAGACCACGAAGATCACGAAGACCGCAAAGGGCGAGACAGAGACCACAAAGACCAGACGCGATGCAGGATCGGCGTGGCGCGGGACCGGGCGTTTCATTTCTACTATCCGGACAACCTGGAGGCGCTGCGGGCGGCGGGGGCGGAACTGGCGGAGTTCTCGCCGCTGACCGACCGCGAGTTGCCCGAGGGCGTGGACGGTCTGTACTTCGGCGGGGGCTACCCGGAGGTCCACGCCGCGGAGCTGGCCGCCAACGCGCCGATGCGGACGGCGGTGCGGGAGTTCGCCGATCGAGGCGGCTGCATCTACGCCGAGTGCGGCGGGCTGATCTACCTGGGCCGGACCCTGCGAGGCCTCGACGGCGCGAGCCACCAGATGGCCGGCGTCTTGCCGGTGGTCACGCGGATGCTGGAGCGGCTGAGGACGCTGGGGTACGTCGAGGTCGAGTTGGCGGCGGACGCGGCGTGGGGGGCGGCGGGTCAGCGCCTGCGCGGGCATGAGTTTCACTACAGCGAGATCGAATCGGACGAGTTGGCAGGCGGCGGTTGGGAGCGGGCGTATCGCCTGAACCGCCGGCGCGGCGGGGTCGAGCGGAGCGAAGGATTCCAGCGCGGGCGGGTGCTGGCCAGTTACGTGCACCTGCACTGGGCCTCGAGGCCGGAGGCGGCCGGGCGGCTGGTGGACGCGTGCGGGAGGCGAACATGAGCGACAAGGCGGCATTGTTGATCGTGGCCCACGGCAGCCGGGAGGCGGCAGCCAACCAGGCGTTCCTGGCGATGGTGGCCCGGCTGAACCGGCGCGCGGGGGCGGAGCTGGCGGCGGCGTTTCTGGGCACGGCCGAGCCGTCCATTCCCGCGGCGGCGGGCGATCTGGCGCGTCGCGGCGTGCGGCGGATCCACCTCATGCCGTGGTTCCTCAGCGAGGGCCGCCACGCCCGCGAAGACCTGCCCGCGCTGGCCGCCCAGTGCGAGCGGGAACTGGGCGTGAGCGTCCGCATGGTGCCCGGCCTGCAGGGCGAGCGGCTGCTGGAGGAGATCATCCTGGACCGTTCGGCTGAGCTGGTCGAGGGCGGGGCGGAACTGGCCGAAGGCCTGCCGACGACGGGCGAGGCGATCACGGCCGAGAGCCGGCGGATCATCGACGCTCGCCTGGGCGACTACGAACTCGCCGGCCCGGCTCGGGAGATCGCCCGGCGGGTGATCCACGCGACGGCGGACTTCTCGTTCGCCCGCACGCTGCGGGTGCACGAGAGGGCGGCCGATGCGGCGGCCGAGGCCTTGCGCGAGCGGCGGCCGATCGTCTGCGACGTGCGGATGGTCCAGGCGGGCATCACCGCGACGGACTGCGAGCTGCTGTGCGCGGTGGACCAGCCGGACATAGCCGACGCCGCCCGGCGCGAGGGCACGACGCGTTCGGCGGCGGCGATGGCCAAGCTGGCGGATCGGATGGGCGGGGCGATCGTGGCGATCGGCAATGCCCCGACGGCCTTGTGGAAAGTGCTGGAGCTGGCCCGCGGGGGCGTGCGGCCGGCGGTGGTGGTGGGCCTGCCGGTGGGCTTCGTCGGGGCCCGCGAGTCCAAGCTGGCCCTGCTGGCCAGCGGACTGTGCTGCGTGACCAACACCACCTGTCGCGGGGGCAGCCCCGTGGCGGCGGCGGCCGTCAACGCCCTGGCGGCCATGGGACGCAGAGACGCAGAGGACACAGAGAGAGGAAAAGAGGGAGACTCATGATGCGGCCGCGATCAACCTGGAATCGACAGAAGGTGCGACGGCTATTGCCATCCCGCCGTGTCTCTTCTCTCTTGGCTCTTCTCTGCGCCCTCTGTGCCTCTGCGTCCGGGTTGTTGGCATCGGCCTCGACCCGGCCCGTGGGCGACAGGCCGGTGATCATCCTGACGGCCTTCGGCACGAGCGTGCTGCACGCCCGCAAGGCGTTCGACCATATCGACGCGGCGGCGAGGCGGCGCTACCCGGACCACGAGATCCGCTGGGCGTTCACCTCGCGGATCATCCGCGACAAGCTCCGCGACGAGATGGGCATCGTCACCCACAGCGTGGAGGAGACGATCGCCGACCTCCAGGCCCGCGGGACAAAGGCCGTCGTCTTCCAGTCGCTCCACGTCGTGCCCGGGCAGGAGTACACCAAGATCGGCGAGGCGTACGCCGGGCGGATGATCGTGGCGGCGGGGGCGGCCCTGCTGACCAGCGACCAGGACATCGACGACGTAATCGCCGCGATCGAGCCGCACATCCGCCCGGGCGTGCCCAACGTGATCGTCGCCCACGGCAACGAGAAATACTCGGTCTACAACGACAGCCTGCTGGCCTTCGCCAGGCGGATCGAGGCCAAGCACTCCAACGTCCTGGTCGCCAGCGTCGAGGGCAGCCCCGGCGAGGCCCCGCTGAAGCGGGCGGGCGAGTTGGCCCGCCGGGCGGGGGCCGTGCACTTCGTCCCGCTGATGATCGTGGCCGGCGACCATATCGAAAACGACGTGCTGGGCGACGAGGCCGAGTCGTGGAAGAACCGCGTCGGCGCCGCTCGCACCACCGTCTCGCCCCCGCTGGGCTTCAACGACGCCGTGCTGGAGGTCTACTGGCGCCACCTGGATCGGGCCCTCGTTCGGGTGCAGAGCGAGCGGGCCCGCGACCTGGGACAGGCCGGGGCCGACGCCCGCGAGGGACGCTCCGCCTACCTGCGGTGGAAGCTCGCCCTGAACCCCTGGCTGCGTCGCGGGGTCATGCTCGTGGAACTCGTGTTCTTCATCGCCGTCGGCATCTTCATCGGGCAGGCGCTCGAGGTCAGCGGGGTGGTCCGTTACCTGGCGGTGCTGACCTGGCCCTTCACCCGCCTGGGCTGGCTCAGCAAGGAGGCCGGTCCGGCGTTCCTGATGGCCTTCCAGTCCGGGGCGATCGCCAACACCATGCTCGTCTCGGCCCGTGACGGCGGGCACCTCAATCGCCGCCAGCTCTACACCTCGGTGCTGGTGGTCTCGTGCCTGAGCCTGTTCGCCCACCTGCCGACGTACATCCCGGCGGTGGCGGTGGCGTTCGGGCCCGAAGGGGCGACCGCCCTGTTCGCGGTGCGGTTCGGGGCGATCTTCGCGGAGATCTTCCTCGTGCTGGCCGTCTCGGGGCTGGTGGTGCGGCGGTGGACGGACCAGCCGGCTGCGGCGCTCGCGGGCATGGGCGTGTCGATTCCCCTGCCCGACTCGGCGGCGCCGGCCGACGCCGCGGGCGGGTCCCGCGAAGCGGGCCGGTCGCTCGTCCCGGCCGGGCAAGAGACCCAAACCGCCGCCCCGGTCTCCCCGGGCCGATGCAGTCACGGCCGGTCCGGCGGCAGGCCCTTCTGGGCCACCGTCTGGTCGCGATCGCGCCGCACGCTGCTGCGGTTGCTGATGTACGTGGTTCCGACGGTGGCGGCCATGGCGGCGCTGGACGAACTGGGCTTCTTCCGCTGGCTGGGCAACGCCATGCCGTGGCTGTTCCAGCTTTCGTTCCTGCCTCCGCAGTCGTCTGTGATCATTCCCGCCCAGGCGGCCAACCTGTACAACGGCGCGGTGGCGGCGGCGACGTTCCTGGACGAGAAGGTCATTACCGTCCACCAGGCGGTGCTGGTCATGCTGGTGGGGACGATCCTGACCGCCCCCATCCGCACGCTCCGCCACGCCCTGCCGACCTACATCGCCGTCCTCGGCGCCCGGGCGGGACTGGCCCTGGCGGTGGCGGCGCAGGTGCTGCGGATCGCCTTCCTGATCCTGGGTATATGGGTGTTGATGATGGTGTGGCGTTAGGAATCTGCGATTTACGATTTGCGATTGGAGTTCGGTATATGACGGTTCAATCTGCTTGGAATAACCAGTTTGTGAGGCTGCAAGAAGTTGCCCGCTTCCTCGGATTACCCACACCCAATCGACAATCGAGAATCGACAATCGACAATCCTTCGTTGGAGAGGGCAGCGATGTTTGACTATTCGTCATCCCAGCCCGGGCACTTCTATGCCGTGGGCGTGGGGCCCGGCAGCAAAGACCTGCTGACGCTGCGGGCGGTGCGGCTGATCGAGTCCGCCGACGTCATCATCGCTCCGCGCAGTCGACGGGCCGACGAAAGCCTGGCCATGCGCGCCATCCAGGACCACATCCGCGGCCAGGAGGTCATCGACCACGTCTATGCCATGGAGCGCGACGAGGCCAAGACGCTCTCGACGTGGATGCGAATGGCGGACCTGGTGGTCGAGCGCTGCTCGGCCGGGCGGAGCGTCGTGCAGATCACGTTGGGCGATCCGCTGATTTACTCGACGAGCTGCTACCTGCTGGGCCTGCTCAAGGAGCGGATGGACGACTCGCACGTGCACGTGGTGCCCGGGATCAGCGCGTTTCAGGCGGCCTCGTGCCTGTTCGCCGAGGCGCTGACCATCCAGGAGGACCGGGTGCTGCTGATGCCCGCGACGGACCTGGCCCACGTGGAGCGGGCGCTGGGCGAGTGCGAGACGCTGATCCTCTACAAGGCGGGCAGGCAGATCGACGCGCTGGCCGACCTGCTGGATCGCAAGGGCCTGCTCCAGCGGGCCTGCCTGGCCTGCTACGCCGAGCAGGAGGGACGCGAGTTCATCACGCGCGACCTGCGCAGCGGCGGCGCGGGCACGCACGGGTACATGGCCACCGTCATCGTGCACATCGGGCGACGCCGATGGAACAACGGAGATTGAGGATTTGCGATTGTCGATTTTCGATTGTCGATAGGCACACGGCATCAGAATGAGGAGCCTCAAATCGACAATCGACAATCGAAAATGGTGACGGAATACGTGTGAAGAACGGCAAAGCCATGCGAACGGGCATCACAACCGGCACCTGTGCGGCCGCCGCGGCGAGGGCGGCGATGCAGCTCTTGCTGACGGGCCGGCCGGCGGAGCGGGTCGAGCTGGCCCTGCCGGGCGGCGGGCGGCTGGTCGTGCCCATCGAGCGGTGTCGCATGGAGTCGTCGTCGGCGTGCGCCGCGGTCCGCAAGGACGCCGGCGGCGATGCGGACGCGACCGACGCCCTGGAGGTGGTGGCCGAGGTGGGCCTTGGCGGGCCCGGCGAGAGAGTCCCTCCGGGAGCGGCAGGGGAGCTGGACGGCGTGCGAATCATCGCCGGTCCGGGCGTGGGCGTGGTCACGCTGCCGGGCTTGCAGATCCCGCCGGGCGAGCCGGCCGTCAACCCCGTGCCCCGGCGGATGATCGTGTCCGCCTTGCGAGAGTTGACGGCGCGGGCCTGCTGGGTCTGCCTGAGCGTTCCCGGCGGGGCGGAGACGGCTGAGCGGACGTTCAACCCCCGCCTGGGCGTGGTCGGCGGGATCTCGATCCTGGGCACGACGGGCATCGTTCGGCCGTACTCGCAGGAGGCGATCCGCGACACGATCCGCTGCAGCCTGCGCGTGGCTGCGGCCTGTGGGGTGAGGCGCCCCGTGCTGTGCCCGGGCAACATCGGCGCCCGCTCGGCCCGCCGTCTGCTGGGGTTGACGCCCCAGCAGCTTGTGGAGGTCAGCAACGAGTGGTCTTGCGCGATGGACGAGTTGCCGGCCCATCCGTTCGAGGCGGTGTTGCTGGTGGGACACCCGGGCAAGCTGGCCAAGCTGGCGCGGGGCGAGTGGGACACCCATTCGTCGCGGTCGCAGCCGGCGGCAGCGTGGGTGACGGAGCTGGCGCGAGGGCTGGAGAACCCCCGCCGCGAGCGGTCGCGCGAAGCCGCGAGCGGTTGCGGACCTCATCGGTGCGCGAATGCGGATGGGACGAAAGCGCCTCGGACCGTGGAGGGCGTGTTCGCTTCGCTGACCGGCGACGAGCGCCGGCGCCTGGGCGACGAGATCGCCTCGCGGGTGGCGACGGCGGCACGGAACCGCCTGGCCGGCGGCGAGGACGCTTGTAGTGTGCCCGTAAGGGCATCAGACGGAGGCGTAAAGATCATCGTGTCGGTGCTGCTGATCGACATGCAGGGCAACGAGCTTGGCGCGAGCGGCGAGGTGGACGCATGGCGGAAGGCGCAGTGACCATCATCGGGTGCGGCCCCGGATCGGCCGCCTACGTGACCGGCGCAGCCCGGGCGGCGGCGGCCGACGCAGACGTGCTGATCGGCTCGCCGCGGCTGCTGGACCTGTTCCCCCGCGGGCCGGCGCGGCGCGTGGAAAGCCGAGGCGACGTCGAGGCCGTCCTGCGGGAGATCGACGCCGCGCCCTCGGCCCGCGTGGTTGTGCTGGTCAGCGGCGACGTCGGGCTGTCGAGCCTGGCCGGGCCGCTGCTGCGCCGCCTGGATCGCGGCCGGTGCCGCCTGGTCGCGGGCGTGAGTTCGGTACAGGTGGCGTTCGCGCGTCTGGGCCTGGAATGGTCCGGCGCCCGCATCGTCAGCGCCCACGGCCGGCCGGCCGGCGAACCGGAACAGGCGCTGGCCGGCTGCTCGAGCGCCGCCATCCTGTGCGGCACGCGGGAGGCCGTCGAGTGGGCCGCCCGGGCCGCCGCGAGTCTGGAGGGAACGCACGCCGCCTTCCTGTGCCAGGACCTCACCCTGCCGACCGAGCGGATCGACCGGCTGACCGCGGCGGAACTGGCGAGTGCGGCGGAGAAAGCGTCGAGCTTGTCGATCGTGGTCCTGGCGCCCAACCAACAACTCACAATCACCAACGAGCAACCATGAAGATCCACTTTGTCGGCGCCGGCAGCGGGGACCCTGAGCTTCTGACGCTCAAGGCCCATCGGCTGCTGAGTTCGTGTCGCTGCTGCGTATACGCGGGGTCGCTGGTCAACCCGGCCCTGCTGGACCTGCTGCCCGTCGCGGCGGAGCGGCACGACTCCGCGGGCATGGACCTGGGGCAGATCGTGGCGGTGTTCCGCTCGGCTGCCGATCGCGGGCTGGACGTGGTCCGCCTGCACACGGGCGAGCCGTCGATCTTCGGCGCGATCGGCGAGCAGATGGACGCGCTGGACGAGTTGGGCATCGAGTACGAGATCGTGCCGGGGATCAGTTCCTTCCAGGCCGCGGCGGCGGCTCTGCGGGTGGAGTTGACGGCGCCGGAGGTGTCGCAGACGGTGATCCTGTCGCGCATCGGCGGGCGAACGCCGGTGCCCGGCGAGCAGAGCCTGGACCACCTGGCGGCCACCCGGGCGACGCTGTGCCTGTTCCTGTCGGTGGACCGGGCGGAAGAGGTGGCGGCGGCGCTGCGCCCCCACTATGGCGAGGATTGCCCGGCGGCGGTGGTGTATCGGGCTTCCTGGCCGGACGAGAAGGTGGTGCGGGGGACGCTGGCGGACATCGCCGCCCGGACCCGCCAGGCCGGCATCACGAAGACGGCGATGATCCTGGTGGGGCGGGCGCTGGGCCGGCCGTTCGGGCGGGCCTCGCGGCTGTACGACCGCGGGTTCACGCACGGCTATCGCGAGGGCAAACCATGAGCGGGCCCGCGCAGAAGGGACTGGCGATCGTGACGCTCAGTCGCGAGGGCGCTCAACTCGCGGCGGCGCTGGCGCGGGCGCTGGGGCCGGCGGAGGTGTTCGTGCACGCGTCGGCCGTTGAATCGGACCCGGCCGGTCCGGCGGAGTCTTTCCGCACGTTCGACAGCATCGCCGCCCTGACCGGCGAGTTGTTCGACCGCGTGGGCGGGCTGGTCTATGTTGTGCCGACGGGCGTGGCGGTGCGGGCGATCGCCCCGCACGTGCGCGACAAGCGCGCGGACCCGGCCGTCGTCGTCGTGGACGCGGGCGGGCGGTGGGCGATCAGCCTGCTGAGCGGGCACGAGGGCGGGGCCAACGACCTGGCCCTGCGGGCGGCCAACGCGCTGGGCGCCGAGCCGGTGGTCTCGACGACGACCGAAGCGCTCAAGACGCTGATCGTCGGCGTGGGCTGTCGCCGGGGGACGGCGGCGGGGCGGATCGTTCAGGCTGTGCGGGCGGCGTTGGCGGCGGCGGGCGCCGGTCTGGAGCAGGTGCGGCTGCTGGCGTCGGTGGACCTGAAGGCCGACGAGCCTGGCCTGCTGGAGGCGGCTGAGATGTTGGGCCTGCCGCTTCGCCTGGTCCCGGCCGACGAGATCCGCTCGACCTGCCGGGGCGACTTTGCGGAGTCGGCGACGGCGATGGAGAAACTGAACCTGCCGGCGGCGGCGGAGCCGTCGGCCCTGCTGGCGGGAAGGAGAACGCGATTACTACTGCCTCGACAGATCGTGGACGGCGTGACGGTGGCGGTGGCCCGGGAAGACTGTATGTGGTCGGACTAGGCCCCGGCTCGCCGCTGGACCGCACCCGCCGCTGCGAGCAGGCGATCGCGGCGGCCGAGCTGGTGGTGGGCTATCGGCCGTACGTGGAGTCGCTGGCGGACCTGACGGCGGGCAAGGAGCTGGCGGCATCGGGCATGCGCCAGGAAGTGCAGCGGTGCCGGCTGGCCGTGCTGCGGGCGGCGGCGGGTCAGACGGTGGCGCTGGTGTCCTCCGGCGACGCGGGCGTGTACGGGATGGCCGGGCTGGCGTTGGAGGTGGCCCGGGGCGAGGGGCTGCTGGGTCGCCTGGCCATTGAGATCGTGCCGGGCGTGACGGCGGCGACGGCGGCGGCGGCCAGGCTGGGCGCGCCGCTGATGACGGACTTCGCCGCGATCAGCCTGAGCGACCTCCTGGTGGAGTGGTCGGTGATCCGCCGGCGCCTGGAAGCGGCGGCGGAAGCGGACCTGGTGACGGTGCTGTACAACCCGCGGAGCGTCAAGCGCCAATCACAGCTTGCCGAGGCGGCGGCGATCTTCCTGCGTCACCGTCCGGCCTCGACGCCGGCGGGGGTGGCCACCGCCCTGGGCGCGGGCGACGAGCGGGTGGTCCTGTGCGATCTGGCCTCGCTGCTGGAGCAGGAGGTGACGATGCGGAGCGTGGTGGTGATCGGCAACACGACTACCCGGGTACTCGACGGGTGGATGGTCACCGCGCGGGGGTACCGCCTGTGATCCTGCTGCTGGGCGGGACGAGCGAGACCGCGCCGCTGGCGACGGAGCTGGCGGAAGCGGGCTACCGCGTGCTGGTTTCGACGGCCAGCGACGTGGAACTGGACGTGGGGCGCCACGAGCGGATCAGTCGGCGGATGGGCCCGCTGGAGGCCGCCGACGTGGTCGAGCTGATCGAGGGTCATGGCGTGCGGGCGATCGTGGACGCGACGCACCCGTATGCCGAGCAGGCGCACCGGATGGCCGACGAGGCCGCCGGTCGCGGCGGGGCGCCGGTATTCCGCCTGCACCGGCCATCGGCCCTGGCGTCGCCCGGCGGGGCCGACGCCGCGGGGGACCAGGATGAGCTTCTCTTCGCCGACGACCACGAGCGGGCGGCGGAGTTGGCCTGCCGTGCGGGGCGGAGCATCCTGCTGACCGTGGGGGCCAACAACGTGGGCGTCTATGTCCGCCACGCGCGGGCGGCGGGGGTGGCGTTGGCGGCCCGCGTGCTGGACCGCGAGCAGTCGTTGCACGCCTGTCAGGAGGCGGGTCTGGCCCGCGAGCGGATCGTGGCTGGGCGGGGGCCCTTCAGCCAGGCCGAGAACCGCCAGCACATCCGGCGCTTCGCCGCCGACGTGCTGGTGACCAAGGACAGCGGGCAGGCGGGCGGACTGGCGGAGAAACTCGCCGCCGCCCGGGCCGAAGGCTGCCGCGTGGTCGTTCTGCGCCGCCCGGCCGCCTCCGGCGGGACGCGGGTGTTCGAGACCATCGACGATCTGGTGGCCGCGGTGAAGCGGATCGTCGTCTAGGGCCCGCACGCAGCGCCCGAACCCGGGGGCCGGACCCGCGTCGGGGGCTGGGCCGCGATTTCCCGAGTTTTCTTGGACGCTTTTGGCGCAGGTGGATACGATGCGTGCAGATGAAGCCGAGCATCATCCAACCCGACATCCATGAGATGATCGAGTCTCACGACTTCGTGACGCTCAAGAAGGCCGTGGCCGACATGGAGGTCCACGACCAGGCCGCCCTGCTCAGCGAGCTGGAGGGCGAGGACCTGGCGATGGTGTTCCGGTTGCTGCCGCAGCAGCGGGCGGTGGAGGTGTTCGGCGACCTGCCCGTGGAAGACCGGGAGGAGCTGGTGGGCGAGCTGTCCACGCAGAAGGTCGTGGACATCGTCAACCAGATGCCTCCCGACGAGCGCACCGAGCTGCTGGAGGAGCTGCCCGGCGAACTGGCCAAGCAACTTCTGGGCTCGCTCAGCCGCGACGAACTCCAGGTCGCCCGGGCCCTGCTGGCGTATCCCGAGGACAGCATCGGGCGACTGATGACGCCGGAGTACGTGGCCGTCAGCAAGGCCTGGACCGTCGGCGAGGTGTTCGACCACATCCGCCACGTGGGGCACGGCAAGGAGACGCTGCACGTGATCTACGTGGTGGACGATCGCGGGCGGCTGGTGGACGACCTGCGGCTGGAGCAGCTCGTGCTGGCGGACCCCGCCCAGCCGATCGGCTCGCTGATGGACGAGCAATTCGCCTGCCTGCAGGCCAGCGACGACCGCGAGACCGCGGGGGAAGTGTTTCGCAAGTACGATGCCATCGCCCTGCCGGTGGTCAACAAGCAGGGCGTGCTGGTGGGCATCGTCACCGTCGACGACGTGCTGGACGTGGTGGCCGAGGAGAACACCGAAGACTTCCAGATGATGGCCGGCGTGGAGGCCCTGGAGAGCCCGTACTTCGACACGTCGTTTCTCCAGATGATCCGCAAGCGGCTGCCCTGGCTGGTCATGCTGCTGCTGGCCGAGACGCTGACGGTGGTGGCCCTGTCGAGTTTCGAGCAGATGGAGATCATCGACCTGGCGGTGCTGGCGATCTTCGTGCCCCTGATCAACTCGCCGGCCGGCAACGCCGGCTCGCAGATGGCAGGCCTGGTGATCCGCGGGCTGGCCATCCGCGAGATGGAGACGCACGACTGGCGCCGCGTGCTCATGCGGGAGATCCTGCTGGGGTTGGCCCTGGGGGTGGTGCTGGGCCTGCTGGGCTATCCGACCGCGCTGTTGTTCGGGCGCCCGCCCGCGGTGGCCGTCGCGGTGGGGCTGGCCATCGGGCTGGCCGTCCTGCTGGCCAACTTCCTGGGGGCCATGTTGCCCTTCTTCTTCCAGCGCGTCGGGATGGACCCCGCCGTCACCAGCGGGCCGTTTCTGGCCTCGCTCATGGACGTCTTCGCCACGCTGATCTACTTCTCGATCGCCATCATCACGCTGAAGATGGCGGCGGGAGGGTGAGGGGTCCAGCTAGGACGGCAAGGGGTAGGAGGAGATCGGGGCTATGTGCCTTGCCACCGAGAGGCCCTGCAAGGCATTACAGAATCGCACGTCGCCTGTGTACAGCACAGCGTCCAAAGTGACGGCCATAGCCAAGTACAAGCAATCATACACTGTGCGTTTCGTCTCTATCGCAAGTCGTAGCGCGTGCTGCACGAACCGGGTGGAGGGCTTTCGCCGAATGCGAGACTGCCGCAAACTCGCAAGCAACTTGCCCGCCTCCGCCTCCGTAATCTCCCCGCGGAGGACACATTTCCAGAGGACGTTGCCAAACTCCGGCTCAATCAGATCGGGCGCCAAGAGTTCATCGCCCGATGCCAGCAAGGCGGTCGCTCGATCGCAGCCAGGCTCCTTCAAGTAGGCGGCGGCTGCCACGCTGCAATCGATGATCCAGGTATTCATCGCTCACGATCCTCGCGAATCGAGTCTACGCTGCTTCTTGAAAACTTGCGGTCGGCAAAGCGCTTCTGCCACTTCTCCAGTTCGGCACGCATTTCCTCTGGCGTCATTTCTCCGGCCAGGCGTTCCAGGGCCAGCTTCGCTTCGCTCTGGAGTGAGCGGCCGTTGCGCTTGGCGCGCGCCTTCAGGCGCTTCAGCGACTTGGGATCAACATTACGGATCAAGATGTCAGCCATTTGCGTCTCTCCTGTGAATCTGTTATCATAATGCTAACATATTGTAGACCCTGGCAGGTGGCAAGAATGAAATTCGTTGTGACGCTTCAGCGAGACCAAACCGGCATGGTCGTCGTGGAATGCCCCAGCATTCCGGGGTGCGTCTCTCAGGGGCGGACTGAGGAAGAAGCCCTCACCAATATCCGAGAGGCGATTCAGCTTGGCGTGGAGTCCCGGGCGGCCGCCGGGAACCCGGTCAGGGTCGCTGTTCGTGAGATTGAAGTTCCCCTTCAGGTTCCACCTGGGCGGCTGGGTCCGGAGCGGAGGCGGGAGTAGCCGGCATCGCCCGGCCCCACGTTGCCCACGCCCTGGCCAGGATGATGCCGGTGAACATGCAGCCGAAGGTGTACAGGGCGGCCGGCAGGGCGGCCGCGGGCAGATCGGGAAACAGACTCAACGCCAGCGTCGTGCCCAATCCGGCGTTCTGCATGCCCACCTCGATGGTCAGCGCGCGCCGCATCGGGCTGTCCAGGCGAATGGCCCATCCCCCGGCGTAGCCGGCCAGGTAGCCCAGGACATTCACCGCCGCCAGGGCGCCCAGCAGGCGGGCGTCCAGGGAGGCGACCTGCCCGCGATTGACGGCGACCACCACGGCGATGATCCACAGGATCGTCAGGTTGGCGGCGATGGGGCCGACCATGCCGGCCGCTGACCGCCAGGCAGCCCAGCCGCGCGCCAGGGCGTGTCCGCTGACGACGGGGATGACGACCATCCACAGCAGTTCCCAGCAGACCCGCCCGGCGGGGAAGTTGGGCACCTCGCGACCCAGGGCCAGTCCCATCACCAGCGGGACGGCCAGCGGAGACAGCAGCGTCGCCGACGTGGTCAGGCTGACCGAGTAGCTGGTGTTGCCGCGGGCCATCAGCGTGAGCACGTTGGAGGCCATGGCCCCCGGCACGCACCCGACGACGACGATGCCCACCAGCCACGCCCCCTCCAGGCCGAACAGCTTGCCCATCGACCAGCCCAGCAGCGGCATGGCCAGGTACTGCACGCCCGTGCCCGCCAGCACCATCGGCCAGCGGCGGGCCACCTGGCGAATCTCGTCCAGCGGCAGGAGCGAGCCGATCGCGAACATCGTCACCATGATCAGGTACGGCAGCGAGCCCTTGCTGGCGGCAAACGGGTCCGGCGCCTGGTTGCCGAACCAGTCCGGCCAGGCGTACGCCAGCCCGCACAGCAGCACCAGCCAGGCCAGCAGGAAACGTTCGAGGGCGACGCGAAATGTGTTCAGTGGTCCGGCCATTGGGCGGTCGGCATTGTACCCGACCCCAGGCGGACGCGACAGGAGAATGCTCGCGGTTGCCGGCCTGCCCATTCCCCAGTTGCCCACCCGGCGGTGGGGAATATTCCCCTTTTTCCGCCTGGAAGCCCGTCTGCGGCAGGGAGGAGTCTCGTGGGCACAAAAGCCTATAAAAGAACGACTTAGTGCCCATTTCGGACAGGAAGCCTTGCTGGGTGGTCCGGCTTTGGCACAGCCGGTGCACTATCTCCTGGCGTAGTCCACAACAAGCAGCACTGGCAACCGAAGAAAGGACGGAGTGAGATGAACGCGATGCGGATGATCAAACTGGCGATCGTTGGAATGACGGCGGCGATGCTGCTCGAGGCGACGGCCTTCGGACAGGGAGTGATCACGGATTGGGCCCCGTTCCGGGGGGCGATCGACCAGGCCCACAGGCAGGTCGACTGGTCGACAGGCCGGCCCATCCCTCAGCGGACGTGGCAGCCAGCGCCCTTGCCCAGCGCGGCGACTGTGGTGGAGACGGTCGTCCTGCACGAGGGCACGGACCAGGCGATCGAAGTCGTCGCCGAGCGCACGGGCAGCCGGGTGCTGAACGCCACCAAGTACGGCCTGCGCGGCGTGGACTGGGTGGTCATGCCGGCCGTCCGCAACGTCCACGGCTACAACCCGTACTACTGGAACTGGGAGGGCATTGCTATCGACACCGTCAACAACACCGGCGAGATGATCTCCGCCCAGGTGGGAGCTGCCCTTGGCACCCCCGGCGGCCCGCCCGGACAGGTTCTCGGCGCCACGCTCGGACATGGGGCCTGGACATACGTCACCGGCGGGACCTTCCAGAGGTGGTCCGACAATGCCCACAATCGGTATATCTATACTACGCCCAACCGTACCGGCGCGACGCGCGTGATTCGCCCGCCCGACCGCCCGACCTACGGCCCCCACGGCGTCATCCGCATCCCCGCCGGGCCCAACCGCCGTGCGACGGTCGTGCCCAGCCGGAGCATCAACTACAGACCCCCCACAAGCGGCTGCAACGGGGGAGGGAGTTGCGGCCGATAACCATAAACGCCAGGTGCCGCATTGCACCAAGCCCCGCCGGCCCATAACGGTCGGCGGGGCTTTGGCCTTTCTATGGGGCTTCGCTATCTGTGTTGGTCCGCCCCCACGTCGCCGGGGCGTCGGCGGCTCTGGCGGTCGATGTCGGCGTCGACGAGGTGGTCGGCCGCCGCCTTGCCGATGGCCTTGTCCGCCTCGGCCCTGAGGTGCAGGTCGCCCAGGGCGGGGTTGACGAAGTACCGCGCCGGCAGATCGGCCGAGCGCCCCAGCGCGACGTTGCCGACGACGGTCATGCGGCTCTGCGTCTCGATGCGCGGCTCGGGCCCGGCCAGCAGGTTGTTGGCGACGACCAGTCCGTCGTTGTCGTGGACGATGCGGATGCACCGGCCGAAGCGACCGGCCGGGTCGCAGACGGTGTTGTGGACGATGCGGCAATCTTTGGTGTAGTCGGCGAGGATGCCGTTCTCCGGCGTGCGGGCGAGGAAGTTGTTGCGGACGACGAAACCGGTGCAGTGGACTGTCGTGCCGGGGTGGCGGTGCGAGTTGCCCAGGCAGATGCCGCTGTCGCAATCGACGATGACGTTGCGCTCGATGAGGCAGTTGCGGCTGTCCACCCAGAGGAAGATCGCGCCGCGGGCCGAGCCGGTCCGCCCGTGGATGCCGACGAAGAGGTTGTCTCGGATGGTCCAGCCCTCGACGGACATGGCGTCGATCCCGCCGATGTAGTTGCCGCCGAACCCGTTGGCCTTGTCGGCTTCGTCGTCGGCGAAGGTCTTGGCCCGGTCCAGCGCGAACAGGCAGTGCTCGATGACGAAGCCGGCGGGGCGGGGCTTGCCCGGCGGGACCATCACGCCCTTGATCGCCCGCTGCCAGACGTTGCGCAGGACGCAGTTGCGGATGGTCAGCTTCTGGACGTCCGTCTCGCTGTTGATCTTGATGCCGTTCCACTTGACGTTCTGGACGGTGAGGTCGGCGATGGTGACGCCCTTGCAGCCGCGCAGGCCCAGCAGCTCGCCCAGGCGCCCGCCGCCGTCGAGGACGGCCTTCGTGCGGTCGCCCGAGGCCGAGCGCAGCGTCACGTTGTCCGCGCGGATCTCGACGTAGCGGTCCATCGGGTAGAGTCCGTCGGCCAGGAGGATCGTCTGCCCGGGTCGGGCGGCGGCGACGGCCTCGCGAAGTTGCCTGGGGTTGGCCACGCGTACGGCGTCGGCCGGCGGGGCAGGCAGCGGCGGCGCCTTGGGCAGCCAGGCCTGGGCGAGGATGTCCTGAAGCGTCCGCGACGCCGCGAGCGGGGGGGAAGACTCATTCGCCTTGGCGGGCCGCGCTGAGGAAGGCTCCGCCTTTGCGGGCGGTTCCTTCCTTTCACCTTTCGCGCCGGGCGGGGGCGTTTTGACGCCCAGCACCTCCAGTACCCGGGCGTAGGTCATGAGGGTCATGTAGTTTCGCAACCCAAAGCCGCACTTGCTGAGCCCCTCGTCCGAGTAGTCGTCCTGCCAGGCCTTGGGGTGGCTGGGGTGGACGCCGTCGCGGGCCAGCAGCGTGGGCACGTCGTAGCCCTTGTGCTCGCGGAACTTCTCGTCGGCGCCGTCCCAGTCGTTGGGGCGCCGGCGGAGGATCTCGGCGTGGTAGTCGATCAGCGGGACCTTCAACTCGCCCGCCAGGTCGCGGACGATCTTGGCGAACGTCGCGGCCTTGTCCGCCCGGCCGTGGCGCGGCGGGATGGTCGTGAGGATGGGGATGGTCCCGTTGGCCAGGCACTTGTCCGTCAGCTCGCGCATGTTGCGGGCGTAGCGGGCGGCGTCCATGTCGTTCAGGTCGTTGGTGCCGAACATGACGACGACGGCCTCGGGGTTGAGGCTCTTGAGCCACTCCTCCACGTGGTCGAGGGCCCACCTGGTGGTCTTGGTGCCCTCGTTGCCGAACCTGGGCCCCTTCCAGTCGCGCCAGCACGGCTGGGCGAGGTGGCCCTTGACCAGGGCGAAGGCGTCTTCCATGTCCGCCGGCGCGTGGGTGCGCTTGTAGAGCAGGGGCGTCCAGAAGGCCAGCGTGACGGTGATGGAATCGCCGAACGCCGCCAGCGTGCCCTTCTGCCCGGTGAACTTCGCGTGAACCTGGCGGACGTGACCGGCCCAGGGCGGCTCGGCCGCCGGCGAGGCCGCCAGCACGGTCATCAGCAAGCACGACGTGAGGTGAGCAAGCATAGCAGGCTCCTTGATCGCCAGCAGCGCTGTGTCAAACGTGAGCGACGCATCGGTATTCTACGGGGCGGCGGAACCCTCGGCGGGTTGCAGGAACAGCACCTCGCCCTTCTTCAGGTCAACCTGAAAGACGCCGGGTGATTCCTCATGAAGGGTGAAACGGCGATCGCCGCCCGCCTGCATCTTGCCTTCGATTCCAGGCCGCACGCGACAAGGCTCGCCGGCCAGGCTCTTGATCTTGACCCACACGGTCTTGCCCCCGCTGCGCCTGGCCGAGACGAGGAAGGCGCCCTCGGCTCGCAGATCGCGGAACTCGACGTCCTTCCAGGCCGAGGGCAGCGCGGGGAAGATGCGGATCGCCCCGGGTTCCTCCCTGGACGGGTCGCTCCAGCTTTGAATGAGCATGTCCTGGACGATGTTGGCCATCCCCAGCGTCGACTCGATACACGGGTTGCCGCCGCAGGACCACAGCCCGTTGGGGTGAAGGTCGTCCCGCAGGCGTTTCAACCCCTCCAGCACAGTGTCTCCCCGGCCGAGGGCGGCGCCGATCGCCCCGGCGTGCGTCTGGACCATCGCGGGCAGGCCCCGGATCGGGTGGGCGCGGTTATAGGAGGCCAACAGCACGTCCGAAGAGCCCTTCTGCTCGATGTTCACGACGTAGAGCGGGTAGATCATCAGGAGGTTCGACAAGTGCCTGTGCTGGGGCGAGGACGTCTTGTCGCTTCCGAGGCAGAAGCCGTTCTCGTCGGCGGGGAAATCGACGAGCTTCCGGACGACCTCCTTCCATCGCGGGATGAGCGGATCGTCGATCCCGAGGCGATGGCTCGCCTTGAGCAGGACGAGGCAGCCCCACTTGAAGAGGGCCAGGTCGAAATTGCAGTCTTTCCACACCCCCGACTCGGGGGAGTAGGTGGGCGGCAGATGGAGTCTGCCGTCGGGGCCCTCCTCGACCATGTGGAGGTAGAGATTGATGGAGCGGCGAAGCAGAGGATAGAGCTTCTCGCGCAGCATGGCGTCGTCCATCGAGTAGCGGTATTGGCTCCAGCAGTTGTTGAGGGTCCATGGGAGGTTGCCGACCTCGGCGTAGTATCTCATGTCCTGCTCGCGGTGTCCGGCCATGTCGCCGGCTACTTCATGCGCCAGCAGGGCCGAGTCCGTCTGCCATTCGACAGGACGCACCGCCTTGACGAGGGCATCGCGGTTCTGGTGGAACCGGTTGAGGAGTTCCTCGCCCTGCTCGAGCCGGTTGGCGGCATAGACCGGCCAGTGGGCAGACTGGAGGTTCCAGTTGGTGGTGGTGTAGGCCCATGGTCCGCCCTGGAACCAGAGGCCGGACGTGTCGACGAAATACCGGCCCGCACGGCTGGTGCAGCCGAATCGGTAGATCGTCTGCCAGTAGAGCGATTCGAGGCTTTTGTCCGGGATCGTGACGAAGCTGCGGGGATAGTAGGCGTGCCACCAGTCGCGGTGGGCTTGGACCCATGGGTCGCGGTCGAGACCCAGGCAGCGCGCCACGTCGTCGGCAGCCGTCGTCGCGGCCGTGGATTCGGGATAGCTGTTGGCGATGCTGGCCACGTGCGTGCGGGTCGCGTCGCGGGTCTGCTCGCTCCAAGCCGTCGCATACTGCCCGCCGGCCAGGAGGTCCTGGACCCACACGGAGACCTTGCCCTTCTCCTCCTGCCGGCCCGGGGGGTTGGGTTTCCAGAGCTTGAGCGTCTGGGCGTACTGGTTGCCGTATCGCTTGGCGAACGCGGCGATGTCGGATTCCCTGGCCGGATAGCCCGGCCGCGAGGTCTTGGCCTCCTGCGGGTGCCAGGTCCATTTGCAGCCCTGCTCGCCGGCGGAGGGCGACAGTTCGGTGACAATCGCCATGTCGACCGCGTGGGTGAAGTGGCGGATCTTGATCTCGCCCCGGTCGGTCGTGATCGTCCCGGTCAGCTCCGCGTTCCACAGGTCCTTGCGCCATTGGCACCCCGTGAGCTTGCCGACCGGTTCGAGCGAGAAATGGCCGATCCGCAGGCGGGGGCGGCTGTAGGCGGGCCATCCCCACGTGTCGTCCCG
>Ga0209606_1002550_pt1 | contig 19850 bp, 10 predicted proteins | sample AD_UKC057_MetaG_FD_184412 | JGI IMG/M metagenome (GOLD analysis project Ga0209606, IMG submission 184412) | Active sludge microbial communities of municipal wastewater-treating anaerobic digesters from USA - AD_UKC057_MetaG (SPAdes) (version 2) | ecosystem: Engineered > Bioreactor > Anaerobic >...
TCAAGGCGCGCAACTCCGTCAGATCATCGCCCGAGAGCGTGCGGCCCTGGAGGCAGATCGGTTCCACTGCCCTCAGGTTTTATGTCATCCAGGGACGTGAGTCCAGCAGAAAATGTCCAAACTCCAGGTCACTTCCGCTCCCGCGGAAGTGACAAATTTAAACCAGGACTTGACCAATGATGCTTCACCCCCGCACGGGTGGATGAGGGGCGCTGGTATTTCAAGGAAGCTTTGCCGAAACATCCGTGCCTGGGGACGACCAGACGGCTCCGAGAGATGCCCCTGCCAGCGGATTGTCGAGTTTGACGCGCCTTTGGTTCGGCCCGCCCGCAGGAAAGCTTGTTTTCGCGGCGGAGGGCGATTACAGTAGTTGTGTGAAGCTCCGCTTCCTTCCGCAGTGCACGTCGTTGACACGAGTAAGCTGCCGGCTCCTCATCGCCGCGCTGCTGTGCACCCAAGCCGCCGCCAGCCAGACGAAGACTATCCGGCTGCGCAGCGAGACCATTACCACCACCTCTCCGGCTAAGGCTTCAAAGATGGCGCAGGCCGAGGACCTGGCAGCCCAGAAGCCTGCTACGGGACTTTTCCTGGTCCAGTTTAACAGCGCCGTGGAACGCGACTGGCAGGACCGGTTGAATTCGCTCGGGGTCGAGTTGCTCAAGTACGTGCCGGATGATGCGTTCATCGCGAAATTCAAGGACGCCGCTCCAGCCAGAGTCAAGGCGTTGGACTTCGTATGCTACGTGGGCTCGTATCGCCCGGAACACAAGGTCCACCCGCGCCTGGTCGCAACCGCGCGCGCCACATCGCAAACCACTCGCGCGATCGCTGTCAGCCTGCTGCTCTCGCCCAAGGCGGCTCCAGCAGAGGTTGAGCAGGCGCGCGCGCTCTTCACATTCGTGGCCAGCGAAAGCCGCCTGCGCCAGGGGACCTATCTGCGCGGGGAACTGCCCCCCGCCAGCCTGGACGCGCTCGCGCAAGCCGACGCCGTGCTGTGGATCGAGCATGCGCCGCGGCGCAAGCTGGTGGACGAGGCCGCGGCCAAACTGGTCGGGGGCGACGACGGACAGGTCGCCACCCCCACAGTCACCCAGCAGCTTGGCTTCGACGGTTCGGGCGTCACGGTCTGCGTGGCGGACACCGGGCTGGATAGCGGCGACACGAATTACATGCACCCCGACCTCAGCGGGCGGGTGACGGGTTTCAAGTGGTATGGGGCCAACATCCTTGATGGCTCCGACGGCCACGGCCACGGCACTCACTGCGCGGGCATCGTCGCCGGCAACGCGGCGACAGGGGAGACCGACCCCGATTTTGGAGGGCTTTATGGTCTCGGCGTCGCCTCGCAGGCCAGCCTGTTCATCCAGCGACTTTTCGACGACGGGGGGAGCCAGGCAGAGCCGTTTCCCAGCAACGAGACCCTTGCGCAGGACGCCGTTCACAGCGGAGCCGTCATCGGCTCGCATAGCTGGGGCAATGATGTCCAGGGCGAGTATGACTCCGACGCCGCGCAATTCGACGAATTGGTGCGGGACGTGGATCGCGCGCAGCCTGAAGCTCAGCCTTATACTATGGTGTTTGCTGCCGGCAACGCCGGCCCCGGGTCGCTCACGATGGATAGTCCCGCCTCCGCGAAGAACGTGATTGCAGTGGGTGCCTGCCAGAACGCGCCGGGTCTCCTGGCGCTGACCTACGGGCTCTATGCCGATGGACCGGATACCATGGCGGATTTCTCAAGCCGCGGCCCCTGCGAGGACGGCCGAATCAAACCAGACGTGGTAGCGCCGGGGACATGGATTGCGTCCGCCGCCTCCGCCGCGGCAGTGGACCCGGCATCCGTCTCCTGGACGGTGATTGACGATTACTACGTGTACATGGGCGGCACCAGCATGGCGGCGCCACATGCCGCTGGCGCGGCGGCTGTCTTCGTTCAATACTACAAGAGCCAGCATACCAACGCGATGCCATCGCCCGCACTGGTCAAGGCGGCGCTGATCAACTCTGCCGATGCGCTGGACCAGTTGAACGGCGGGCCCGGCCCGATTCCCAATAGCGAGGAAGGCTGGGGCCGTGTCAACCTGGCGAGCATCGTCGTCACCAACCGCCTGACCGCGCCGCGCTGCTACGAGTATGTGGACCAGACGGTCCTCCTGACAAACGGCGGGGTCTATACGCGTCACGTCCTGGCCCAGGGTTCGGGTCAGCCTCTGAAGATCACCCTGGCCTACACAGACGTTTGCGGCTTCGCCGGTGCGATTCCCGCGCTGGTGAATGACTTGGACCTGGAGGTCGTGGCCCCGGACGGGACGCTCTACCGCGGCAACCAGTTTGCGGGCAATGATTCGGCGCCCAACGCGCCATCCCCCGACACGCTCAACAATGTGGAAGCGGTTCACCTGACCCAGCCGGTGCCCGGCGACTACCTGGTGCGCGTCCGCGGCCGGCATATTGTGCAGGATGCGCTGCCGACGGAGACAGCGGCCATTGATCAGGACTTCGCGCTGGTCGTTTCCGGCAACCTGGCGCGCCCGGGAGCGGGGTCTGTCCTGTTGGATCGCCCGGCCTATACTGCGCCGGGCGGCATCCGGATTGCGGTCTTCGACCCGGATCGGGCTGCCAGTAATGTCGTAAGCGTGCTGCTGAGCAGCACGACCGAGCCCGCGGGGGAAACCGTCGCACTGAGCGCCTCCGGAAGCTACGGCGCGTTCACGGGAACGGTGGCGACGGTCACAGGCACCGCGGTCATGAATGGCAAGCTCGAAGTCCACGACGGCGACACCATCGAGGCGGCCTACATAGACAGTGCCATGACACGGCGCGTGGCGTCGGCGGTGGCTGACCTCGCAGCTCCAGTGCCCATCGGCGTGACGGTGACAACAAACCTGGGTGTTTTGACCATAACCTGGCAAACCTCTGAGCCGGCCAGTTCCATTGTCCGATTCAGCACCAGCCCCAATCCGCCTTTCACCCTGGCTCTTACCAATTCCGCCCTCTCCACTGCCCATTTGGCCCGACTGACCGATCTGGCTCCAGGCACGACTTACTTCGTCTATCTTGTCTCGGCGGATGCCGCGGGCAATTCCGGCACCAACGACAACTCCGGCGATTACTTTGACTTTATCGCCCCGACCGCGCCAACCGTTCTAATGGTGGATGACTGGGATACCGCTGGCAGCGACTGGGAGGAAGGAGGCGCCACTGACATTCCCGATAGTGTTTATACCAACGCACTTAGCGCCGCGGGTTTCAGGTACGCCTTTTGGAAGGTGACCGACCGCGGCTCGCCGCAACTCTCTGATCTCCAACCGTTCCCAGTCGTAATCTGGCGCACCACCGACGACGTCATCTACTACGATGGCGCCCACAACACCCTCACCCCGCAACAGCAGTTGATGGTCCAGTCCTACCTGAACGGGGGCGGCTCCTTTTTCATGGCCTCCATGGAGATTCTCAGCCGATTGGGGAACGTGCCCTTCCGCAAGAATGCGCTTCAGGTGGGCGGGTTCAAACAGAACCCTGACCCGCTGTCGTCCTGCGCGGATTGCGACGAAGACTGCGGGGTGACGGCCATACTGGGGGTGCCGGGAAATCCCATTACGGACGGCATCGCCGTCAACCTTGATTACGGACTCTACCCGGGGTTTGACTTCGAGGAGTTCATGTTCGGCCCCGACTTCTCGGACACCTTCACCCCAACCACCAATGCCGCGCCCATACTTCTTGATGCGGTTTCCGGGCGGCCCTGTGGAATGAGCTACCCGCGCGTCGGCGCGGAGAGCCCGGGCCGGGTCGTCTTTCTGTCCTTCCCGCTCGATACCGTGCCTGCGGCTGGAGTGCCGCCTGGCGACAGGGTGCGGCTCCTGCGCAGTATTCTGAAGTTCCTGACGCCTGGCGCTAACGGGATCGGCGCCCTCTCCCTCAATAGCGACGAGTACTCTGTGCCAGCCCAGGTCACCGTCGAGGTGGGGGATTCGGACTTCGCCGGCAAAGGCCCCGTTCAGGTCACTTTCACAACCAGCTCCGGCACCAACCGCGTCACTGTGACCTTGAACGAAACCACGCGCCCCGGGCTGTTCCGCGGTTTTCTGACGCTGGTGGCCGCCAATCCAGCACCAAACGAGTTGCCCGCCGGCCACGGCGATGTTGTCATCGCAGAGTATTTCGACGCCTCGAACAACAGCAATGTGGTCGCCCATGCCACGATTGACTCGCTGCCGCCTCTTATCGCCAATGTGTCCGCAGTCACGGGTTTTGGCGATGCCACAGTAAGTTGGATTACCTCGAAGCCGGCTGACTCGCTGGTCCAATATGGCGAATCCGTTCTGCTGGGCCGCACGGCCCACAGCGGAACGCTGGTCACAAACCATGCGGTAACCGTGCCGGGCCTTCTGCCCAACCGGGATTACTATTACCAGGTCGTCAGCCGCGACCAGGCGGGCAACACGACGGTGGATGATAATCAGAGCGCGCTCTACACCTTAACCACTCGCCGACCGCCAGCTCCTCCCTGGTCTGACGACCTGGAAACTGAGGCTGACGACTGGACGGTGGCGATGGACCCGCTCTACGCCGGTGTGCAATGGACACTGGGCACCCCGAACAACGGCCTGATGACCAGCGCCTACTCCGGCAGTAACGTCTGGGGCAGCAACCTGTATGGAGAGGAGATCCCGTTTGCGACCCACAGCTACCTCGTTAGCCCGCTGATTGACCTCTCGGGCGTCAGCCAGGCCACCCTCACCTTCTGGCATTGCCTCGACTTCAATTCCATATTCGAGCAGGGCCAGGTTCGGGTGCTCACCAGCATCGGCGCCCCGCCTTCGTCGGCGCTCGTCCTTGAGGATTTCAGCGGCGTGACCACGGAAGGCTGGGAAGAGGTAGCCCTGTCCCTCAGTGCCCACGTCGGGAAAACCGTGCAACTGGTGTGGGAATACCAGGGCGTGATGCTCCCTGCTCCGCACGGTTGGCTGGTGGACGACGTGAGCATCACCGGTGTGGCCGGCAGCGGCACTCTGGTGATCTCCAAGAATCTCGGCCAGGGCAGGTTTACTCTGTCTGGTCCCATTAGCCAAACCGGCACAGGTCCCTTGACCACGATCACCAACGCGCCGCCGGGACCCTACACCGTGCAATTCAGTGATGTTAGTTTCTATCAAACGCCCCCAGATCAATCCCTGACGCTCACCACCGGCGGCGCCATTGCCTTCACCGGCAACTATGTTTCCCTGGACATCAATGCCAATAGCATCGCTGACTCCTGGGAGAGGCATTACTTCGGGTCGGTAACGACCAACCGCACGCAGTTCACAGATTCGGACGGGGACGGAATGTCCGATTATGCCGAGTTCATGGCCGGAACAAGCCCGACCAATGCGGCGTCCAAACTGATCTTCCTTGGAGTGGAGGCGGCGGACAACCAACTCGTCCACCTCGATTGGGCTGCCATTCCCGGGCGGCTCTACCAGGTGCAAACCTCCTCCAGCCTCGCTTCCCCCGGAGCACCGCCCAAACTGTCTGCGAATGTGGACCGGCTCAGCGGCAGCCTCACGCTCCATATCCACGCTCCCACCAATCTGTCCTACGCCATCCAGACTTCGTCCAACCTCGCCGCGTGGACGTCTGTGCACACCAACACGAACGGTGGGAGCCTGGATTGGCTGGATCCCGACTCTGCGGCTGCTTCACGACGATTCTACCGAACCCTGGTGCTGTCCGGCGCCGCGGGCAATTCAGGCAACTGGACTCCCGTCACCGAGTGGATTCAAGCCACCACCAGCCCGATGCGCTACACTACCACCAATGCCAACGCCGGACTGCAGGTCTTCCGGGTCGAAGTCCGTCCATGACAAGAGGAGGCCAGGATAGCTGGTCTGCCCGGCGTCCTCTTACAGCCTTTGGCACTTCCCGCTGCACAATGCTCCTCGCCTTCCACAAGCCCTGCGGCGTCCTCTCCCGGTTCACGCCCGACGGTTCCCCTAATCGCACTCTGGCCGACTTTGGATTTCCCAGGAATGTCTATCCCATCGGCCGCCTCGATGCCGACTCTGAAGGACTGCTCCTGCTCAGCGATGAGCCTGCCCTGAACCAGAGGTTGCTCCACCCCGTGCACGCCCATGAACGTGAATACTGGGCCCAGGTAGAGCGGGTTCCCTCCACGCATGTGCTGCGCCAGCTCAGCAACGGCCTCGATGTGCAAGGCCGCAAGACCCTGCCTTGCCGCGCCTGGCTGCTTGATCCGCGGCCGGAAATTGCCCCGCGCGACCCGCCCATCCGCTTCCGCAAAAACGTGCCCACCTGTTGGATCGCGCTCGAGTTACTCGAAGGCAAGAACCGCCAGGTCCGCCGCATGACCGCGGCCATCGGCCACCCCACCCTCCGCCTCATCCGCGTGCGCCTCGGCCACCTGCGGCTGCGCGACCTTGCTCCCGGAACCTGGAAAATCCTCACTGCCGACGACCGGAAGCTGCTCTTGGCCCGCTAACCCGCCCGGCCCAACAATCTGCCCCCTGTCCACCCCGGATTTTGACTTCCAAAACCAGCCCAACAAACGTTTCAGGCTTCCCAAACGGCTGGCGAATCATGATTATGGTTGCCGCATGAGCACCGCATATCAAATTGTCGTTTGTGGCAGTATTGTGCCGGACCCCCTCCAGACATTGGAGCCTGTCACCGGTCCGGCCGGCCCGGTCCTGCGAAATGAAATGATGCTCCCGGCCGTTCTGGACCCGTGGGCGAGCCATGCCTTGTACGAAGCGGCGCACCTGGCCAGGAGCACCCAGGGCAGCAAAGTCTGGCTGGTGAGCCTGGGTCCCAAAGCCAAACTCCAGCAGGTAATGATGACCATCGCGCAAAAGGTGCCTTTCGAGCTCATCGCCTTGGACGGGCCGGCGAGCGGGTTTGGCGAGGCGGCGGAAGTTGCCGCCGCTCTGGCTGAGGCTATCGCAGCCATTCCCGGTCTTGACCACTCGAAGCTGCTCTTGTTTGGCGGTTGGGAGTCTGCCTCCCGCGGCGCTGGGGTGACGATGCAAATGGTTGGCGAGCGCCTGGGCATCCTCGACCAGTTTCAAGGCGTGGACGAACTCAAAGTGCTGCCCGACGGCGCGCTGGAGGTTCTCGAACGGATTGAAGGCGGCAAGCAGCAGGTTTCCCGCTGCGCCGGCCCCCCCGCGCTGCTGGGCTGGGCCACCGGGAATTTGCCCGAACCGAAGAATAACCCGCAGGTCGGCATGGCCAACATGCGCGCTGTGATGCCCGCACTGCAAAAGGCCAAGCCTGTCAAGCTTGCTGCCGAAGGCGTTTCATTCGCCAGCGTCTCGCTGCCGAGGCAACTGCGCGAGACCCGGATCGTGAAGGACAAGTCTCCTGATGAAGTTGCGCAGGAGATTTACGCGTGGATAAAGCAGTAACACCTGATTCTCTCATGGAAACCATTCTTCTGCTGACTAACACGGAGGCCGGTGGCACGCTCGCGAAACCGGCGCTGGAGGCCCTTGGCGCGGCGCGAGCATTGATTGCGGGGGTGCCCGGATCGAAATTGGCGGTTGGGCTAGTGGGCCAAACGGTGCAGCATGGCGCTGACCAAATTGGCACCTGTGGCGCCAGCGCTTTCCTGGGCGTCGCCGGTGCGGATTTTGCATCACCCCGTTACGCGAGCAATGCCGCAGCGGCTGAAGCCCTCGCCAAAGCCGCGCAGGCCACGATCATCATCGCCCCGGCGACCGCCCGCTGGAATCGGGTCCTGCCCGGCGTCGCGCAGCGGCTGGCGGGGCGCGCAGACACGCACGTCACCGGCATTTCCGCTGCCAACAGCACGATCTCAATCAACCGGTGGTACTACCGCCAACGGATGGAAGCCACCGTGCAGCGCACCCATCGCCCGTGGTTCATTCTGGTAGATCCCGGCAGCCAACCGGCTTGGGCCGGCGACGCAGGAAGCGCCAGCGTCCAAACGGTCGCAGTAAGCCTGCCCGAAGCCTGCCAGCGCACAACCGTGGTCGGAATCCGCGAGCCCGCTGCCGATGCGCAGACCATTCGGCCTGAGGCAGGCCTGCTGCTGGTCGCCGGCGCCGGCTGGACCAAGAAGCAGGCCGACGGCCAGGCACATGTCAAAGAAGCGGAGCAGTTGATCCTGGGTTGCCTCAAGCTCGCGCGCGCGTCCCTTGGCAGCAGCAAGTCGCTCGTGGATCTGGGCGGAGAAGGCCAGGCCGTGCTCTCCTTCCTGACGCACCTGAACCAGATCGGGCAGACCGGCTCCACGCCCCGCCATCCCAAGGGCCTGGCCACCTGCTGCCATGGGGAGGAGCCGCACACCGTGGGCTGGCGTTTCATCAACGAGCGCCGCGCCATCAACCTGGACCCTAATTGCGGCTGGGCACGCGGCAAGGCGGACGTGCTGTATGTGGCTGACGCCTTTGCCGTGCTCGCCAGGCTGAACCAGTTGCTCGCGACAGTCGCCAAGTGAATCCTCGCGGCGATGTGGTTTCGCGGTGCGACGGACCGGATGCGGCGCGGCGATCCTGCGTCCGTCGTTGTTTGACTGTGACCTGACACCTCCTGCCGTTTTGACTCAAATGGACGCTGACGAACGCGCGATTTACTACTACCTGAAATCCCGCCGCCCCAAGGCGGTTCCCGCGCGCGATATCAGCCGGCATGTCGGGAGCAAGCGACGCTTCCGCTACTCCCCCGAGTGGGCCAACCCCATCCTGGCGCGCATGGTTGAGCGTGACATCCTCGAAACCAGCACTGACGGCAACTACCGCCTCAAGCCAATCCCCCGGAAGGACACCAAAGGCAAACGCTGGGCCTCTCCTCAGATTGCGGAGCTTCTCAAAGCCAGTGGCAAGGATTTCCCCAATGTCATATCCCCCGAAGATGAGGACGAGTATTACGACCAACTGTAGGCCGCGGGCGAATCGGCCGTGCTTGCAGCGCCCGCAGCCTGCCCAGCGCCCGGGCGTCAACGTTCTTCCGCCAGGATGCGCACAGGCCCGAGCAAGCCTGAATCCGTCAGCGGAGTTTCTTTGGTAAGCTTCCTGATGTTGGTCTGCGTGAACCTCTTTTCGGGCGCGAGGAACTGATCGCCAATGATGCGGTTGGGCCAGAAGTTGACCACCTCGACTTGCAGTGTGTTCCCGGCGGGCTTGATTGCATCCGTCACGTCCAGGCGGAACGGCATGGCCCACACAATGCCCAAATTCTTCCCATTCAGGTGCACTTCTGCAAGATTCGCGACCTCGCCCAGGTCGAGCGCCAGGTGCCGGCCCCGCTGGCGCAACGACTCCGGCAGGTCGAAAGTCTTCAGGTAGGTGGCCGTGCCCGAGTAATACTTGATGCCTTCTTCCGGGCGCTGGGTCCAGTTGGTTAGAGCCTCAAATACCACCGACTCGGGTCCGCCCCATGTGGGGTCAAACTCTATCGTCCAGGGTCCGCTAAGCTCATGCACTGCGCTGTAGGCCGAGAAATTCCGATGCGAGGAGGGCAAGAAGCCGCCACCCTGGGGGCGGCGAAACACGATGAATACCGAGCCGTAGGGCGCGAACTCAAGTGGTAGAGTTGTTTGGGTCTCGTTCCATGACCAGGCGGCTGCCGGGCGCGTCTTTCCACTGACCGGATCCCATATCTCGGGCACGTTACCTGCCGCGCGGAAGGTGCAGTCGGCCACAAACCAGGCGTTAGACCGGCTGGCAAGGAAGTAGATTTCCGCCTCCCCGGTCGAGCGGTGGATGTAATCCAGAAGAGGTAACGGGCCGCGCCCGTCCGTGGACGCAGCAGCCCGGAAATCACCCCACGCGTTGGTAAGTCCTGGCAACCCATTGCCAGCGCTCGTGGTCGCCCCGGGCGCCGCAGACCCCTTAATCCGGCATTCGAAGTCAGGTTTGACACCATCGTCGGCAAGCACCTCCCGTGCGGTCTTGCCTGAAATCACGCGGCCTAGGAGGCGCCTGCCCGACGCCTTCCGATCTCCATTCCCCCACAGCTCGTCGGCGATCTTCCTGACTGCCGCGTCGCATTCAGGAAACCCGCTAAGAGACCAAGTCTGAGAAGGCTTGGGCCCGAGGACCGTCGCCCCAGCCCGGACCATCTCACGCACCTTCTCCAGCACGGCCAGCGAGATGCCGGTCCGGTCCGGCAGTACCAGCACCCGGTAGCTCATGCCGTCGGGCAGAACAATCCGTCCGTCGCGCACCGACATGCGCTGGAGGATGATCTCCTCGGTAACGACATCGTAATCGTAGCCGGGCAGCACGCGCGCGGGATCGCTGCGCTTGAGCTGCGCGAAGTTCGGCACGTGATCGCCATAGTAGTAACAGGCATCCGCGACGAACAGGCCCTGCTGGAGCAGAAACTGGCAACGGTTGATGTATGCAAGGAATGGGGCGGACTTGGACCACCAGGTGGTGTTGGGGTTGAAGTGCGCGCCCGCGAAATACTGCTGTCCGGGCAGGCCCATCTCCGCGGGCGAACAGACGAACGCATGCCACACGAGCAGGTTCAGGCCCTCGCAGGCTGCTCGGTCGAAGGTGGGTTTCAGGTTATCCCACAGCGTCTCCTGCCAGTGTGGTCCAATGGTGGTGAAGCCTTCGGCCAACACCAGGCGACGGCCATAAGTGTGCGCCGCGGACGCCGGCTGCTTGACAAAAAAGCGGTTGCTCTCCCCTACCCTGTGCCGCCACGACCAGGCCCAAAACTCGGACATCGGCGCGTCGTTCATGCCGAGGCACCGCTGGGCGTCAATCGGGACAGCGTGGGGGCCGCCGGATTCGGGGTGGATTTGCAGGCCGCGCTGGTGCGCGCGGTCGCGGAAGATGCGGAAGTGGTTGTCAATGGCCAACTCTCCCACGGTCTTGCGGAAGTCGTGCAGGAAGCGGTTGCTGGCGGCCCGCGAGGCAACGATCCGGCCCGTGAGCACCGGAAAAAAAGGCAGCAGATTGTAGCCCCGGCGTTTCCGAAACTCCGGAATCAGAGTTGGCCCCCAGTTCAGAGGCTCGACTTCCCAACTGTCGGTGTGCAAATACTTGAGCACGCGCCCGGCCAGCGGCCCCGCATCCGCGATCAGCGGCTCGACGACTGCGTCCCAGTAGCGGTTGAACGCGGCCGCGTCCAGCACGTCCACGGCGTAGCCTTGCCAACCATCACTGCACGTTGAGACGCGCGAGTGGTCGCCGATGGTGCACCCAAGCCGCAGCACCTGCCAGTTGCCCTCCGGCACGTCCCACCGCAGGACGCCTTCCGGCGAGAGGTTTGTGGTTAGGTCAAGCACATGCTCCGCCTGCGCGTCCGCCTCGCCCGGCACGGCCTCCGCTTCCGCGAACAGCGGCGCTGTGTCCGGCGCGGAAAAGTGCAGTGGCCGGTGCAATGCCTTCTGCTCCCAGTTCTGAAGCGGACGGCATCCTTCGGCGTCGCGCGCAGTTCCCGGGGCTCCGTTCGTCGCGCTGCCTTCTGGCAGGATGCGATAAGCCACTACGGCGATGTCCCGGTAGAAACTGTCCCGCGACTTCGGGACTGGCAAAGCATGCTCATACTTCGCCGGTCCCGTGATCCGTGCCTCACTCCAGGTCAACTTCTTGGCGGCGTCTTCGGCCCTGACCATCGGTCCGCCCAGATTCCAGCCGCTTTGGATGTTTAGGCTCATCTCCAGCCCGAGCCGGTCCGCTTCGCGCAGCGTGTGCTTGTAGAGTTCGCGCCATTCAGGCGTGAAAAAGGTGGGACCATGCGGCACAGGATCGTTGCCGTCCTGTTGCGCGCCGCCGGCGTCGCAAATCAGAGCGCCCCCGAAGCCTTTAGCCTTCATTTCCTCGAGGTCGCGGGTGATAGCAGACTCGGTCACATTGCCGTTGAGCCACCACCAATAGGCGCGTAGGCGGGCACTGTTGGGAGGATTGGCAAAGCCGCGGTCAAGCGCGTCGCCCTCCCCCGTTGCGCTCGCAGCGCCATGCACCACCACTTGGGACATGGCTCCAAGCACTAAAAAAAGACCGAGGACTGGCAGGCGGGTAATGAGCATTGTTCCTGCAATAGATTTCATTGGGGCATCATCTCAACGGGACGCGGGGACTGCGCTGGGCTCGGTTCGAGACGCGGCAGGCTCGGCGACGATTGTCACCGGCCCCAGCAGGCCGGACGCCAGCAGCATGGAGTCCTTCCTGAAAGGACTCCAAGTAGTCGAGGTTAGCCGTTTCTCAGTCGGGAGAGACTGGTCGCCGATCAGGCGATTGGGCCAAAGGTTGGCCACGGCAATCTCAAGGTGGTTTTCTTTGCCTTTGACCGCGCCGGCGATGTCAACCCTCCAGGGAGCGCACCACACTACGCCGAGATCCCTTCCGTTCAACCGCACCTGTGCCACATTCTTCACCACGCCCAAATCCAGATACAGCCGCTGCCCATTGGTGGCGTTGGGGGCATCGAATGTTACACGATAAACCGCTCTGCCTGAGTAGTGCCGAATCCCCTCCTCGCTTCGCTTGCTCCAGTCTTGCAGGGTTTCAAAGACCACCTGTTTGGGGCCGCCCCACATTGGATCGAACGAGACCTCCCAAGGGCCGGACAGTTCCGCCACTCGCGTTGTGACAGGGAAGTTCCGGCCGACCGCCCGGGCCGCGGGTGTTCGGAACACCACGAAGAACGACTGCGCGGGCTCGAAGCGCATGGGCACGGTTGTGCGCCTTCCCCGAGTCGTGAACTCCGGCAAGCTGCGTCTCTGGCCGGTCAAGGGGTCCCAGAGTTCCGGGGCTTTGCCGGAAACCCGGAAAGTGCAGTGTGCTTCCACCGGGTGGTCTTCGCGGTTGGCCACAAAGTAGATGTCCTCCTTGCTGGTGCGCCTGTGCGCGTAACGCAGCGGCCCGTCTGACTCGAAGTCTGGAGGGACCCCTAATTCGCCAAGCACCGTTGACACGATCCCAAAGTCGCAGTATTGCTCGGGCTCGAGCGCAGGCCTCTGGACGGCACCCCAAGGGGCCATACCCATCGGACCCAACTCCATCGCCTCCGCCCATTCTCCCTCCGGAGTTGGGTCGGCGGTCCACTTCCCTCGGGCAACCTGGGCAGCCTGCCAGCTACTGTCCGTTGGCACGGCCAGGGCCGTACCGTCGCGGAACTCAACCACGAGAATCCCAGCCAGACCGGCTGGATTCGGATCGGCGCCGCCATTCTCAGCGGCCACCGCGAGCACGTTCACACCTGAGCGCAGCATCCTCTTGACGTTGAACTCTCCGGCCACGTGGAAGTTGTCCCCTTTCCCGGCCCGGCGGCCATTGATCCACAACTCGAATCTGTTGTCCGCCGTCATGACAACGCGGGCGGATTCAACTCTCGACCGTTCCGCCACGGTGAAGCTGCGGCGGAAGTATCGCGGCCCGACCGGCGCGCTGATAGCTGGATTCCCTTCCTTGTGCCAGATCCACTTCCCCTGCTCGATCAGGCTGGGCGATGCCTCCGCCCAGGCAAACTGCACCGCACGAGCCCGGATCACGCGGCCGCGGGAAAGCACAGTGTCAGAGCGTTGGAGCATTGGGGCGCTGCTCCCCGCTTGTGTGGCATCACTCTGACTCGCCATGACTCCATCCCCCCATATTTCCGCTGCCAGCTTGTTGACCTCAGCGTCGCACTTTGGGTAGCCACTCAGGCTCGGCGATTTGAGCGGCGGCGACCCGATCACCGTCGCTCCCGCCTTCACCAACTTCCTGACTTTGCGAAGCAGTGCCGGGGTCATTGTCGGTGACTCTGGCAGAACCAGCACGTGATAGCTCATGCCGTCGGGAAGCACGAGCCGCCCATCCTTGACCGACATGCGCGCCATCAAGGTCTCCGGTGCGCAGCCGTCATAGTTGTAGCCGGGCCTCTCCGGCGGCTGACCAAGCCGGGCCGACGTCGGAGGACGGAACACCTGCGGAGCGCCTTCCGAAACCAGGAAACACGCGTCCGCCACCGCCACCCCCTGCCGGAGCATGAACTGGCAGCGTGCCAGGTATTGGTGGTACGCGCCTGCCATGTCCCACCAGGTCTGCGTCCGTTCCCAGTGAACCCCATACGGCCCCATGGTCATGCCGGGGCGCTGATCCAGGGACGGTTGGTGCTGATAGCGATGAAAGACGATGCGATTGACACCCGAGCTAAACGCCCAGTCGCCCAGCCCTTTCATCGCCGCCGGATACGCCTGCCACTGTTCGGTATGGTCGGACGTGAACGCCTCCGCTGCCACCACCAGCCGGCCGCAGGTGTGCGCGACCGAGGCAGCCTCGATGACACTGTAGGTGGTGTCAAAGCCATGGAGCCAGAACTCGCACATTGGCACATCGGCCACTGCGCCCACGCTCATGTCCGCGCAGGGCATCATGTCGTAGGGCTCGATAGACAGTCCGAAGCCATGCTTGCGTCCCAGGGCTTTCAAGTGCTCCGCGTGGTTTTCGATGACCAGTTCCTGGGCCGTCTGGCGCAAGTCCCAGAGGAAACGCTCGGACACTTCCAGGCTGTCCACCACCTGTCCGGTGATGGCCGGCAAATAGGGCAGCGGTTCATAACCACGGCGCCGACGGAACTCATCACGGAAGGCAGCGGTCCAGTTCTGGGCGCCCATTTCCCAGCTATCAATGTGCAGCATCGTCCACCCTGATTCGCGACGAGCCTTCTGGGGCCCGACATCGCGCAGCAGCGCACTGATGAACGCATCGAAATGCGCGTCCAGCGCCGCTTTGTCAAACTTGTCGCTTTCCAGCCCCAGCCCCGGGAGGGGCGCTGGCCGAGTGCAAGCACCGGTGCTGGTGCGGCCGAAGCGCATAATGGTCCATCTGCCTTCGGGCACCTCCCACGCCAGGCGGCCATCAGGCCTGAGGTGCCGGGTCAGGTCCAGAACGCGGTCCGTGGCAACCACTGTTCCCGGCAACACAGCCGGGTAATTCGTCGACGAGGGCAGGAATGGCCGCACGTTCGGTTGCGAAGAATACGGTGTCCTTACATAGAGCGCCTTCTCATCAATGTCGCTGATGCGCTCCTTGCCGGACGGCGTTGGGAAGGCCAGCACAACCTCGTCCCGGTAGAACTCATTCTTCGCCTTCTCAAGCTCCGGCGGCAAAGCGCCATCCCCGAAGAATGCCGGACGCCGCTGGGGCCGGGGCAACACCTCGTCGAAGTACCTCGGGCCAGTGACCTCGACCGCGCTGCCGACCAGGTGTTGCATGGACTGCTCGGGCTTGACCCACGGCCCGCCGCTCCCCGTCCAGCCTGGTCCGGCATTGAGCGTGATCTCCAGGCCAAGGCGGCTGGCCTCGGCGACCGCGTGCTTGAAGAGGGCGCGCCACTCGGCGCTCATGAACTTCACCGGCCCGCGCGGAATCCCGACGTCCACTTCCATCATCATCACCCCGCCGATGCCCGCCTGTTTCAGCGCCTCGAAGTCGGCGGTGATCCCCTGCCGGGTCAGGTTGCCGTCCATCACGAACCAATACACCCAGGGCCGTGCCGAATCCGGCGGATGCTGAAAGCCCTTCTCAAGATCAGAAGGGCGCTCTGCAGAAGGAGCGATCCCCGCCAAGGCGAGAGAAAGCAGGCAGAGGAAGACAAACCTGAACCGACAACCGACCCGGCGCCGGCGCGAGGCAAGGCTTATTGCGGACTTCATCACGATTCTGCGGGCGAATCGTGAGCGCAGGAAGCAAATGGGTCAAGGGAGAACGCCGGCAGGCCAAATACCCCGCGTCGGTCAAATCCGCCGACATCCGCAACCCTTGGCGCGCAGCTTCGCAGAGTCAGGGCGCCGGCTGAGCGGTGAAGGTTGGCCCTTCACAGCGGGGGCCATCGGGCGTCCAGAGTAGCTTATCAATGCACATCCAGCGCACCCGCATCGCCGGGTCCCAGGCATGATAGACCATGTATTGCGACTTCCCGTTGGGGCTCGGAACGATGGAATGATGGCCCGGGCCGCGGACCTGGTCCGGAACACCGTGTAATACGCGTGCACGGTCGCCTTGGCCGGTGTAAGGCCCCAGCGGGTGATCCGCCACAACGTAGTCCACCCCGTAGCGGGTCGTCTGGTAGTTCGCGCCGCTGTAGAAACAGTAATAGCGGCCGCCGTGTTTGACCACGCACGGCCCTTCAATAGTATTGACAATATAGACAAACCATGCAAGATTTGGAGTATGAAAGCTAAAGCTTACTCATACATTCGGTTCTCAACGAAGGACCAAATCCACGGTGATTCACTGCGGCGGCAGACCGAGGCCACAGCAGACTGGTGCAAGCGGAACGATGTTCAGCTTGTGGACAACTACAACGACCTTGGCATTTCGGCCTTCAGGGGCAAGAACGCTGAGACGGGCGCACTCTCCACCTTCCTGAGGCTGGCCGAGGCTGGGCGAATCGAGCGCGGGGCGTATCTGATTGTAGAGTCGCTAGACCGCCTCAGTCGGAACGCAATCATGGAAGCGTTCGACCTGATACGGGGCATCCTCAAGACTGGCGTGCGTATAGTCACACTGAGCGATGGTCATGTGTATGACCAAGAGCGAATCAACAACGGCAACTTCACCGACCTGATTATCAGCTTGACCTTCCTTAGCCGGGCCAATGAGGAAAGCCGGGTAAAGTCTCAGCGGATTGGGGCGGCGTGGGCGAATAAGCGGGCGCGGGTTTCTGAGGAGAAACTGACTCGAATCTGTGTGGCGTGGCTTAGGCTTTCAGAGGACCGGAAGCGTTTCGAGCCGATACCAGAACGGGTCAAGGTGGTGCAGAGAATCTTCGAGATGGCGGCGAGAGGCAAAGGGGCAAACGCAATAGCCACAATGCTGCGGAAGGACCGGGTAAAAACCTTTGGCGGTGGATTCACTTGGCACGTTTCGTATGTGCGGAAAATCCTTGAGAACCGCGCTGCCATAGGCGAGCTAGTGCCAACAGCGCGGCGCAATGGAGTGGCAACGAAGTTGGACCCGATACCGAATTACTACCCTGCCGTTGTTAGCAAGGAACTGTTCGCCACGGTGGCGCAGTTGCGGAAAGCTCGTCCAGACCTGAGAGGCAAGTCGCATCACAGCAACGTGTTCTCGAAGCTGATATTCGATACTGAAGGCAACTCTGTAGTCTATATCAGCAGGGCTAGTCGCAACGCCGAGAAGCGGTACGCATACCTCGTGAGCTACGGGGCGCTTGTGGGCAGGGCGAAGTACATCACTTGGCGCTATGACAAATTCCTTAAGGATTTTCTTGCTGCCTGCCACAAGGCCGCGCTGAAGGTGCCCGAGGAGAATAAGCACAAAGGCGCACTGGCAGTTGCCAAGATGGAGCTTGGAGACGTAGAGAAGCAGGTCAGCAGACTTGTGGAGGTTCTGAGCCACGGTGCACTGTCAGATGTGGAAGCAAAGGTCAGACAACTGGTTGCGAAGAAGCAGGAACTCCAACGCACCATCGCAAACTTTGAAAACGAAACCAGTGCCGCGCCAAAGTCTGTAAAAGAGGTTGATTGGAAGGACACCAAATCGCTGCGGGAGAATTTGCTTGCCACCGTGAAGCGCATCACCATTGACGCCAAGGAGCGATACTTCAAGGCCGAGTTCCTCGACGGCAGGACTTACGAGTTCCAGCATAAGGGCGACGAGGTGCGAATGAGCACGCCAGACTAAAAGGCCACACGCCGCAGCAGCACTAGCGCCCACTTCTCGCACGCCCCGGCCCATTCGCCGCGAATCCCCCCAGGAAACTCCTAGTTAGATTTAGGTTGCAGGATTTGAACACTCATGCCATAGTTGGACCTAGCAAGGCATGCGGGCCTTTGGAGGAACCCGAAACTTGCAACGGCATCGGGTCACGGCAAACCCCGATGTTAGACTGACACGATTCATAAATGCATTCCCGCCAGAAGTCACGGGGCCATTCTGTGCGTCGGTTTCGGTGAGTCGTTCTCGATTCGCCACCGGCTCGTGACTTCCAAATCAGGCGCACGACGGAAAGGCAGAGCGAGTGAGCAAGAAACGAGAATTGGTTGTCAGTCGGGTTGGTGTTGGCGATGGTTTCATACGGACGCCTGAGTTGGCGTGGCGGCTTCGCAAGTCAAGGGCCACCGTGAGCTACTGGCGGGCGCGGGGAATCATCCCCCACATTAAAGTCGGAGATGGTCGGAGGTGTTCTGTCCTCTATCACTGGCCGACGGTGAAAGCAGCGTTGGAGAAACAGTTCGGCGTCAACTACGGAGGTGCCGCTTGAGTGCCGCCACAATCCAAAGGCCGCGCAATCGGGTCGTCATAATGACGCTTGACGAGTGGGAGCGTCGCAAGGCCCGATTCTTCGAGCGGGCTAAAACCAAGAGACGAACCCAAGGCGGCAATGGCGCTTCACCACAGGCCGCCGAGTCGAAAGGTTTGCGATGAAATCTCGCCCCAAGCGCTTTTTTGGCGTGTCCGCATCCGGCATCCGCCTCGCAGCACGCGCCGCCCGGCGAGGTTGGCATTCTGGATTACGGACCGGGCCAGCCCATTTTTTGAGAAGCCTTTCGCGGCGGCGGAAAGGAGGCTTCCATGCCTCGCGCTGATTGTTCCCCTGCCGACCGACTAGCGCCGTACTGCTGGCAGGACAAGCGCATTTTGCGCCGCATCCGCGAGACGGTACCCGAATACGGCACCGCGCTTGGCGTGTATGTGGCACTTTGTTGTGTTGCGTCTGACACCGAGCGCGACCAATTCCAGACAACGCACCAGTGGCTCGCGCACTTGGCCGGGGTTAGTGTGCCTACGGTCAAGCGCCGGCTGGCTGACCTACAGGCCGCCAAGGCCGTGGAAATCCAGACACCTGCGATGCGAGCAGCCTGCACCTATCGCCTGTTGTCCCCGGAAGGACACACCCGCACGCTAGCTCACCATGACCTAACGTTAGCTCACCATGACCCAGCGTTAGCTCACGGTACGACCCGCGCCGTGAGCTACATCAGAAGTACAGCAACAGCAGCAGACAGGAAAACCAAGCAGCAAGACCAGTTCCCAGAGTCTTGGCTTGCTGAGTTACAGGCCGATGCAGCTTACAGGCAGCTTTCCGTTGCCTTGGAGTTGGCAAAGGCCCGGCGCTGGTGTGAGGCCAATAAGCGCCAATGCACCCGGCGCTTTTTCGTCAACTGGCTCAATAGGTGCCGCCCCGCCCCACCGGGCGCCGCCAGAGGCAACGGCAGACCCGATCAGGCGCTGCTGGCGCGGGTGTCCGATCTCCGTGCCCAACTGGCCCGCGAATACGACCGGACCAAGGGCGAGAAGATGCTGGCCGAGTTGAAGGCTCTCGAAGCCCAGCTTTCCCAATGACCATGAACGACACACTCCCACCCCACAATGAGCTTGCCGAGTGGTCCCTGGTAGCTTGTGGCCTGGAAAGGCCCGCCCTACTACCCGCGATTCTGGCCGAGACGTTCTACTGCGAAGCGCCGCGCCGGGTGCTGGTGCGTGCTCAGCAACTTCACTCCGAAGGCGTGCCAGAGCGCGACGTTCAAATCGTCTTGCAGATGGAACTGGCCCGCACCGCCCCGGACCAGTTTAAGAGGGTGCAGCAGGCCCTCAACACCCTGCCGAGCCCGGAGAACTGGACGGTTTACCGCGATGAAGTCGAGGCTTGGGCCGAACAACGCGCTGGTGTCGCTCTCGCCGCCGAACTTGGCCAACTCGCTGCCGCCGGCCAGCTTGACCCGGCCCTGCTGGCCGAACGAGTCAAGACACTGGCCCGCCCGCGTGCCGAGACGTTCAACGTTGCCGATGCCGTACGGGATGCGCTGGACCGCCTCGAAGCCAGCTACACCAACCCGGACGCCGACTTCGGGGTGCGGAGCGGCATCCCCCGCCTGGACGCCATTACACGGGGCTGGCGGCCCGGCGAGCTTGTGATTGTTG
>Ga0209606_1002562_pt1 | contig 19792 bp, 30 predicted proteins | sample AD_UKC057_MetaG_FD_184412 | JGI IMG/M metagenome (GOLD analysis project Ga0209606, IMG submission 184412) | Active sludge microbial communities of municipal wastewater-treating anaerobic digesters from USA - AD_UKC057_MetaG (SPAdes) (version 2) | ecosystem: Engineered > Bioreactor > Anaerobic >...
TTTTGCCTCGCAACTCCGCACCACATGCGGGGACAGTATACGGGCGTCCGAGCGACGCCTCAAACCTCCTTTGGGGGTCGCAAGGCCCCCACTTTTTACAGACCACAAAGGTGCAATGCACTTCGCGGCCCCCGGTCAAAACCAACGCATGGGTACTGCGTGGCCGGGGGATATTTTTTCTGAGAGGTAATCGATGGCATACGACATGAAAGACTGGTGGAGAGACAGCGGCAAAGAAGAACAGCGCATCAACGGCATGAGAAACGGTGCCATGAGAAGGGCCAAGAAGCGCGGCATTAAGTTGAGCCTGGCCGAGATCCGGGTGATGACGGAGGAGCAGTTGAGGGAGGCGTGTGGATAGGGTTTTCAAGAATCGTCCTGACGGGCTTTATTCCTTCATTGGGGTAGAGTCTCCGACCGTCGGGGCGATTCTCGGAGATTCTATCAAACCCATGGAGGCGATGAATGGCACGGCCAGAGCGTAGGGATGTTGATTATTTCCCGTTTTATGTGAAGGACGGGAAGACACTGTTTATCCTTGAGTCGCAATATGGTTGCAAGGGAACTGGGTTCTTTACCAATGTGCTGAGATTCCTTTGCCAGACGCCAGACCACCATTACCAGATCAAGGACGAATCCGACCGGCTTTTCTTCTTTTCCCGGTGCCACTGTGATGAGGTTTCCGGCGCCGGAATGCTGGAAGTTATGCTGAAAACGGGGAAGTTATCCCGTAAACTCTGGGAAACCGCCGGAGTTATTGCATCAGAAGACCTCTTAACATCCATCGAGGATGCCTACCGGAAGAGAAATAACAAGATAATCACCATTCAGGAGATAGAGGCAAAATACATAACTTCCGGCGATAACCAAGTAAACGGCGCCGATAACCCCACACTAAGAGAGGGATTACCGGACGATTCTGAAGCCGATAATCCACAAAGTAAAGTAAAGAAAAGAAAAGAAAAAAGAAAAAAGAAACCCTTAACCCCATGGGATGACCAGGCCATAACGCTCAATGATGCTTTCAGGGATGCCGCAAAAAAGAAGGGCCTTAACAACGGGCAGGTTGAATCCACCTTCGAGGCCTTCAGGGACAAAGCACTATCGAAGGCATGGGAGTATGCCGATTGGATCGCAGCCTGGAGAAATTTCATAGACAACCAGATCAATTGGGGAAATATAAAGCTGGAGGGTAATACAGCAGGCTTCGGCCCGGGGTGGAATAAATGACCATCATCGACCGCAGCCAGCAATACAACCGGGAACAGTCGGACAAGGCCATACAGGCCATCGAATCACGCCCTGACACCACAAGCAAAGACCTGTACGCCCAATTCATAAAACTGTCGCAGGAGTCCATCAGGCTCCACCAGGAGATGCTCGCCCTGGACGGGAAGCTCCGCGATCGAACAGATCAGGCAGACCTCGAAACCCTGGAGCTTATCTGGAACAACATGATCATTTCCCATGAAATTATCCGGCAGGAGATGGAAAACATAGCCAATTACCGTGAGGAGGTGAAACATGCAGGCCGTTAAGCAGGTCAAGGACGATCACCCGATCATCTCATCATACGAGCTGCTGAACAAGCTCAAGGAGCAGGGAGAGGTCAAGCCCCTGGTGAACATCAGGAGCAAGATGCCAGCACTTGACCGCGCCATCGAGAACTTCAACGATGGGGAATTATACGCTGTGAGTGGACCCACGAAGAACGGCAAGACTACCCTGTGTCAGACCCTCACCAGGAACTTTGCCGAACAGCTCTATCATTCCCTGTGGTTCTCCTACGAGGTCACACCCAGGCAGTTCGTCCATTGCTTCGATGAATCCGACTTCCCCCTGTTCTACCTTCCCGACGGGCTCAAGGCGCGATCTATGGATTGGGTAGAAGGCAAGATCCTGCAGAGCCTTGAGCAGTACAATACCCGCGTCGTGTTCATCGACCATCTGCACTACCTGTTCGACCTGGTGCAGCGAGGCAATACGAGCCTGACGATTGGTAACGTAGTACGAAGGCTCAAGGGTCTGGCTGTTGCGAACAAGCTGGTGATCTTCCTGCTCTGTCACACCACCAAGCCAGGAGGAGAAACGGATTTGTCATACATCAGCATCCGTGACAGCTCGTTCGTGGCACAGGAAGCAGACAGCGTGTTCATGATCCAGAGGACAGGGGACAACGAGGGGCAGCTCCGGGTTGAATTCCATCGCAGGACGGGGTGTTTCCAGAGAACGGTGAATCTCACGAAGCATGGAAAATATTTCTATCAGTCAGACGAGGAGGAATGATGGACACCTACACGTTCGATATACTCATTGAGCTGTTCAGGTCCGTGCAACACAAGCTGGAGGCCGAGGGCAACCCGCCTGACGTTATCGCCTACCGCTTCGCTCAATACGCAAAGCAGAAGATGAACCAGAAGAAGGCCAAAGACCGGAAGCCTGCTCTGAAGTTGGCAGATAAACTCGGGATATAGGAGGTAACATGGGCATTTTCACCGAACTCAGAAAGTCATGTCGGAACCGGGAGGACTACAAGGCGCAGAACATTCGGAAGCAGCGCAGGATCGACGAGCTGGAGGCAGAGAACAGGCGGCTCAAGCGCCAGATGGCTGCCATAGAGGACTTCTGCAGGAGATCGCTGGCATGAGGGCCCAGCACAGCTCAGAGTACGGCGAGCAGTGCGCCGTGTTCCAGTGGGCAGACCGTGAGGTCCGCTGGGAAACAGGCTATCTCTTCTCAACCCTCAATGGCGTAAAGCTCCCCGTTGGTCTTGCAGTCAAGTGCAAACGAGCCGGCAACCGCAAGGGCGTCCCCGACATCTGGCTGCCCGTCCCCCGCGGCGACTATCACGGCCTGGTCATCGAACTCAAGGTCAAGCCGAACAAGCCAACCATCGAGCAGACCGAGTGGCTCGAGGGGCTCAAGGCAATGGGATACAAGGCCCTCGTCTGCTACGGAGCAGATGAGGCCATAGCGGCAATAAAAGACTATCTCGGACCCAGATAAACCAAACCCAAGGAGGCATTATGAAAAGGCTCATCGGCATTATTCTGGCAAGCATTATCCTGGCGTCTGCAGCACAGGCGGCAGACTGTATCGCCACCTGCAGCTGGGACGGCCTACAGGTCAACGGCCTGCCCGAGGGAAGTCTGCCCGTGCAGATCATCATCTTCGACGCGGACACCCAGGACACCCTCACCCAGGCCGTATGTCACATGGGCCAGCGTGGATGACTGCATCAGGTGGCTGTACCAGAACATCGGCACCAAGCCCACTCAGGAGGTAGCGGGCTCAGGCATGGCGGGGGGTGCAACTGCGCGGCCCCTCGCCGGTTCATAATGTTGACGGATAAAAAGACCACAAGGCGGGGCATGGCAAGGCGAGGCGCGGCATGGCAAGGCGAGGCGCGGCGAGGGAGCCAATGGCTCAATGACTGTGAATCAGTTGCCAAGATCCGGGGTTCGGCACGGCCAGGCCGGGCTCGGCAGGGCTCGGCATGGTCCGGCAAGGTAGGGCCGGGCTTGGCAAGGGCGCAATGCGCAAGAACGAAAAACACAAGGAGGATAATTATGGGCAAGAAGGCACAGGAAACGGCTCAATGGCTGGCAGGGGTCCCTTATAACCCACAGGTCAAAAGGCTCAAGGACGCATATCCGAAACCAGAGGAGGGCCTGGTATTGTCCCATGATGAGCTGGAGGAACTTCTCAACGAGGAAAGAGGCTCACAGAGATACTACGGCGTGGTGAACTCCTGGCGCTCGTATCTCCTGAAAGATCTCGGCATTGATTCGGCATGGATCCAGGGTGAGGGCCTGAAGATCCTGGATCCGGCAGAACGGCTCAAGGTGGGAGAAGATCAGTTCCGGCACGGACTCAGGAAGACAAAGAGGGCCTTCAAGCGCACAGCCATTATCCCCAGGGACCGCCTGGATGATATCGGCAAGCAGAGATTCGATCATCACAGATGAAGGTCATGGCGAGAATGAGCACGGCCGCGATAGAGGCGAAAAAGGAGCTTGCCATAGAGCTGGCCCCTGTCAAGTCGCTGCCGAAGCCGACCGCATAATCCACTAACCCAAGGAGGACACATGGAAAGGACTTCATGCCTCTGACCCCCTCCGACATCTCAGAACTCTATCGCCGGTACTCGGACCGTCTGCTGCGCTACCTGATGGCCGGGACCGGCGATCTGTCTATTGCCCAGGATCTGCTCCACGATTCCTTCCGCTACATCCTGGAGAACGCCGAGCGCATCGATCTGACCCCCGATATATCAGGCTATCTCTACGAGTGCGCACGGGACAGGATGACCGACCACTGGCGAGCATGTAAGGAAAACGCCTCGTCAAACGTTAACTACTGTGATGAATCGCACGGATGCGAGGCCAACTATGAAGACCGGATGGAGATCGTTCGAGCATGCGACAAGATCCTGCACCTTCCCGATCTCCTCCGGCGCACCATGTTCAGGTATATCGGCGGGGCGGCTCCGAAGGTCCAGGCCGCACAGGACGGCGTGACGGAAGATGCGATCTGGGTCCGGATGCACCGGGCCAGGAGGATGATGGTCAATGTCACTACTTACTCGCAGGGGTCGGAAGGCACGATTTGACTCTCCGCTCGAGAACCTGCAGCATGTCATGGGGAACGACATCACCGTCATGATCCACGCATGGAATGACGTGATGGGCAATGGCGGCATACCGGACAGGAAGACCACCGATGACCTCCTCAAGAGGGCTTGCCGTGTCGCTCGTGCGCTCAACCGGTTCAAGACGGCGGCAGAGCAGGGGATGATCTGAGATGGCAACCTTTGAGCTGTTCAGGATCAGATCAACCGAGACCGAGACCATGGGCATCCTCCACATCAATGGAAAGCTGGCCTGTTATACCATCGAACCTCCCTTCAGGGGCAACCAGGACAACATCTCGTGCATCCCGGATGGGGTCTATGATGTCGTGCTCTACAAGTCGCCATCGAAGGGATCGGTCCCGCTCCTGCTCCGTGTTCCTGAAAGGGACTATATCGAGATCCACATAGGGAACACGGCGGCGGAGACTGAGGGCTGCATCCTTCCCGGCATGATGCCAGGACACCTCGGCGGGAAACCCGCAGTGATCAAGAGCAAGGACGCCTTTGGCCTGATCATGGCCGCAATGGGCAAGACAAAGCAAAGCATCGTGATCAAGACCATCTAGGGGAGGGCGCATCATTGAACGAGACCATCATCCAGGTATTGCTCCTCATCGTGGGCGGCCTCCTCTGTATCCTGCAGACCGGGGCCATCATGCTGTTCAAGGCCCAAGGAACCAGGCTTGAGGAGTATTGCAAGGAGAACGAGAAGGACCACGCTGCCATGTGCGCCAAGAACGAGAAGGGCCATGATGACCTGTGGCGGCACTTCAACCACCACAAGCACACGGACTGCGGCGAGGTGGTGCTCACCAGGGGGGTGGACGCATGACATCGGGGAAGCGAGGGAAAGAGCGCGGCGGATCCTGGCAGACATGGAAGAGGATCAAGGCATGAACCCGCTCAAGAAGATCGGCTCATGGTTCGGCCAGGGCGCCATCTGGTTCGACCGCTTCGTGAACTGGACCATTGGCAGGTGGGACAAGATGTGGTCCGACAAGGGCGGCAACACGAACGAGACCATCTCCCACACCCTGGGCCTGGAAGAGGCCGAGAAGCTGTTCATGCTCGTGGCTGCCTTCGGAGAGGCCGAGGTCTTCGGGTACAAGGACATTTCCATCGACGGCGACCACATGATCGGCGAGCTGTCCTCGGACATATGCGACTTCTTTCAGAAGTGGCATGCCCTTCGGTCCATCAACTGGGACCGGGACAACGCGAAAGAGCTTGAGAAGAAATGCCCTGGAGTCCGGGAGCTGGTCGAACGGTTCCTGGCACACAAGGGGATCACAGAATGAAACGACCGGAGGATCAAGACATGAAGAGCTGGAAAGTGATACTCGTATGCGGCTGGATCTTCGCCGTGGTGCTGTTCCTGACCGCCTGGCACATGGCATGCGCGGCCGACCTGCAGGTCACCTGGAATGCGAACACCGAGACCGACCTGGCCGGATACAAGGTCTATTATGCGCAGCCGGGCGACCCCGGGTGGGCGATCTCGGATGGGCAGATAACGTACACGCTCGGCACCCTGCCCAGGTCCACGTCGCTGATCCCCGGCACGACATACACCATGCCGGGAGTGCCCGGCCCGTATGCCGTGGCTGTCACAGCCTTGGATACCAGCGGCAACGAAAGCGCCCTGTCGGCGGTGGCGACGGCCCTGGTGATCGATGCTCCCCAGGTGATCGAGGTCCCGCCTATTGACGTGCCGCCCAACAGGCCGGTCCAGGTAATCATCAACATCAATCAGTGAGGCGGCCATGGCGCAGCTCGTACTCATCGACACGGGAACCCTCAGGTATGTGGATGGAGTTGCCATCAATGCGATTGGTGATCTCGTTTCCATCCACGATGACGATGTAGCTCTCACAGGACCTGGATATGTTAATTTTAAGATTGTAAAGGTTCCTGGCACTGCAGAGGAAGTTAGGCAGAGGCTTGATGCAAACCTTCCTGAAGTCAAACAGGCGTACAAGACGAATGCTCCTGCGGGAAAGTTTGGGTTTGATCGTCCTGAGGAGATCGAGGTCTGGAATGATAACGGGGTCTGGAGAAAAATCGAGAAGAGGCCCAAGTATCAGATCAACGTGGCAGTGGACAAGGAGCTTGAGGGGCAGCTTGTCGATGAAGTCCTGACCGCTGAGAGTAAGATTTCCCTGCTTGCAGCCAAAGCAGTCCCTAACGTGATAACCAAGACGGAGAACATGGTGGAGATCAAAGAGCTTGCAAAGGTAGCTGAGGTCGTTAAGGAGTAACCAATGGCATCAGCCTATTATGCCATCTGCCCTGGAACTGGCGGCACCAGCGATAAGAAAACCGGCTCTCCCACTATCACCATTGCAAGTGGGGTAGCCACTCTTTCTGTTGCTCAAACCGGAAATATAGGTCAGGGCTTCAGGATCACCTATGACACCAGCAAGGTGTGCTTCATCTCCAAAGTCAACTCAGCCACCAGCTTTGATGTGGTCACGGCTACAGGTGGTACTCCAAGCGATGAAGCCTCAGCGGTTACGGTCAATAGCATTGCGGCAGATTATGCCAGCTTGAGCGCAGCCGAGGCCGGGGCCAGTGACTCAAGCCACCTGAACACCTCAGACCTTGCGACAGCAAAAACGATCCTGAATCTGGTGTGTTATGCCGGGGCGAGTGCAGATACAACGGCTTGCACTGTTGATGGATATACTACAAGCACAGACTACTATATCAATATCTATGCAGCGAATGGTGGAACTCAATCATTAAGGCCCAATAGACATGCTGGAGTATGGGATACATCAAAGTATTACTTATCTTCCTACCAGTGCTTAATAATACAAGATACAAATGTATCTATAAGCGGTTTGCAAATTGAAATGGCTTCTACTGGTAATTATGCGTACGGAATACTTAGTAATATTGCACTGTCTAACGGAATTACCAGAAATTGCATTGTTAAAGACAACCAGACCGGAACTGACAGGTCATGCTATCGGTGTATTGGTGGGCAAATTTATGAGAATTGTATAGCCATAAACGGTGCCTATATAGGTTTTTGGTCAGGCTCTGGTGACAAGAATGTATTAAGAGTATATATCTATAATTGCACAGCATTTGGATGCGGCCGGGGAATTTATACGAACCCTGGAGGAACACGAGTTCGTAATTGTGCTGTTTTTAATAATACGGATGATTTCAATGGTACTTTTGAGAGCATTCAGTACTGCGCCTCTGATGACAATGACGGAACCAATGCAGTTGATATTTCTCCTGGGGCCACAGAAGCAGATGATTGGAATGCCGCTTTTACTGACTATGCCAATGGTGACTTCTCGGTAAAGGACACCGACTCCCCTCTCTACGGTGCTGGCACCGACCTTTCAGCCTACTTCACCACGGACATCGCTGGCACAACCCGCTCCACTTGGGACATCGGGGCGTTTGAATATGTGGCGAGTGGCGGGGGTGGCGTCTCCATCATCCCCATCATCATGAACCACCTCCAGAAAATGAGGGCCAACTAATATGAAAGAATACATCCAGGGCGGCACCTACACCATCCCGGTCGGACCCTTCCTCTCGAACTCTGACGGCGTGACGCACATCACCAGCGTGAGTCCAGCCGGGGACGTGTCCGCCATCATGAAGCACGGGTCCACCACGGTCCAGGCCCTGGGGACGAACTCCTGGGGAGCGGTGACATCCGGGGCCGGGTGGTTCTGGCTGACCCTGACGAACTCGAACACCGACACCCTGGGACCGGCCCGGATCGTGATACAGGACAGCTCCTTCCATCTCCCGGTCTTCCACGACATCTGCATCGTCACCACGGACTTCTGGAACGGGAAGTACGGCACGAACCCCTACGCCCTGGCCTCCGTGGTGGGGACACTCCCGACCTCGGCCACCCTGAACGCCCACATGGCCACCCTCATGAACTCGGAGGGGATCACGGCGAGGTTCGCTACCCTTCCAACGTCCGAGGGACTCACGGCCCGGATCGCCACACTCCCGAACAGTCAGACCCTGAATGCCCATGTTGTCACCCTGCCGAACTCCGCAACGGTCAGGGGGTGGGTTGTCACCCTTCCCACATCTGCCATGGTCGGACTGCTCCCGACCTCGGAGGCCCTCGGTGCTGCGGTAGCACCTCTGCCCAACTCCGCAACCCTGGCCGCAGGGTTCGCTACGAAACCGACCTCTGCAATGGTGGCCCTGCTGCCCACATCTGCCGGGGTATCCGCAATGATCGCGCCCTTGCCCAACTCCGAAACGCTCCATGCGGAAATCCTCACGCTGCCCAACTCGGCAACGCTCAACGCCCATGTGATCACGCTCCCCACGAGCGAGGTGCTCAATGCCCATGTCCTGACCCTGACCACGTCCGAGGGCATGGCCGCCCTGGTCGGATCTCACGACACCCGCCTGGTGGCCGTGGGGGTCCAGATCACCTCCCTGGATGTACGGGTTTCCTCCATCGCCCTGGGCGGCGGGGCAACTGCCGAACAGGTCTGGGACTACGGCTCCAGGACCCTGACCTCCGCCGGAGCTGGTGGAGCAACAGCCTCGGAAGTCCAGAGCGCATGCGCCCTGGTGGTGGCCGACCTGATCACCCCGACCTACCCGACATCGGCGGGGCTGGCCGGGCTCATCTCCCCATTGCCTAACAGCGCAACGCTCAACGCACATATCCTGACCATCCCGACCTCGGCAACTGTCCGGGGGTGGGTGGTAACGCTCCCGACCTCGCAGTCTCTGAGGGCCGAGATCGCAACCCTTCCCACTTCCCAGACCCTTAATGCGCACATCATCACATTGCCCACGTCTTCGGTCCCTTAATGCGCACATCATCACATTGCCCACGTCTTCGGTGCTGAGAGCACAGGTGCTGACGCTGCCGACATCGACCCAGATCTCCACCTTGCCAAACTCGCAGACGCTCAATGCTCACATAGTGACTCTCCCCACATCACATACCCAGGCCGGGCAGTTCGCAACCCTGCCCACTTCCGAGAACGTCCTCGGCCTGGTCGGTTCCCTGGACCTCAAGATCTCATCCCTGGACGGCCTCATGGCGACCTTCCCGAACAGCGGGGCGGTCTATGACATGATCTCTTCCCTCGATCTGAGGGTGCAGAGCCTGGATGTCCGTGTTCAATCGGTAGACGGTAGGGTTGCGACCCTGCCGAACAGTGCGGGGCTCTTCGCTCTCGTGGGGAGTCTCGATACAAGGGTGAGCTCACTCGACATCCGGGTAAGCAGCCTGCACAATTACTCCCTGGCCGACATCACCAGCGGGTTCTTCGGCTACGAACAGGACAGCGGCCATACCTACCTCCAGGCGCAGCGGGAGAAGTTCAGCTTCCTCTTGGGCGTGGCATCCGGCGGCGGGACGAGCACCCTGGTGTTCCGTGACAAGGGGGACTCCAAGAACCGGGTGAGCATGACCGTGGATTCGGCTGGCAACCGCTCCGCCGTGACCCTGGACGGTGACTGATGCTCGGCGGCGCTCTTCCCGTAAGGGCTCACCCCGAACTCGCCTTCCCCGGCTGGAACTCCTTCCCGCTATGGGGGCCGGAGACCGTCATCCTTCCCACCGGGCCGTTCACCATATCGGTCAAGGCATGGCGGCCGTCCATCCTGTTTGCCGCATCCAGGCCCACCATGACTACGACCTACGCAAGGCCGACCATCTCCATCGAGGAGCACTGACATGACAACCAAGAACGAGCGCATCGATCACGACCTGGAGATCAACGAGGGCGAGACCCCGAGCCTGCTCTTTACGGCCAAGGATGGGGACGCGGTTGCCATCACGGCGAACCTGATCTCCGGGGTATACGTCCGGGTGGATGATTATCATTCCGACACGGCCCTGATGGCCAGGACGGCGATCTCGTCCCTGACGAACCCGACCAGCTTCACCCTGTCGAACTCCATGACCTGTATCGTGAACTCGGGGAGGCCCTTCGAGTTCCGCTTCGTGACGGTAGAGTATATCTGGAACAGCAGCAACCACATACCGGACGAGTACGTCCTGAAGGTGCAGAACCTGAAGTACCATTAAGGCGGATGCATGGCTAAGAAGACCAGAGAGGTCACCGAGCGGGAGATCATCGCGTCCCTGAAGAAAACAGGGGCGAGGGTGGCCATCTCCGCACAGAAGCTCGGCATGTCTTACCAGGGCCTGTACCAGAGGATCAACAGGCACGAGAAACTGAGGGAGGCCCTCCAGAGCATCCGAGAACTCAGCCTCGACATGGTGGAGGATAAGCTATGGGCGGACGTGAAGAAGGGCGAGCACTACGCCATCTGCTTCTACCTGAAGTGCCAGGGCAAGCACCGGGGGTGGATTGAGACCGTCCGCAACGAGCACTCAGGCCCGGACGGCGGACCCATACAGACCGAGGACAAGAAGCCGGATTATTCCAAACTGAGCAAGGATGAACTTAAACAGCTCCATGAACTCTACGAGAAGCTCTACGCCAAGGATTAGGCCGGGCGACAAGAGCGACATAGACAAGGCCCTGGCCGAGAAGGATCTCGCGTTCTTCATCAGGGCCTTGTGGCGGTATATCGACCCCTCCCCGTATGTGGGCGGGTGGCACATCGCCGCTATCTGTGAGCACCTGGAGGCGGTAACCAGAGGCGAGATCAGGCGGCTCCTCATCACCATGCCGCCCAGGCACATGAAGTCCATCGGCGTGTCGGTTGCCTGGCCCGCCTGGTCGTGGATCTCCAGGCCGGATGCCAGGTTCCTCTTCAGCTCGTATGCGGCTAACCTCGCCATACGTGACTCGGTGAAGTGCAGGCGGCTCATTGAATGCCCTCAGTACCAGGCATGGTGGGCTGACAGGTTCGCCCTGACCTCGGACCAGAACACCAAGATACGCTTCGAGAACGACCACCAGGGGTACAGGATCAGCACCTCGGTGGGCGGGGCGAACACGGGCGAGGGCGGCGACATCATCGTGATCGATGACCCGCACAACGCCATCGAGGTCGAGAGCGATATACAGCGCCAGGCATGTATCGACTGGTGGGACGGCGCCATGTCCACCAGGCTCAACGATGCGAGGACCGGAGCCTATGTGATCGTGTGCCAGCGGACCCACTACCGGGACCTGATCGGCCATGTGCTGAACCAGGAGGATTGGGTCCACCTGAACCTTCCCGCCGAGTTCGAGCCCGGCAACAGGTGCGTGACCTCCATCGGGTGGGAAGACCCCAGGAAGGAAGAGGGCGAGCTGCTCTGGCCGGACAAGTTCAGGGGCGAGGACATCGACATCCTCAAGGAGAAGCTCGGGACGTACCGGGCGGCGGCTCAGTTGCAGCAGAGGCCCTCACCGAAGGGCGGGGGCATCATCAAGATCGATTGGTTCAACTACCTTCCGGCCGAGCCGTTCACCCTGGCGAAGATCCAATCCTGGGACACGGCTTTCAAGGAGGGCAAGGAGAACGACTACTCCGTCTGTGAGACATGGCTCCAGACAGAGGCCGGATACATGCTCTCCCATGTGTGGCGGGGTAAAGTGGCCTTCCCGGACCTCAAGCGCATCGCCGTGAGCCTCTACGAGAGAGAGAAACCCTCGGCGGTCCTGGTGGAGGATGCGGCCAGCGGCCAGAGTCTGATCCAGGAGCTGCGGAAGACCACCATCCCGATCATCCCGGTGAAGCCTGACCGGGACAAGATCGCACGGGCATCCGCCGTATCCCCGACCATCGAGGCGGGGAAGGTCTACCTCCTGGAAGGATCTGAATGGCTGCAACCGTTCCTTGACGAGTGCATGCAGTTTCCGGCTGGCGAGCACGATGACCAGATCGATGCCATGACCCAGGCGCTGGACTATCTCAGGAACAAGGGCGGAGCCTCCTGGACCGGCTCCATGATCGTGGGCGAATCCATAGCGAGCAAAGGGGACTGGTAGAATGAAGAACATCCTGGACATCTTCAGACGGAAAGACAATGCGGCTCCTGCGCCAGCCTCCGAAGAGAAACCCAAGGCACTGAAGCCGGGCGAGATCGGCTTCGCCATATCGAACCTGTACGGCACGGGTTCATGGTCCCGGTACAACCCGGACGAGCTCATGCAGAACAAGGGATACAAGGTCTATCGCCGCATGATGATGGACGATCAGGTCAAGGCATGCCTGCGGTTCAAGCAGTACAGCGTCATCAGCCGGAGCTACTACTTCGATGTGAAGGAGAACGAGGAGGGCAACCCGGATCCGCAGCACGAGGAGATGGCCGACTTCTTCGAGGCCGTGATCTCCCACCTGAGGGGGTCCTGGACCGATAAGCTCATCGAGATCCTCTCCGCCATGGAGAACGGATACAGCATCACGGAGAAGGTCTTCGAGCCGTTCACCTGGGATGGCAGGGCCATGTGGGGCATCAGGGACCTCAAGACCAGGCCCTTCGAGTCGTTCAATACCGGCATCACCACGGATGCGCACGGGAACATCGAGAAGATCGAGCAGGTATCCGGGGCCATGAAGGTGGAGCTGCCCCTGGACAAGGTGATCCACTTCGTCTACCAGCCTGACCGTGACCGGGTCTTCGGCGAGTCCGACCTGAGGGCTTGCTACCGGGCCTGGTGGTCGAAAGACATCACCATCAAATTCTGGAACATCTTCCTTGAGCGCATGGCCGGTGGGTTCAACCACGCCAAGGTGACCGGGAATCTCTCCGATGCACAGAAGGCGGACCTCCAGAAGACCATCGCCAATATCACGGCATCGACCGGCATCATCACCCCGGACACCGTGGACATCACCCAGATGCAGCCCCACACCACCACGGCCTACCGGGACGCCATCGCCAGCCATGACAAGGCGATCAGCAAGTCCCTCCTGGTGCCCAACCTCCTGGGGATCTCCGAACAGGATAGCGTGGGATCATACTCCCAGAGTCAGACGCAGTTCGATGCGTTCATGTTCGTGCTGGAGCATATCGGCAACTGCCTGGCCGAGGCGCTGAATGAGCAGCTGTTCCGCGACCTGGCCCTGTGGAACTTCGGCACCGAGGACTTCCCGGCCTTCAGGTGGGAGGAGATGAGCGAGGACCGGAAAGGCAAGATCGCGGCAATGTGGTCCGACCTCGTGAGCAAGGGCGCGGTCACCAAGTCCGACACGGACGAGGCGTACATCAGGCGGCTCGTGGGATTCCCCGAGAAGGCCGAAGAGGAGGAACCGGAGGACCCCATACCCGGCGAGGGTGAGATCTTCCCCATCAACGGGCAGGGCTCAGAAGAAGAGGAACCCGACAACGAGGACATCATAGAGGAGATCCCGGACGAGGAGAAGAAGGCGCACGTCCGGAAGATGTTCGCGGCCCGCCCCTGGATGCGCCGGGTGAACTTCACGGCCATCAAGAAGGAGATGGACCGGGGCGACCAGGCCCTGACCGATGACCTGAACGACCTCCTGGCACAGGCCAGGATCTCCATCGAGAAACAGATCGCCAAGATCGTGGGGGACAGGTCCATGGGCAACGTGGACCCGAAGGAGATCGAGGGGGTCAAGATTCCATCGGGCATCCTCTCGGCCATCAGGAAGACCCTGCGGAAGAACCTGCAGGAAACCCTGGACACATCCTACGAGCAGGCCAAGAAGGAGCTGCCGAAGAAGAAGATGAAGGCCGCCCCGAAGTACCGCCCCGGCATGGACAAGACGAAGGCGGAGAAGTTCCTCTCCTCCAGGGCCATGAAGATCACCGGGGTGATCGAGCAGAGGGTCCTGAACGCCACCCAGACCGTCCTGGAGAACGGCATCCGGTACGACAAGGCCCTGGGTACGACCATGAAGGAACTCAGGGAAGACACCGAGCTGGTCGGATACCTGCCGGACGTGGACGCTGCCGGCCGACCGGTGAACGTACCGGCCCGGTTGGAGAACATCGTGCGCACGAACACGGCCTATGCCTGGAACGAGGCACGGCAGGCACTGTTCACCGATCCCGACATGCGGGGGTTTGTGGAGGCGTTCGAATACAGCGCCATCCTCGATGACCGGACATCCGAGGTCTGCGAGGCCTTAGATGGAAAAATACAACGTGATTTCGGGAGTTTACAACCCCCAAATCATTTTATGTGTCGATCCCTCCTGATCCCGGTCACCACGGTGGACGAGTGGAACGGCAAGGAGGACACCATACCAGCGGATGTCAAACCACAGAAGGGGTTCATGTAACCCAGGAGGAGGCCCTATGATCACCCTGCGCACCATCACCACCATCGAGCTGTCGAACGCCTGTTCCCTGGCCTGTCCGTACTGCGTCAACCGCCTCATGCACAAGCACGGCCGGGAATATGGCATCATGGATGAGGCCACCTTCGATCGGTCCCTCTACTGGCTCCAGATGCTGTGCGACCTCGGCACCCAGGCCGAAGTGAACCTCAACGGCAACGGCGAGAGCCTCCTGGACCCGGACCTTCCGGCCAGGATCCGAAGGGTCAAGGACATCATGGGGGAGCGCCGGGTCTGCATGTGCACGAACGGCACCCACATGACCTATGAGATGGCTTGCAAGATCCGGGATGCCGGTCTCGATCAGTGCGACCTCTCCCCCCACTCGCCCTTCCATGCTCGTCAGGCGGCTATCGCCATGATGAAGGCGCAGCTCACGGGGATCATCAATATGGGGTCCATCGTCATGTCCCATAATTGGGCCGGGCAGCTCGAGGAGCACAACAGCATCGACATGGTCTTCACCACCAGGTGCGACCCTCTCATCGAGGGCCGGGGGTACATCCAGAGAGAGGGCGGGGTAAGTCCCTGCTGCTATGACTACCGGGGCCTCGGGCAGTACGGGACCGTGTTCGATGATGATCTACTGGAGCGGCCGATCAAGGCTTATTCCCTCTGCAAGACCTGTCACCAGATAATACCGGAAGAGATCCGGGAGGAGGTGGAGGCATGAAGATCTCCACCATCAACTCCATCGAGACCTCTTCCCTGTGTGACCGGAGATGCCCGTACTGCCCGGCCAAGGATCAGGGCAAGCACCGCACGACCGGCCTCATGGATATGGAGACCTTCGATGCTGCCCTCCTGTGGGTCCGCCACTTCTCGGTGAAGGGAACCCAGAGGGAGCTCAACCTGTTCGGCGTGGGCGAGCCTACGCTCAACCCCCTTCTTCCGGAGATGATCTCCAAGGCCAGGGCGGTCATGCCCCTGCGCCTGCCGGTCCACATCAACACGAACGGCCACTGGATAGACATCACCACGACCCTGCTCACCGAGGGCGAGCTGGACTATGCCAGGAGACTGAAGACGGCGGGGATCGATCACATCGACATTACCGGGCATGACGCTTTCAGGACGGCCAAGGCCATCAGGATCTTCCAGGCCGTGGGGATCTGCGGGAATCTCAGCTTCGACTACATCACGCAGCCGAATAATTGGGCGGGGCAGGTGGATTGGTTCAAGCCGGTCTACAACGCCGGGCCATGCCCGTGGCTAGGCAGGGGCCAGGTCATGGTCATGAGTGACGGAAATGTCACCCGGTGCTGTATTGATGCCTTCGGTACCGGCATCCTGGGAACCGTCCATGACCAGCTCGACACCATCGAGGCATCACCCTTCGCCTTGTGCGAGGGATGCCATCACCAGGTGGCCATGTAAGGAAATCATGACCTGATACGTTTATAACATAAGAAGCTGTCACCGGGTCTGATCAACCCGGACAGGTAAAAGGAAAGACAAGGCCGTGCGGGCCGCACACTGCACGGCCTTTTTCTTTCCACATGGAGGCATCAGAGAATGGCAGACGAACCGAAGCTCCATGAATTCGATGTTGAGGCATTCGCCGCCGGGACATGGAACGGCGACAAGTACACCGTGGAAGATCTCCAGGCCATGGTCGCCAACTTCCAGGCCCTGGGGGAAACCGTCAAACCCCCGGTGAAACTCGGCCACAACGAGAAGCAGCTCAAGGAGATCATGCAGGACGGTCAGCCTGCCCTCGGGTGGGTCAAGTCCCTGCGGTGCGTCAAGGACAAATTGATCGCCACCCTCACCCAGGTGCCGGATCTGGTTTACAAGGCCATCCGGTCCGGTCGGTACAAGAGGGTGAGCTCGGAGATCTACTGGAACTACAAGCAGGGCGGGAAGGTGTTCGATAAGGTCTTCGCCGGTCTCGCCCTCCTCGGAGCGGATATCCCCGCCGTGTCTACCCTCGCGGACCTGGAGGCATACCTCAGTCAATCCATGCGTGACGCATCGTTTGACCGTATCGCCTGCCATTCCTGGGAGATGGACGAGGGCGGGAACCAAATAAACTCCCACGATAAAGGAGATACCCATATCATGGACGAAAAGGAAAAGAAGATATTCACGGACAAGATCGCCGACCTCGAGAGCAAGATCGCCGAACTCACCCCGGAGGCGGCTGCATCCAAGACCTACAAGGCCGAGCTGGACAGCCTGAAGAAGACACTCTCGGACGGCAAGAAGGCCGCCCAGGAGACCGACCTCAAGGCGTTCTGCGAGGGCCTGGTCACCGCTGGCAAGCTCACCCCCGCATGCCGGGACATCCTGACCGACTTCGGCAAGCACTCGTACTCCGAGGACTCCGGCTACTCCATCCCGGTCTCCACCGTCATCGAGGCGCTCAAGACCTTCGAGAAGGCCGTCATCTCCTTCGACGAGAAGGGCACGAGCGACAAGAAGAAGGACGAGGGCGAGAAACATGTCTTCACCGAGGCCGAGGAGAAGGCGAAAGCCTACCAGAAGGAGAACCCGAAGGCATCCCTGGGCGAGGCTTACAAGGCCGTGTTCAACGCGGACAAGGAGCTCTTCGACCGCTACATGAAGGCGTCCACCAACACCGGCGCGTCTGACGAAGAGTAGGGGGGTGACGCATGGCGACTGAAAACAAAGTTCTCATTACCACCCTCACCGCCGGAGAGGATCTCTACGCTGACGGCTACCGCTACCATGCCATTGCCCTGAACGATGGCAAGCTGGCCGTGAACGGCGAGGAAGCGAGCGGCATCCTTCTCAACAAGCCGAAGTCGGGCGAGCATCTTGAGCTCGGCTACGGCGGGGAGATGATATTCGCCGCAGGGCAGGCCCTCACCGCCGGAGACAAGGTCACCGTGACCACCAGCGGGTGGTTCATGAAAGCCGATTCCCTCGATCCGGGCGACATCATCGTGGGCGAGGTCAAGGCGAACGTGACATCCGGTTCCCTCGGCACGGGGATCTTCTGGTTCCCGAGCGCCGACTACACGCCCCAGGGGTTCACGGCGAACATCGCTGCCAAGGACGCCATCGGGGCCGGGTATGCGACCGACCTCTACGCCGGGGCCGTGGCGGCCAACGGGTACGATGCGGACGCTGTGGCCCAGAACACCGTCTCATCCGGCGGCACGACCAACTTCCTCCTGCAGGGAGTCGGTGCTGGCAGGGTAGGGGCTCCGACCTCGGCGGGGAATAACCTCACAGTCACCACGAGCGGGTATTTCACGCCCACGGTGGGATCTGGCGGCATGATCGTGGCCAAGGCCATCTCTGCCATCGCCAGCGGGACCACCGGGAACCTCATATTCTACGGGCAGGCCGGGTACAAGGCCACGTCCTGGACGGCCTAACACCACGAAAGGAGAATCTGAAACATGGCGATAAAAGGCGACTTTCTTTCAGCCACCATCACGGCTGGTTCCGACCTGTCGGGCCTCCAGTATTATGTGGTGGCGCTCCATGACGGCAACCGGGCCATCAACGGGCATGAGGCCTGCGGCATCTTGCAGAACAAGCCCAAGACCGGGGAGGCGGCCCTTGTCGGCTATGTCGGCCTCATGAAGTACCGGGCAGGCGGTGCCATCACGCAGGGGAACAAGCTCGCCGTGGACTCGAACTCCACGATGATCAAGGCCGCCTCTGGCGACCTGATCAAGGGCGAGGCCCTCAACACCGTGACCTCCGGGTCCATCGGCATGGGCATATTCAGCTTCCCCTCATTCTTCGGTGTCGATTCGGCAACTGCCGCATCGTAACCACATCACGACACGAAAGGAGAACCATACTATGGCAGGCGGCGGATTCACCGGACATGATGTCCATATCGATGTGCCCCTCTCCCAGGTGGCCATCGCATACAACCCCAGGGGTTTCATCGCGGATCAGATCGCTCCCATGGTGGGAGTCAACAAGCAGTCAGACGGATACTACATCTGGGACATCGCTGATGCGTACCGGGTGGAGGATTCCAAAAGGGCACCGGGTGCTGAGGCGAACGTGATCGAGAGGTCCGTCAGCTCCGGGACCTACTTCGCCAAGAACTACGCATTCAAGGATCGCATCCCTTACGAGGACATCAAGAATGTCGATGCGGGGGCGATCTTCCTGGAGCGGCAGGCACGGGCGGAGTTCATCAAGTCCAAGCTGTACCTCGATTGGGAGCGCAGGGTTGCCCTGATGGTCACCTCCGGCTCCAACTGCGGGTCTTACGACTCCGTTGACTCGGGCTGGACCGATAAGCGGCAGAACTACTCCGACCCGCTCGGGTGCATCAACACGGCTATCCTGAACGTGGAAGGGCTTACCGGCGTGAGACCGAATTCCATCCTGTTCGGACGGTACGCATGGCACCTTTTCCGGCAGCACCAGGAAGTGAAGGACTGCATCTTCGGAACGGCCGGAGCTGCATCGGGCGGCCGGGTGGTCACCCTGGAGAACGTCAAGACGCTGTTCGAGGTCGAGCGGGCTCTCGTGGGCGGGGCGTACTACAACTCCGCAGACGAGGGGCAGGCGGCCTCGCTGGCCAGGATCTGGAACGACCAGGTGCTGGTGTATTACGCACCAATGGCGGCGTCCAAGACCGAACCCTCCTTCATGTACAGCTTCCGGTGGGATGCAGTCCCCGGCATGAACATGACGGCGGAAGTCTTCGATCTGCCCAGGAACAAGGCCGAGGAAGTCCAGCTCGGCTACTATCAGGACGAGAAGATCACGGCGAAGACGCTGGGCTTCTTGATCGTAGGCGTGGGGTCCTCGCAGTAGCGCAGGCTGCGAGTCAACCGGGACGTGGGGGGAGCACCTCCTCTCCCCCCACTTCATCAGGAGGTACAAGTTGACGAACGATGCGAAGCGGTACGGGCTTCATCCGAGCAACCGCAAGGAGAAGATGAAGCCCAAGGAGTTGATGGCGCTGCTCGATGGCCTCGGCGTTCCCTA
>Ga0209606_1002563_pt1 | contig 19787 bp, 11 predicted proteins | sample AD_UKC057_MetaG_FD_184412 | JGI IMG/M metagenome (GOLD analysis project Ga0209606, IMG submission 184412) | Active sludge microbial communities of municipal wastewater-treating anaerobic digesters from USA - AD_UKC057_MetaG (SPAdes) (version 2) | ecosystem: Engineered > Bioreactor > Anaerobic >...
ATCAAAGCTTCTGACCGAGTGGTGCCGATTCTCGCCGGTCTCGGAGAGTCTCACGTGGAAGCGGTGCTTCAAGAAGACTCGGAGGAGCGGTTTGCCAGTTGGCTACGTGCCATGCAGTCCCTCGCCCAGGCGGAGAGTACGGAGATCGCTAGCTGCTTGCAGTATGGAAGGAGGTACGTGAGCCTGGCCAGGCACGTCCTCGGGCAGCTATACGGACAGACGTGCCAGCTGTGCGGCGAGAAGACCCACATATCCACTGGTGACATGGTGAGCATTACGCATCACATAAACCCAGTCACAACCTCGATGGACAATCGCGTCTCCAACCTGATTCTTCTGTGCCCCACACACCACGCCATGCTCCATGCAGCGGATTTCGCATTCGAACATGCCCAGCTCAGGTTCGTGTCGCCCAGAGCGGGCACACTGGAGATTGCGGTTAACAGGCATCTGCAGAGATGTGCGTCCGGATAAGCGCGGTACGTTGTCGCCATCACCCCACAAGTGATGCCCCCAGATCCCGTTAACTGAGTCTGCCTGACACTGGCCGTGACACGCCGGCGGCAACGAGGCTTCAATGCTCAATGCCCGCCTCTGAGGTGAATAACCGCGTGGCAGTTTCGACACACCGGTCGCAGGTCATGCACCGGATCCACCTCATACTCACCGGCGATTTCGGAAAGGGGACGAAGTTGATGGACGAGAACGAACCGCCTCACCACGTCCCCATACACGGCACCGAGATCGGTACCACACACGCAACACGCCGTTCGATGAACCTCGATGCATCCGGCACGAGCTCTCGGATTGCGCTCGTATCCTCAATACGTTGCGCAATGTGATCCACCATGCTTGCGAACGTCCGTTTGGCAAGTGGGGAGTTCATACGAGTCCGGCGGCCAAAGCGTGCATAGGCCAACCGCCCCGCCTGGGTTTGAGTCGTGGTATCATTCCAGGCTAGGTCATCGGGTTGAGGGTCTCCCGTTGAAAGCCCGTCCCGTCAGGTTTTCTCGGCGCGTTTGGCTGTGAGAGAGCATTCCGTAGTCGGTGACTCTCACCGGTGAACGCCAGCACGTGTCCGTGGTGGACAAGTCTGTCGATGAGCCCCGCGGTCGACCGGTTGTCGTTGATCACCGTGTTCCACTGCCCGAATTCGAGATTCTCAGAATCCCTCCCTGATGAGCGCTGGTTTCCGTCTGGGAGGGACAACTGCGTGCAAGACGAGTAGCCCTCCGTATCGAGATCGGCAGCGGTGTGTTGCCCGGTTCGTGTGCGATAGTCTCTTCAGGATTGCATTGACTTACGTTCGCCGTTCGCGTGATCTCACTCACGTCTGCTGCCCAACCCGATCTCGCAAACTAGGGCTCCGTCGCGATTCACGCCCAGGCCTACTTAAGCCTCACGGTTTTGCGTCTCCGCTTAAGAGCGCGATGCGATCCTCAGGCTGCGTGAACACACGTAGCTCCACGCCATAGCGAAGATCCGTGAGGGGATGCCATATCGGTTGAGCGTCTGTACTGATTCCATGTCCTGATGTGAGGACTTTGCGGTTCATCCCAACGTTTCCTGCATTCCTGGGTACCAGTCGCCATGTACGTGGCACGAATTTGAAGGATTCTGGGGGAATGCGTCGTAATTCCAAGGTAGTCCAGCAAGACGGATCACGACGAATGGAGTGCCGGAGGGTTCTGTGCCGTCGAACAGCCCCATCATTGGTCCTACCTGCCGCCTAGACAGATACCGCAGAGTGTATTCCTCCACCGGTTGCAGAACACAGAGCCTTTCTTCCTGTCCATGGTGGCTCAGATCACTCCCGTATCCATTCTTGCTGATCAGGTTATATGTCCGCATCCATGTCGCGATTCAAGCATGATAGACGGCATGGCTACCATGGTGGCACGCCCAGTACAGGCCTAGTATCGGAGTGGGTGCAGGCCCGTCGCCAGGCTTGATCAGAGTATGGTACCGACGATCGCCTGGTAACTGCGGAGATGGCGCATGTTGGAGGAGGAGTAATGCTAGAGCAGGACTTCGCCGTCATATCTGAGCGGCTCGATAGAGATCGCGAATCACTATTGGATTTGTCACCTAGGAACCCAATGCTGAACTACCGTACGCTGAAAGCCCGCGGCGTTGAGGTGGTCAACCAGGATCCCCAACGCATCTACGATGAGCTGGTTGCAGAGGGGAGATCGATGTCGTTCCTTCCCAGTTCATCGCCGGAAGATGAGCCGTCGCAACACCCGCTTTTTGAAGAACACGAGCATCCAACAACGCCGATCATTCGCGAATCGCACGACCGGTCTACAGCTAGGCTCTACACGCCGCACGCGCAGTCGGATTTGGAGCGGCGGCTCCTCAACACCTACTATCTCCATCGAACCTTTATCGAAGAGCAGGGAGTGAACACTCTATACCTCGCTCTAGGAATGCTTACGTGGCGTGAAGATGATACCAGCGATCGTGACCTCAATGCACCTTTGATCCTCGTGCCGGTGGAACTACGTCGATCCACGGTTCGTGAATCGTTCAGCATCAAGTACAGCGGAGACGAGATTGGGGGCAACGAGTCTATCAGGGTCAAAATGCTGGAGTCCTTCAGAATCGGATTGCCGCCATGGCAGGGAGACGCGAATGGCTCAAACGCAGATCAGTGCGACCAGCCCGGTAGGCCCTTTCAGAGCTACTTCGACGACATCGAGAAGTCGATCGGTTCCAAGCCCTCTTTCTCCGTAGATCGAACACGCATCGTTCTCGGGTTCTTTGCATTTGCGAAGTATCTTATGTATGTGGATCTGGATGACTCGAAAAGGCCAGATGACCATAAGCTGTGCCAGCATGGACTGATTCGCAGCATGCTGTTGAGCGGTTTCGCGGGCAACGGTGACGTTCTCCCATGGGAACGGGAGAAGCTCGACAACTGCATAGACCCTCGCACTACGTTCCATGTCGTTGACGCTGATAGCAGCCAGACCATGGCAATACTGCATGCTGCCTCCTGCTCATCGCTAGTGATCCAGGGCCCGCCCGGCACTGGCAAGTCCCAGACGATAACAAACATCATCGCGGACGCCGTGGCAAGGAAGAAGACCGTCCTCTTCGTGTCGGAGAAACTAGCGGCGCTCGAAGTAGTGAAAAACCGCATAGACAAGTGCGGATTAGGTCAGCTCTGCCTCGAGTTACACTCCAACAAGGCTAACAAGCGAGAAGTGCTGTCTGAACTGAGCAGCACTCTCAGTATGCCCACCCCACGGTGCTCATTCAGCGAAGACCAGGCTCTCAGGATAGATCGGCTCAAGCATGAACTCAACGAATACTGCAACGATCTACATTCGCCGATAGGAGATTCCGGCGTCACCCCCTACGATGCGTACGGCATAATGGAAAAACACAGAACAGCCATGCAGGATTCCCGACCGCAGTTGCTAGTTCCAGACCACGTCTGCAAGTGGTCTGGAGCCGATATGCTCACCGCACGTGAAGCAGTGCAAGGGATTATCAGCGCTCTCACTGATACAGGCATTCCCGCCGAACACCCGTTCTTTCAGTCAGATCTGACGTCAGTCACGCCAGGACAGGTGAACGAAATACGTCTTGCGATAGAGGCAGCGAACACCCGCAACAGGGACGCCAGAAGCGGGACCGAGACCTGCGCAGCCTTCATGGGTATCGAATGCCCTGATACAGCAGAACAGACCGACCGAGTTCTGGAACTGGCTGATCGGTGCTCTCGACTGCCGCGACTGGGGGCGCTGCGAATCGCGTCGCCCGACTGGGTCGACAAGCGAACGGCCGTGGTCCAGTTCATCAAGGCAGCAGAGAGAATCGCAGCATGCGTCTCAGCCCTGCATTCACTTCCTTCAGATGCATGGGGCCAGGACATGAGCGCTCTCCGAGATGCTCTGTCGGGCTATGTGCCCAAATGGTATCGGTTCCTCAGCAGCCGATACCGCCGGGCAAGCCGGGCATACGCAGAGCTCGTGGGCGGCTCTAGGACAGAACTGGCCAAGCAGAGACTATCTGACAAGGTGACGTCTCTCAGCAAGGCTATCGAGGCCCAGACGGAGGTCGCGCGCATCTCGCAGTTTGTCGACAACGAGGACTGGACAACTGGAATCGAGTGTCCGGTAGACATGGCCGAGTGGCCACAACTCGCTGCTGTCGTCAAGGCAGTTCTAGCTCTCCATGATGATATCCAAGCAGGCAGAGTCCCAGGAGCATTGACAGACTTCCTGGAGTTGAGCCCCGATATCGAAGAACTGAGTCGTCTGGCACGATCATGCCGGTCGGCTGTGGAAGCCAGGAAGCAGGCCTTCGACGCTCTCATCCAAGCTCTGCGGCTATCTACTGATCGCGGAACCATCTTGCACGCAGCTATGCCATTTGATGTTGCCGGAGACCTCTTGGCCGTGTGGAGAACTCATCTCTCCAGGCTTCAGGAGATCGCAAACCTGAATGCGCAGGCGGCGAAGGCGCGCGCTATGGGACTTCACGAACTAGCTGACGCCGCATCAGTCTGGAAGGATAGTCCATCCAGCATTGGCGAGGCCTTTGAGTATGGCGTCGCCTTCCGCCTTGTCGATTCCGCTTTTCGCGACCGGCCCTCGCTTATGGAGTTTGGTCGGGCCAATCAGGACCGAGCTGTAGCTGACTTTGCGCAGCTAGACTCGGAACTCATAGGGCTCAACCAACAGCGCGTAGCCCTCAGTCACTGGGCGGATCTCCCCCGCGAGGGCAATTCGGGTGCAATGGCCGACTTGCGGCACGAGATGCAGAAAAGGCGCAGGCACCTGCCTATCCGCAAACTGATGAGCAAGTGCGGGCCGGCGATTCAGCGAATAAAGCCTGTCTTCATGATGAGCCCGTTATCGGTGGCAACATATCTCGACCCTTCTGCGGTCCAGTTCGATCTCGTTGTATTCGATGAGGCAAGCCAACTGAAGCCAGTGGAAGCTTTCGGGGCCATCTCTAGGGCTAACAGGGCGATTGTGGTCGGTGACAGTAGGCAACTGCCTCCGACATCATTCTTCGATACCGCGTTGATCGGTGAAGACGAGGATGACGACACGATATCGTCCACCGACATTGAGAGCATTCTTGGCATGTTCGAATCGAGGGGCGCATCTTCCCGCATGCTTTCGTGGCACTATAGAAGCAGACATGAGTCGCTAATTGCAGTCTCCAATGCTGAGTTCTATGGCAACCGACTCGTGACATTCCCGAGCCCCGACCAATCCCGACAAGAATACGGGCTCAAGTATCAGTATGTTGACGGATCATATGACAGGGGCGGCCGAAAGATCAACAAAGAGGAGGCTTCAGCGGTAGCCCGCGCCGTCATGGAGCATGCGCACACAAGCCCACATCTGACGCTGGGCGTTGCAACATTTGGCATCCCTCAGATGGAGGCCATTCGGGACATGATAGAGAGGCTCCGACGCGAGGATCCGTCTAGTGATGCGTTCTTCGCGTCACATCCCAGCGAGCCCTTGTTCGTCAAGAACCTCGAAAACGTGCAGGGCGACGAAAGGGACGTAATCCTCATCAGTGTCGGCTACGGTAGAGACAGCAACGGTAACATGACCATGAACTTCGGGCCTCTGAATCAGGATGGCGGCGAGCGAAGGTTGAACGTTCTGATAACCCGCGCCAGGGCGCGGTGTGTGGTCTTCACCAGTCTGGGCGCTGACGATATTGACCTGCGCAAGACCAAGAGCAGAGGCGTAGCGGCATTCAAGACATTCCTCGGCTACGCCCAGACTGGAGCAGGAATAGAACACTATGGAGGCTACGGCGAACCGGAATCACCTTTTGAGGAGGCAGTTGCGGAACAACTGAAGTCACACGGGTATGGTGTGGCCCATCAGGTGGGCTGTGCAGGCTTCCGCATTGACTTGGGCATCGTAGATACAGACCATCCAGGCAAGTTCGTGCTGGGGATTGAATGCGATGGTGCATCGTACCACTCTGCTGCATGGGCCCGCGATAGGGACAGGCTACGGCAGCAGGTACTCGAAAGTAAAGGGTGGACGATCCATCGCATTTGGAGCACTGACTGGTTCCGCAATCCAGAGCAAGCAATGACCAGAGTGATGGAAGCAATAGAGCATGCCAAGAGGGGTGGGTCCGGGGGTATGAGTGCCCCGCCGCCAGAGGGGACCGCATGCAGAAGTAGTGATGCCGAGAACGCCCGGCCCAAGCGCAGCTTACCTCAGCCAGACGGGTCCAATGAGCCCAGTTCCTCGGGCGGCACGACAGCTGGTTCAGTCTCTATACCCAGCGTTGTCCAAACGTACACCACTGCCCGCTTTACCATCAACACAGACGGCAGAGCCCTCCATGAAGTTCCCAGAAGCCAGATGGCCGAATGGATATGTCGCGTTGTGGAAATGGAGGGGCCCGTACATCTCGGTGAGGTACGCAGTCGCATTACCGAGAATGCCGGCATGAAGCGCGCCGGCAGACGAATTGACGATGCCGTGCGATCCGGCGTCAAGCTTGCTTTGAGGATGGGCCGAGTAGCTGTGAACGGCGATTTTCTGGGGACGCCTGGGAGCTCCGAGAGCTTCGTGGCAGGCTTCATACGGAACCGCTCAGAATTGCCCAGTTCATCGAGAAGGATAGACTATGTACCGCCACAAGAGATCCGCCTGGCTGTCATCACGATAGCCGATGATTCCTGCGGAATCGGTCTCGGTGAAACCGTGACCCATACCTGCCGTCTACTAGGGTTTGCCAGGACGACTGAAGCGATGAAGGCGTATGTGGAGCCCATCATTCGTGAGATGATTGACAAGGGCATCCTGGAGGAACGCAACGGGATGCTTCTGGCGACGCAAAGCTCGAGGAGCCGCGGTGAGCACCTATAGCGCCACAAGACGTGAAAGATCCCGCAGCCCTTATCCGCGGAGTAGCCGCTCCAGATACTCCAGGGCGGTTGCCAGGAGACCCTTACCCGCTTGCGAACTGGCTATTTGCGGTGACGTCGGATGCCCGCCTTTCGCCGAACCGGGTGCCCCAACCGGTATGTGGCTCGAGCCCGAGCCCCGTGAGAGTGCTTGAGATGGGCTCACAGAGGAAATCCTCGCGTGCTCGACAGATCTCATCTGATTCAGAATATCGCGGTTGCTGACTGCCTTGCCTGCCGCAAGAGGTGATCCTGATTGCACAGCTGTTCTGCAGGATTCGGCAACTGCTTGACCATCCCAATCAGCGCGATGGTCGGGGGAGCCTGCAACCGCTTCCGCACAGAGTAGCATTGCCTCACTCTGACTGATTGTCCGGATGACAGCAGGGTTGTCGATCACGATCTGGGGGGCCTTTGGCGCTTTGCGCGAGCAGTACGTCTCGATTAGGCCTGTTACTGACAGCCACTTGCCGACAAGGTCAGTCTCGCTCAAGCCGCGGGCAGTCAGGCGTTCTAGACCCCGGGTCCAGAACACCAAGTAGAAACACCCATATCTCCAGTCCCCAAAGTTGAGGAACAAATAGGGTTTGCCGAAGCGAGTCTGCCCTCGACGACAACCTTGCACCTTGCCCACTACTTCTACCGCGCTACCTTCCCGCTTCAGCAGCCCGTCTCTGTCTGTGGCGAGTACTAGTTCGTACTGACGCGGCGCAACGGCGCGCGTGTGTGTCGGCATTACAGTGCCCGATGGGAGAAATCTCCCAGATAGCAGGTCTTCCAAAGTAGGGACACGCGATATCGGCATCGCGCAGAGTCTAGCGAGGTCATCAAGAACAGATCTGTAGGTACCTGAACTGCGCAACTCACCAAAAAGCCTAGAGTTGTCAGGATCCGCAAAATCCTGTGAGCCGAAAATTAGGTTTTCTCCGGAGTAGTACTTGCTCCACAGACTTGGGTTCTCGGCTACTGCCATAATCGATAGGTATATCACGATTGAGGAGAATCGGTCCATATCCGGGCCGAAATGGCTGGCATCACGTTGCGGATGCTGGTAGTTCACATGACCTTTCTCATGGCTTCGGCCCACAGGCATCCCTAGAACATACATGCCATCATAATCGATCAGCTTTAGCTCCCTAGCAGGCGTCACGACCATGTTACCATGCTGCAGGTCGCCGTGTGCCATCTGCAGTTTGCGGAGCTCTAGTACAGTCCCTCGGAATTGAGTGGCCAGGTGCCCAAGCGAGTCTGTATCTCCCAAGTGAGCCTCGATGAAACCATCCAGCGTATCGCCGGTTACCCACCCCATCTTCACAATCGGACGCCATCCTCCTGAGACCAAGATGCCTTGCGGCTGATAGTCGAACGGCGCGAAAATGGCGGCCTTGGCAGACTGCAGGAACGAAGAAATGGCCTCATATCGTTGCTGCAAATCCGGCACGTCCCGGTGGAAGCACCTTACAGCCCACTCCCTTCCGAGGCCTGATAGATGATACGTGATTGCAAACCCGCCGGTGCGTGGCCGAGGCAATCCAAACGGGTTTGACTCAACTGTACACCCAGTAAGCTCGCGGTCTCGAAAGCAAGTGGATGGGTGCTGTATGGCGGCATTGTAGTCTGACATCGCCGCTGCTTGCATGACTATCCGCTCCAGTTGCCTACTGGTCTCCGGGGCATTATGCCGTTGCACGCAGAGCGACGATCGTAGCATCGTCATTGCGGAGACCATTCGCACGTTCGTCTGCCAGCCAGTCCTCAAAGGCAGCCTGGCTCTTGAGGCTCAGGAAGGCCCTCCATGGCTGGCGCCCCTCAGCAATCTCTCTTGCGTACCAGTGCCCGACTGCATCGGTCATCAAGAACACATAGGTGTCGCCTTTGGGCAAGGGAATACATCGTTTGATGCACACGAAGTCTGCCATTGAACGGTTGCACTCGCAAACCGTGGACACCAGATACGTACGATCTGAGAATTCCTCGGGGGCCTGCAGAGGAAACATTCCTTTGTCGGTCATATTCACCCAGGCAATGCTAGAATCTCCAATGCCAACAACATCGAAGACGCCAGACTCATTGCGAAATACGGCCCCTGCCAGCGTAGCGTATGATCCCCTCAGGGTTCGCTCTAGCAAATGCCAGGGCATGCTGAGGTAATCCAAGCTTCGCTCAAAGCGAGAAACAGCAACCTGAAGCCACTGAGAATCGATGTCCACGGTTGGCTCCTCTACAAATCTTTGCACCAACACGCTGGCCCACAGCCGAGAATAGGCTGCATCGGACGCTCCATCACACACTGCGGCTGCGCTTCCGTCAACAGCCACTGCCCACTGATCCTCGCATTGCCCGCGACTCGTGCCCTGCTTTGGTGCAGAGTACGCGAACTCCTGCCTTACAATGCTAACGGGCTCACTCATGCCCACTACCGCCCGAGATTGGTCGCCTGCGTGCCGATGCTCAGGAATGCGATCGTCTCAACAAAGTCCGCGTTGTAGCCGTAGCCTCTAGCACCGGGCTTAATGGAATGGCCTTGGGACTGAGCACATTCAAGCATGTATCCCGGGACTTTGCTGGACATTCTGAATAGCTTCTGAGCCGCTGGAGCTGAAGGAACCTCCGCCTCTGAAGCAGGGAATAGGACTTTCTGCCCTCCCAAACCCGCAATATGAAGATTGAACAGGAGAACGTCACCATCATCAGTATTGAGTTGCTGGATCATCTGGGCAATGGGCTCGGGATCCCCGTCAGTCGGTTCCCCATCGGTCACGTGTATAACGGTTGGGGGAAACGCAGACCTATGCTGTTCAGCCCAATTACCTACGGCATCACCTGCCATTGCAAGGGCGGAGCACATGGGCGTTGAACCGCTGGCACATGGATCGAACCAAATCGGGAACTTGACTGTCCGCTCGACGACGCCACCTGCGCCATCGGGCACGAGTCGTTTGCGGTCATCAACGCGAAGGGGCGTCTGCTCGATCGTCGGCGCGGCCTTAAGGAGAGGCCCGGGTATGAAAGCAAGCGCGTCTCGGCTGCCGGCATCGCCGTACGCTATGACACCCACATCAAAGTAGTGACGGACGCCGTCCTCCTTGGAACACTTGGTGACAATCTCAGCGAGCAGCCGGTTAATGGCATCGCTCAGGGCCTGAGCTTTCGTGATTTCTGAAGACCAGTTGTCGTTCATTGATCCCGATTGGTCGATGACGAACAAGATGGCGGTCGGATTCCGTCTACTTATCTCAGCTGAGTACGCCATGTAGAATACCTCCCTCAATTGGTTCCATCAGACAAATGCCATTATTCCGCGCGATTTCCATAACTCCTTCACAATCTAGCCATTATTTGCAGATGGCATGGCTTGTCTCGCCGGCCATGTCTTCCGGCTCCACAGAGAGACTGATGCAGAGCACAGGGCCCCATTGGGTAGAATCGTTGCACCTGCTTGATCCGCCTGGGCCACACGAGTCAACTGCAAATCGGGAGTTCGATGCGACACACTACCAAGTGACACGTTCGCCTGCATCCGCCAAGTCGTCGAGAAACTCCGACGCCGGCTTGACGCTTGTCACCAGCAGGTTGTCGCGTGCACGTGTGCACGCCACATAGAGCAAGTGGCGTTCAGTGTTATACACTTCCTCAAGGTCTGCTTCGTCGGCGATGGCCTCGATGCGTTCCTGAAGCGGGATTACTTCGTCGTCACAGGCCATCACGGCAACGGCGCGGAACTCCAGTCCTTTGGCTAGGTGCATGGTACTGACTGAAGCATACCCGCTGGTTGCTCCTAGTTTCTCGTCGAGGATCCTGAACGGGATTCCTGCCTTCTCCACGGAAGCACGGGCCCGTTCGATTTCAGCAGCCGAGCGTACGAAGATTCCGATCTCGTGAGGCGCTACTCCCTCGTCCAGCCGTTCCGCAAGCCATTGGCTGACAGTGTCGATCTCGTCATCTCGGCTGTCGAGAGCTAGAATGACGGGCGCAGGCCCGTTGAACACTGAAATCGTGCCGCGGCGCTGCTCCAAGTTGCCATCTACATCGGCTAGCTCCGGATCAAGTAGCAGATCCGCCTGCGTTCTGATTTGGTGCGATGTGCGGTAATTGATCCGAAGGGTTCTCGAACGTCCACGGACGTCCACTCCGAGCGCTTTCCATGAAAACGGTTGCTGGAAAATGCGCTGGCCTAGATCGCCCGCGAAGAAGAGGCTGTCGGGGCGCCCGGCGCCGAGCGCGGCAAGGAATCGCAGTTGCGCTACACTCACATCCTGAGATTCGTCTACAACCACGAACTCAAAAGGCGAAGGCTTGTCTGCAAACCAGGACGCCAGTCGGCTGAAGAGCTGGGAGTTGGTGATCAGGTTCCTGCTTCTCATGGCGGACTGAACCTGGCTGAACACGTCCCAAAGCACAGCTCGCTGCCTCTCTGGCAGGCGCGTCTTCCGCCCCAGACGTCGGACCTCTCTGTACTCCTCCCATTTCCAGAGCTGCCACGCATCAACTACCTCCAGCCACTCGCTCATCAGGAAACGGCGACTGAACCTCTCCGCTTCGGCCTTGCTGGCTGCGTCCAGGAGTAGTTGCTCGATGATCTCCGCGGAGACGATGTTTGGACGACCGAAGTTCAACTCATACAATCTCTGACCTATTGCCTGCATCGAATGCACCTCAAGCCGTTCGCCAAGATGCGGTTCGTTGCTGATCAGCGACACAAGCTTCGCCTTGAGAGCGTGGGCCAAAGTATCGGAGAACGTCGTGAGCAACACCCTGGCATCGGGGATACTGCGGGCAAGGTAGACAGCCCGATGTAGGGCAACAACGGTCTTGCCGGTTCCGGCTGATCCTGAAACCCGAGCAGGGCCGTTGAAGGACCTCTCAACCAACTCACGTTGAGCAGGATGGAGGAACACAGCCCACTTCTCCCAAGGGTAATCCAGGGCCCGCTCTAGCTCATCGACGTTGTTCATCACCCTGAAACGCCGCTGCGCGTCGGGATGATCGAAGGGATCTGCGCCCGCGATGATGACAGGCGCAACCTGAGGCGTCTCCCCCACCGCCAGGCTCAACAACGCCTCGGCGGCCTCGCTCGGCAAGTGGAGGGCCAATTCCAACAAGGTGCTCTCATTGGCCTCTCGCACCTCGCCCAGCCATTCGTTGGGAACACCATAGCTCAGCAGATCGTCATCAGAGAAGCTAGCGAACAGCGGCGGCTTAGCCGCCTCAACATACTTGGGAATGGTTATCTCCCTGACGGTCTCCCTGATCTCCACAAGCTGAGCAGCGCCTGTCGTCGGATGAACGGATAGCCTGCGCCTCTCGGCCCAGCTATATGCGGCATCGTGATGATCAGCGTAGCACAGCAATAGAGACCTGTCTGTCCTGTGGACTATCAAGCGTATATCGTCACTGACCCGCACGGACCAGAACCCCCGGTCTTTCGCGCGTTCCAGCCTATGGAACTGCATTCCCGGATTCGCCGGGTCAAGTTGCAGGTCAAATGCGGTTGTCTTGACCGCCTTCTGCTCTTCCCCGGTTAACCTAGCAAGACTATCAGTGAACGTGTCGGCGATGCGGAAATCCATAGCTCACTCCACCCTGAATACCTTCATCACCTCATCGCCGAGGTGATTGATGACCTTGACGGCAATGCGCCCGCTCTTGGGCTTATCGAACGGTCGGGAGATATCACTGCGCAGTGTCTTCCAGGCTTCCTCGTTGATCTCTGCCTTCAGCGTGGTCTTGAGCGCCTTGTAGGGATCGTTCTGCCCTAGGAAGTAGGCGTGACGTACGAAGAAACTCTCTTCGTTGTAGTCGGTATCGATGAACCAACAGGCGATTCCATCAGCTTCGTCGCTGCGTATCTCGCCAGTGCTGGGATCGAATACATCCACGCCTCTGATCTTGACCTGGACCTTCCCATCTCCTGCATCTAGGATGTCGATATCGGGCTCGCCGAAGATAACGAACAAGTTGCCCTTTCCGGTATTCCTGAGGTCATCGGCCATATGTAAATCTGCATTCATCCGCGCCTTGAGGATTGGAATCCGCCCGAGCTTGCTGAACTCGGTAGATCGGGCATCGTAGTTGAAGGCACACGTAATCAGCACATCAAAGCCAGCATCGCCAGCTTCCCGAGCGGCTGCGACGAGATCGGGGCGAGACACCGTCCCGAACTCTGGCCCGATGAAGATCCCTGCGCGCTTCTCCGTGCCTGACTCCTCGCTTCCCTCGACATATCGGCCCTCGGCGCAGACGTAGTACCCCGGCCAGGGCGTGATCGAGGTGAAGTTGATCTTGTCCTCCTTGTGAGCCTGCTGCACCCCCGCCGTCTTGAGGTTCTCAAGGATCATCTGGACGAAGCCTTGGCCTTCTCCGTAGTCGCCGCCTGAATCCTTGGCGATATCGATCAGCTCATCATTCTCGTCCACCGCCAGCACGCGGTGTGGAGACAAGCTCTCAACTGTAAACGGGCCCGCTACTCGCACCTTCCGCCCATCCTCATAGGGCTTGTCATAGAGGTACTCAAACTCGGCCTTGGCGGCAATCGACGCATCGATCTCTTTCTGTCTGGCGATGCGCTGCTCCCACCACTTAGCGTGCAGCTCCTCGGCCTTCTCCGGCCACTTCGACTCAGCATCGCGAGGGATCTCCCACTCCTCCCGCTCCATGCCGAGCACCTGGTTAAGCTCCTTCCGCAGCGGTTCCAGCCTTACCTGGAACCTCTCCCAGATGACATCAATCTCTGCGTTGTTGGCAATGGACTTCAGCGTGATGTGAGGTACTCGCTCATACACGAACCCGTGGCGGATATCGCCCCTGGTTGGCGCCTCTGACGGCGCGGTACGCGTGATCTCGGCTTCCTTGAGCTGACCATCTCGGCTATCGGCCAGCAAGTAGTATGGATACCGGGCACCCATGATCCTAGCGCGAGCTAGGGCAAGAGCAACCCGAGAGGTATCGATCGCAATCCACCGACGACCCCATTGCTCCGCGACATAGGCAGTTGTGCCCGAACCGCAGGTCGGGTCGAGAACGAGATCGCCAGGGTCCGTGGCCATGAGAATGCAGCGTTCGATTACCTTTCGAGGCGTCTGCACTACGTATATCTTCTCACTTGAAAACGCACCAAACTGAGTGTCAGTCCAAGTATTGGTGTACTTGCCCCTGGCCCTCTCGGCGGAGTATTTCTTCCACCGGATCTGCCTTTCGCTGTACCTGACAACTCTATCGGCTCGGTCAAGCCGTTCTATGCTGCGAGGATCAAAGGCCCACTGTCGGGCACTGGAAGGTTCAAAGAACTCCCCACGGAAGCATACCCTTACGCTCCTCGTTTCGCTCGGATGCTGCGAGGTGAGGTCGCCTAGCTCATATTCGCCCTTGAAGTCGCTACCTGCGGGCGCAAATGACTCATCCCCTGCGTAGAGCTGTCTGAACTTCACTCGCTCGGTCCTGACTGCGTACCAGAGAAGGTAGTTGGTCACGGCATCTAGGGTCTTTGATGTTCTACCTGTTGAAGTCTGGAAACTGATCAGCGATAGGAAATTGGAGTCTCCGAAAACCTCATCCATCACCGCCCTTACGCGGTGAACGTTCTCGTCCCCGATCTGCACGAAGATCGATCCTGAGTCCGCGAGCAGGTCGCGCGCCACGGTTAGTCGATCCCGGAGATATGTCAGGTACGAATGGATGCCGTCGCGCCAGGTATCTCGGAACGCCTTGACCTGTTCTGGTTCGCGGGTGATGTGATCCGTATTGCCGTCCCTGACATCCCTGCTCGCCGTGGACCACTGAAAGTTGGAGTTGAACTTGATCCCGTAGGGCGGATCGAAGTAGATGCACTGTACCTTGCCGCGTAGCCCTTCGCGCTCGGCCAGGGACGCCATCACATGCAGGCTGTCTCCGAGGATCATCCGGTTGGACCAATTGGCATTGTGCTGATAGAACTCCGTCTTGGCCCTCTCGTGCGGCAGTCCGTCGAAATCATCGAACAGACTGGGCTGATCGCTGTCTGCTGACTCGTCGAGTTCGGAATGGCGAATCAGATCGTCGATCAGCACCTTCGGATGGACCTTCTCCTGTATGTAGAGGGGCGGAGCGTGAACGATCAGGTCGGACCAATCCTTGACGTCTTTGCCGCGCCAGACTAGCTGCGGATCCAGATCGCGATTGCGGCGCTCGTAGGCGACACGGATCGGACTTAGGTCCTGGTCGTCCATGACCGACTGGTACTCAGCTGTAGGTATGTTCAGACGTTTCGCCTCGCCATGCTTGAAAGCTTCAACCGTCTTTCCCGATGGGTTCTTCGCCATGCTACCTCACCTCCGTGGTCGCCCGAGCGATCATTGAGTCGATCATCTTGCCAAACTCGGCTTCAACTTTGGCCTCGAAGTCCGCCTCCATACGGTATACCTCTCTTAGCTCAGCGAATGCCCAACGCCCGTAGCGACCAAGGTTGTTCACACCTGGGACCCAGTAGGTCTCCATTGTGATTTTCTTGTCCTTTGCGTCTTCACGCCGGTAGCCCTTGATCTCGACGACAAGGTGAAGTAAATCATTAGGGCCATGCCCATCGTCGACGAGGACGATGAAGTCGGGTATGTACCGCCGAGTCTCGGAGCCGTATCGATACGGCACTTCAAAGCCTAGGTTCTGATTCTTCACATAGGCCTCAACCCGAGGATGACTCTCGGCGACGCGGCAGAACTCTGCCTCCCAATCACTATCGAATATCACCCAGTTGACGTGGCATCGGCGTGGATCCGTCTGCCACCGGTTCTGCTTGGAGGTGGTGAAGTTTACGTACATCGTAGAGCCGACGGGGTTATAGGGATCGAGAACGGCCCTGATTGAGCTCTCGCTGGCCATTGCAGGCACTATTCCGGCGTTTATGCGTTCACACGCCATGTCGGCCAGCTCCTGATACGTGAGCAGTGCTGGATAGGTCCCCCCCTTGCACACCAAGCAAGTATCGAGCCATTGGCGCGCGATGCGCTTCAACTGACCAAACAGGTGCATCTTGGGAGCACCATCGAGGTCGCGCCACTTGCGTTCGATCAGATGCTTCGTCAGGTGCATCAGCAGCGTAGACTGTCTCATCTCCCCCTTGTGCTCAAGGCTGAGATCAACCCCCTCACCGATGATGCCGGCATTCCTAGTAATCGAGGGGCCCACAAGCTCAGGCGTCAGCTCAAGAATGGAGTCGTCGCTGAACACGGCCGTCAGCTGTTCGCCGGGAAGCTCAACGCGATACCCTTGCACTCTCGGAAACGTGATCTCGAGATCGTCGCGATCGGGGCGCACGGCCCTGACCTGTATGACTTCGCGCGGAGGCTGAGGCGGCGCCACAACCGGTTTCGCCGTGAAGTCGAATGGGATGCCCAGCACGTCGGCGTACTCGACGGAGAAAAGCCCCTCCTCATTGAGGTCGTACGATTGGCGACGGAGCGCCCGCCCTACCACCTGCTCACACAGGAGCTGAGTACCGAACGCGCGCACACCAAGCACATGCGTAACGGTGTTGGCGTCCCACCCCTCGGTGAGCATGGACACCGATACAACACACCGTATGGACTCGCCAAGCCGATCTTCCTTGCCAACGGTGTTCATGACCTCGCGAAGCAGATCCTGGTCTGTGAGGTTCTCTGCCTGCCGCGGGTCGCCGGTACGTTCGATGATCTCCCTCCGAAAGCGATCAATGGCGTCGGCGGCTATGTCGCGGAAGTCCTTGTCGAGCGCTTCCCCCGATTCGAGTTGCTCACTGTCGATCAAGAGAGTGCGGGGCCGAGGGTACGGGTTTCCATCTCCGTCGAAGTTTCGGAACAGGGCGAGACGGCCGTTTTGGAATGTGGCCGACCCATCCGCGTTCTCTCGGTAGAAGCCAGAGACATAATCGTAGACCAGCTTGGATGTGGATGTGTTGTTGCACACTATGATGAAGCACGGCGGAACCTTGATCCCGGCTTTCTGCCAAAGCTTGAACGTCTTGGCATAATGCCCATAGAGAGCATCCAGAGCCGTCTGAAGCGTCACGGGCAGGCTCAGCGGATCCAAGTTCTTCGACTTGCCCCGGCCCTTCTTGGGCATGTCCTTCCTTATGTGCTCCCAGAGGTTCCGAAAGCGAGGCATCTCGCCGCCGGGCACGTTGTCGGCAACAGGCACGCGGGGCAGCTTGACAATGCCGCATTCAATCGCGTCCATCAGTGAAAAATCACTCATGGTCCACGGAAACAGCGTTCCCTCCGCGTATCCTGAACCACGGAGGAAGAAGGGTGTTGCGGACAGGTCGATCACCTGCGCGATTCCCAATTTTCGGTTGACAGTCTCGAGACCGGTTATCCACAGGCGAGCAGCTTCGTTGTTCCTCTCAGCCTCCCGCCTGTCGTCGCCCTTAAGCGCTTCCTCGCCATCGTCTTTGGCTTTCTCCCGATAGCAGTGGTGAGCCTCATCATTCATGACCATGATGTTCTTCATGCCCATCAGCTCGGGCATCACCCGCTGAAGCATCTGGCCCTCGCTCTCTACAGTGCTGAGGGCTTCTCCCCTGCCCTGCAACAGCGATCTGGTACCCTTGGAAAGTTCAAGACGTTCGCGCAGCCTGAACGCGTGGTAGTTCGTGATCACGATCTTCGCCCGCTTCAGATCATCCATCATATCAATGGGAACAAGCTCGCGGCTTTCATAGTAACTGTCAGGATCGTTGGGCTGAAGCACGCGCAACCGATCGCGGATTGTCAAGCCCGGGGTTACAACGAGAAACCCGCGGGTGAACCGCTTGCTGGTAGGGTGGCGCACGGCGTTAATGGTCTGCCAGGCGATGATCATGGCCATGACCGTGGTCTTGCCGGCGCCAGTGGCCATCTTGAGAGCAATACGGTACAGGTCCGGATTCGCGTTGCCATTGGCAAGCTTGAGATGATCAGAGAATCCTTCTCCTGTCTTGCCCGCTCTGGGAGCGACCTCTGTGAGCCAAATGATGGTCTCAACCGCCTCAACCTGGCAGAAGAACGGGCGAATGTCACTGAACCTGTGATGGCGCCAGTGCTGAAGCAAGCGCGTCGTCTCCGGAGTTACTTGCCAGTCGCCCGGGTTAGGCCTCATTCGCCACTTGTCCACTTCATGGCGAAGCGCATTTATGATGGGTGTGGGATCATACTGCTGTTCTTCAGTAGACAATCCCTTGCCTTCATCGAAGACTATCTGCAACTGATCTGGTGAGCCCTTTAGCTTCTTAGGCCTGGGAATCGGCGTTATGTACGATGCGGGCCGCCGGCTCTCAATGATCCTCTGCGTCGGCTGCCCTTGGTCATCAAGCTCCCAGTGCCGCTCAGGGTACTCATAGGGGGAGTTGAGAATGGGTTCCTCAAAGAACCGGTTTTCCACGTTGCTCCTCTCCTTAGGGCGTGTCGCTCCCATCGTTCAGGTGATCAAGATCGGTATGAGTAATGTTGAGTGCAGCCATATCTGGCCCATCGGAAGGTGTGGTGATGTGTAGTGTGACTGGATCGATGTTGAAGAGTCCTGCTTCGTACGCTGTTTTGTGCAGCGCGCATAGCACCAGCCCGTTTGCTGGATCGTCATCTATCTTGCTGCGCCGCGGTTTCAGCCTGATTATATCGAGTAACTCCGGCACGGCTATGTCGCACACGGCGCACTGGTGGCCGCAGCGCCGGAAGACTCCGAACCTGAATCTTGCTTCGGATGATGTGCGCCTTGGGGCCTTGGCGAGGCGGTCACTGGGCGGCTCAACAGGCGCGAACAGACGCCCGTGGTCTTGGGCGACGCAGGGTATGGGCCTTCGTATCGTGCCGAATGCGACCAGGAATGTCATGGCGGCGTAGTCCCAGTCTTCCACCCAGCCCACCCGCACATCCCGGAGCGACCTGCCCGGCCCTGAAGTGGTCACCACGAATACCGGCAGGCCCAGAAGACCGGCGTTCTTCACGGCACTGATCTCCTGGATGTCCCTGCTGTGGGGGCGGGCCGTTCTGCGATAGCGGTATATGGCGCCGTCAGAGGACAAGTCGTTGCAGCGCTCGCCGGTGTGCAGCAGACCTACTGCAACGCCGGCGCCGTCCGGCGACACCGAACCCGTGATCGCTTTGTCGACCCAGATACCCTGACCGCCGCCGTAGATTCTGAGCTGCCTGAGCAGGCCTGCGCTTACGCCCAAGGGCCCGCCTGCCTTCCTGAGCTTGCTCCACATCCTGATACGGCGTCGGTATTCCACTGCGACCGGGCCTTCATAGCCATTGAGCACAGCCCCTGCCAACCGAAACACCACTCAAACTTGCCAAACTATGTGGGGATTCGCCGAGACTCTGCGCAATTCCTCCACATTTGCCTGCGTTCTCCACGAACATGTGGGGTGCGTGCGGCAGGCAGCAACTCTTCTCAAAGAAGCTTGCCATCCAGCGCCCAGTACGAACTCCCGCGATTCGTGTGACGCGCGCTGACCGCACCGACAACTTGCATGGGTTCTACCAGTCCACGCCATCGCCTGTGGATTTTCCGTTAGCTTCGATGCCGGGTGATGTCAGGCAGCGTCTCGAAACCCGTCTGGCGAACGCGCGAATCAAGTGTGAAGGCCTTGCTGCATCCGATTCTCAGCATGACGGCAAAGCTCAGGCAGTCGACTAAGCTGAGGTCTTTGTCATTGCACTCCTGCGCGAGCTCCCAGGCCGGGAACGCCTCGACCCATAGACGTAGCGATCGTGATCGGTAGAGCCGTCTCTGCGTCCTGTCGTCAAGGCGGTTGCAGCGATACCGAACAACGGGTCATGCTCCGTGGTCACGTCCCATCTTCAGCACCCTTGCGCATTCAGGTTCTGAGTTTTAGGGGTCTCGCGTTTCGCGCGGGATGGTAACGTAGACGGACGGCGACACTCCCAAGGCC
>Ga0209606_1002566_pt1 | contig 19778 bp, 18 predicted proteins | sample AD_UKC057_MetaG_FD_184412 | JGI IMG/M metagenome (GOLD analysis project Ga0209606, IMG submission 184412) | Active sludge microbial communities of municipal wastewater-treating anaerobic digesters from USA - AD_UKC057_MetaG (SPAdes) (version 2) | ecosystem: Engineered > Bioreactor > Anaerobic >...
CCGGGCCAGTCCTGGACGCAGACTGGCTTTCGCAATCTGAGTGCCTTGGACGAGGCGCGACGAAATAATCACTGGGACGAACTCTGGGGGAGCACCTAAAACCCGGTGGTAGTGGCAAGATGCGCTCGTGTGTGGTTGGGCGCGGCCGTAATGGTTGTTGCGGCATTGGTGGCGGTCAGCGGTCTAAGTGGTTGCTCGACGCTAGACCGGGCGTACAAGAAAGAAGTCACTTGGACCAACCAGCCGGTGGTGGAGGTGGTGACGAACACGGTGGTTGTCACGAACCTGGTGCCGCAGGTTGTGGAGCGGACGAGCGTCGTGTACGTGACGAACGCCGTCTCGGGGACTGTGTCTGGCTATGCGACGCGGGAGCCGGTGGCGACGAACCTGGTCACGGCCATAGTGACCAACTTCGTGCCGGTCTTCTACACGAACGTTGTGCAGGTCCCGGTTACTAATCTGGTCGCCAAGCCGGAGGCGGTCGCGGCAATCGAGGCGGTTGGGTCTGTCACCAACACGTTCCTGCCGGGCATCGGCAGCATCCTCGCCCTGGCGTTGGGTGGGCTGTATCATGGCTACCGTCAAGTTCGCAACCGGAAGGTAATGCGCGATTATGCTGAAATAATCAGGGAAAATGGCATTTTGTTGTTGATGTGTGGGCGGATGTGTGGGATTATGTTGGACGGAAAGCGCAACGTGGAGCGATGGGTCGCAGCACGGCGCAAAACCAAAACAGAACACCACTTATGCCACTCGAACTCAGAAAACAACGGGACGGCCGGCCACGCGATTCTTGGTACGCTCGCTACGAAATTGGCGGCCGACGCTACGTCATTTGCCTCGGTGTGAAGGTTCAGGGAAACGCGCCGGCATCCCTGTCACTCAAGGAAAAGGGAGACATGGATTTTGAATGCTCCCGCGTGGCCGCGCAGGCGAAGCTGGATCAGATCGTGGAGGAGGCCAGGTCGAAACGGGGCTCGGCTCACCTGGTCGAGCGACTTTACGAAATGAAGACGGGCGAGAAGGTGAAGTCGGTGAGGCTCAGTGAAGTGCAGGAGGAATGGACCCGGCTGCCACGCAAGCGCGAGCCGTCCAAGTATTACGTGCGACAGTCCCGGGCCATCCTGGGGCGGTTCGTGGAGTTTGTGCGGGCGCGGAACCCGAAGTGCCAGGAACTGAGTGAAGTGACGCGAAGCCTGGGGCGGGCTTTCATGGATGCGGAGGCGGAGCGCGGAATTGCGGCCAAGACATGGAATGGCACGGTAATGCTGCTGCGGTCGGCGTGCCGGGTGCTCCTGCCGGACGGCGCGCTAAACCCGTTCTCGGGCGCGACGACGAAGGCGGAGGAGACGGTTTTCCGAAAGCCGTTCACGCCGGAGGAGATGAAGGCGATTCTGGACACGGTGAGGGACGACAATTTCATCCGGCCTATCATTGTGACGGGGATGTGCACGGCGTTGCGCCGGGGCGATTGCTGCCTGCTCAAGTGGAAAGACGTGGACCTGGAACGGCGGTTCATTACGGTCAAGACGGCCAAGACGGGCCAGACGGTGGGCATTCCCATCTTTCCGCTGCTGTATGAGGAGTTGGCGGCGCTGGCAAGCGCTGCAGGCCGGAGACTGGGGGCCGGAGAGGTGAAAGCTCGTGACGGAGTACAAGGGACAGAGGGCCAGGGACAGCGGCTGGACGGGTACGTTTTTCCCAAGCAGGCGGCGATGTATCGGGAGAATTCGGACGGGATTACGTGGCGGGTCAAAAAGGCCCTGGCGTTGGCGCTGGGCGGGTTTGGCGGCCCTGCCCCGGTCGGGGAGGTCCTGCCTGAGGTGTCGGAGGACGAGGCGCGTCGGCGGGGGCGGGAGTTCATCGCGAGTTTGCCGAACTCGGTCAAGACGCGGCACATGCTGGCGGTGTTCGAGGCCTATATGGATGGGAAATCGGCGGCCAAGGCGGCGCTGGCAGCGGGTGTGTGCAAGGCGTCGGCGGGGGCGTATCTGAACGAGGTCGAGGCCGCCGCGGGGTGCCGGATTGTGCGCGGGCGGACTGGGGGTTGCAGTTTCGTAGCGGCGCTGAGGTCGGATGCCAGCCTGCTTCGGGTAAGGCGCCCGGGCGGCGTGCGCCGAGCCAGCGTGCGGGATTTTCACAGCTTCCGGGTGACCTGGGTCACGCTGGCGCTGACGGCCGGGGTTCCGCTGGAGCTGGTGCAGAAGGTGACGGGGCACGCGACCACCGACATTGTGCTGAAGCACTATTTCCAACCGGGCCGGGAAGACTTCCGCCAGGCGCTGCACTCGGCCATGCCGAAGCTGCTGACCAATGGGCACAAGACAGCCAAAGAGGAAATGCGCGAGCTGATCGCGATAGTTAGGCCGGTGGCGCTGAGGGAGCGGTTGCTCAAGGTTTGGGCGAAGTGGTAACGGGAATTGGCCCAGGGCCGGGTCAGAGGCTCGGAGACACCGGACACGGCGCGAGTATCGAGGCGCCTTGGGCGGTGGTCTGCCCGGCCCGGGCTAGAAGCTCGGCGGCGTTTGGAGGGACGGCGGCGAAGAGAGGCGCGTGAGGAGGCAGGCCCGGGGGCAGGCGGACACACGGGGGTTTTCCCCAAAGGCGACTGGTTGCGTCAGAGCGGCGCATCTTGCGGCGGCTTCGGTATCGCGGCACACTTGCGGGGAGGGTATTTCGCCTTCGGCAGCTTATGGAACGGACCGGCGGAAGGCGGAAAAGCTGCAAGCCGCCGCTCTAATAAGATCCGAGCCGGAGAAGGTGAACGATTAAACGCTCCCGCCCTTACCCAGCCGCAGCTTCTGGCGAATTAGTCGGAGATCGTCCTCGGGCACGGGTGCAAGCGAGAGTTGCTCGGTTTCGAGCATGTAGGTGTAGTCGGCCTGGTGCTCGTTATTTGGGTCTTCGACACTGTACTTCCTGACCCGCTCGATTCTTCTCTCGCTCGATATGCATCCCGTGTGATAGGCGCAGTACTGCGGGCACACGAGCCGATTTGAACCTGGACGCGCCGCGAAGCCCGCAGGATAGACCTCTCTGTGGAGGCGCTTCAGGCCTGCTCTTGGCAGTGTGATATCTTCGTAGAAAAACCAGTTCTTGCGCAAGACCATGAAGTGTTTGGCGCCCCAAACCCCATCGCACCGGAAGCTCTCGCTGGAATCCCAGAGGTCCCGCAGCAGGAAAAGGCACGTGTCTCTGCCGGACGCCTCCGCCTCTCCGATCAATTTCAACACATCCGCCTTGGTCTGAAAATTGTGGGAGAACAGGATGTCATCGTCCATGCAAACCACCCAGGTGCATCCGTTCACGTACGCCCGCTGAAGCAGCGTGAGCTTATTGCCCAGGTCGTTCCATAGGCCTCTGCGGCGCAGGTTGAGATACTCACCACACTCTTCTCGATAAGGAAACTGTCGGTCTGAATTATCGTCCAGAATAATCGTGAAATCCGAAAGCGCCCTCAGGGTGGAGAAGGCCGAGCACGCATCGGAATAGTTCTTCACCGCCATCAGGCCGGCTATTTTTGCTGCCGGTTCTTGCATCAGCCGCCAAGGAACCTGCGGTAAACCGCCTCGTACTCCAGCGGCATGGGGTTGGGCAGCGCCGCCGCATGCGCCAGCGCGTTCTTCTTCATCGTGGCGTACAGCCGATCGTCCGAAAGCAGGAGGTTCCCTTTTTCTACGAACTCCTCCCGGGACCTCGCGACGAAGCCATTGTAGCCGTCAACCACGTACTCGCGCCGGGAGGCCCTCGGCACGGCCACTGTGGGTATGCCGAGCGCTACGGCCTCCATCACATTCATCCCGTAACAAAGGTGAGAATTGAATACCGGCGGAATGAAGGCATAGATCGAGTGCTTCACGATCTCCTTCTCGACGAAGTTGTTCCAAGGAACAAGATGAATATTGCTGAACGGACTGCTCCATCGCCGAACGTCTCTGGCGGCGGAATTGCAGTCCGAATAGCCGTACATGAATACCTCACCTTTGAGGCTTCCGTAGAGGCGGACCGTGTCCTCACTCATGCAGTAGGGGGCGAAGCGCGCAGCGAGGGAAACCTGATGATTGTTGTCGAGGGTGTGCGCGATGTCCCCTTTGTCCAACAGCGGCGAGCTTTCAATGATTACCCTTTCGCCGGTGTTTTTATCGTAGCACGGCTGGTGGATGCAGATCAGAAGATCAACAAATTCCCGGTACGGGTTCGTGACTGTTCCATGAACCGTGCATACGATTGCCGGCCGGTAAGCAAGTTGCCGAAACCAGGCCTTCTCGAAAACGCTGGAGAAATGCAAGTGAAGGATTTTGGGCCTTACCTGGTTTATGAAAGCGAGAACCAAATCCTCGTTAAAACCTGTTGTGGTCTTGCCTGGGCTAAATGAGAGCCAGTTTTGGCGAAGGCCCTTGCAACTCCAAATGATGTTTTCGATTATCTTCCCGATGCTGTGGCGGGTGCGGATATGGTACCCCAGGTGGAGAACATCAAGGTCTTGATAGGCTTGTTCATCCCCATTCAAGTGCTTGGGGACCCCGTTTGTCGATCTGATCACGCTGGGCGCGGCAGCGGACGCCTTCCCGTAATCGGTGACTATATCATCAAAGGCAGTGCCCCAAGTCCCGGAGCACTGTGGGCAACGCAAATGCGCGGGACGAACAATGCGGTCTTCGTCCTTTTTCAAGAGCGGCGCCCACCCAGGCTGCCGGGGCGAAGCGCCCAGATGCACGATGTTGACGTCCGCGGTCTTGAGGATGCTGACTCCCGCCAACTGCAGGCGCGCACGGAAGTTATCATCATCGCCGCCCCATTTCGCCAAACATTCATCGTAGCCGCCAATCTCGACGGCCTTCTGCCGCGAAACCGCCACCGACCCATAGAACTGAGGCACCTCGAAGCCGTCTCGGCCGGGGCTTAGCCTGTATTGGTAGCGAACCATTGCCTGGTAAACGTCTCTGCAATCGGCCAGTTGGTCGAAGGTGCTGTGGTTCAGGCGCCCGCAAATGGCGGACTCTGGAAAGGTTTCAAGATGGGACAGTACCTGCGAGGGGACGTCATTCACAAAGGCGCTTTCGGGGGACAGAATAAGAATATGCTCTCCCTGGGCGTGCCTTATCCCGACATTGATGGCCTTGCATGGAGGCCGCCAAGCATGTGTCTCGTGGCAGGCGATCACTCTCCACTGGATGTCCTTGTATTGCGCTGTTAGCTCAAGAACTTGCCGCTGCTCGCTATCCTCATCCAAGCATAAGATCACTTCGATGTGGCGCTTGTTCAGGAACCGGTAGTTGAGCGGCAGCACCTGCCGGAAATCCGAAAACTTCTTGTAGTAGGGCATGATCACGCTTAGGGACAAGCCTGACGTGACCTTCCGCGGCGGGCAATGAGGTCGAGGCCCCAGCCCGTAAACAACGTAACTTCGGGTGGTTCCGTCGCTGATCGAGAGATGCCCGAAAGTTTTATCGTGATAGTCCGGGGTGCAGTGTGTGCCGCCTTCGCGGCCGATGTGGGTGGAGCGGGACCACTTTGGTTGCAGAACCTTGAGCTTGCGGTTGCTGTCCAGCGCGCGGTTGAAGGCGAAGTCCCATCCCCGATCGTCGGCTGGCCAGTTCGGCTTGAGCAATTCGAGCCAGCGCTTCCGGGTAGCTGCCCAGCCCAGCGGCGCGAAATGGCCGGACAGTTCGAGCAGGCCAGGAAGCTGAGGGTTGCTGTGGTAATTGAACAGCCCTAGACAGAAGAAAGACTCGCTCTCGAGACCGTAGAAGTAGTTCACCAGGTCCAAAGCGTCCGGGGCCAGAATTACGTCATCCTCAAGCGCAACGTTGAGCAAGCTGCCGGAGTCGAACGCGCGGGAAATGGTCTCGAAGGGATTCCATTTTACCCCCAGCCTGTGCGGATTGATTACGACGTTGGTTGGCATGAAGTCCAGGCCCTGGCAATATTCCGCCACCTGCTCATCGCCGGGCTCTACGCCAATGAACAGCTTGTAACCTTCCAAATTGTTCGTTTTGAGTGATTCAATCACCCGCTTCAGGTAATGGAGGCGATCCTTGACGACGAGTGTGAGGGTTTTCATGATGTTTCTGGTGGTACTCGGTTCAATTCCTCTGAACTGTACCTCGCAATTCGTACCGCATCTTAGCTTGGTTCCACCTCAGCGAGATACCAAGCTGGTCGAAGTGCTTCTTAACATTCATGATACTATCACTAAGTCCTGCTCGGCAACGTTGGGTTTCAGGCAAACCCAGTCTGAGCATGCCACCGGCGCAAAGGGCCACTGCCGCAAAGTCTATGTCGCCGCGATGGCGTGTCAATCGCATTCAAGCGTTGCTCAGGGCAGGGACTGTTTCAGTCCCGAGCTCATCTCACCATCCCGACCTCCCGCAGGACGGCCAGCAACTCTTGATTGGACCGCTGCCAGGTGAGCTTGGATACAGAGGCGGCCGCCGTCGCGCCGAAAGCGCGCGCTTCGCCGCGCCTCCCGCAAACATGCCGCATAAGCTCAATCACGTGGTCCTTATCTGGCTCCGCCCAGTGCCCGCCGCCGGTATAATTGTACTGTGCGGGCGCGAGCGTCCAATTCACGCAGTAACCTGCCGATTCATGGAAGAACTCCGCGTGTCCGCCAAACCTCATGGCGATACAAGGCCGTCCAACGGCCATCGCCTGGTGAGGCATGAGTCCCCAGCCCTCGGAACGCGAGATCGAAATGAAGCACGTCAAGCTGGCGTACCACTTCGCAAGGTACCTCTCCGGCAGGTAATCCGCTATAACATCAACGCGGGGGTCGCTGGCGGACGGAACGCCGCAATCTGGAAAGCACTTTATTCGCAACCGCACGTCCTTCTCGGTGGGGAAAGCTTCTCGGAAAAGCTCGATCATCTCATCTAATCCTTTGCGCTCGCCGCCGCCGGCCATCCTGCCCGCCGCGCCAAAGACGCAAGGGCCACGCATGTTCATGGGCATGAATCTGAAGATCTCGCTCTTGATGCCGAGCGGCACGACCTTAATGGGCCGGTTCACGCCGCTGGCGCTAAAGCAGGAGGCATTCCATTGGCACGGCACGACGACACATTCAGCCCCGTTTAAGAAGCCCACCCATTCGGGCGGCAGCCGCGTCGCCTCCCACATCGTGAAGAACACAGTCTTTTTGCCGGCCGTAGGGCAGAAGTTAGGGGGATGCAACAGAAGTTCCCAGTTGTGGGCCTGCTCCCGGCGGACAAACTTCCTTTTCAAGTCCTGGGGAAGCTTTGCGAACTTTTCACTGATGGCTGTGGGCCTTATGGCGACCGCGTACCCGTGGGCTTCCAGGTCTGCGGCAATCTGGCACGCGTGCAAGCCATAACCCGTGTAGGCATTCATGGGAGCGCGGAAGACGATTTGCCTGGCCTCTTCGTGCAGTCCCTTTCTCAGTTTGCTGCGGGCGGCTGGTTTGCGGGGCGCTGCGGCGGGGGGAAGCACCAAAGCGCCACATTTGGCTACGCCGCTGATCTCGCCATTCCACTTCAGTCGGAGTTCCTTGAGAAAGCCAAGGCAATCTTTCTCGAAAAGGAAGCCGGAGATTCGGCTGTTTTCGCCGTCAAGGTCCCACTTGGCGAGATTCCGATGCTGGAATATCCGCCGGCCCTCAAAATCGTGCTGGCACATCGTGGCTTGCAGCTGCTCTACCGGCGCTGGTACCAGAGAAAAAGGAGACGCCAGCTTTCTGAAGGCCATATGGAACGTGTCCTTGTCTCCTAAAACATACTTGTAGTAATAGTCGGCATGCTCGTTGTACCACATGGCGAGGGATAAGGCTTTCCAACAAACCTGCTTGTTCACAAGTATTTGGCCTGACTCGAATTCCGGCTCTCTGCGGTACGGGGTCGCGAAGACATCCCATGTCTCTTTTGGGAGTCCCGGCCGAATGTCGGGCCAGAAAACGGCTCCGGTCCGTCTGAACTGACGCGTCCTGAACAGCGAATCCGGCTGGCGCACTGGGACATTGTCGGCGTCAATGAGCAGCACCTCCTTAAAACGCGAGTGGAGGATGGCATATGGTTTCAGGCTCCAGCCATTTAGCAGCCGGGGCGCATGCGCCCCGCGAGGTGCGGTCGCGTCCCTGCACACAACGTCCAGAGGCTTGACCAGGCGCTCCATCGCCGCATCGAATTCTCCCGCGCCCAGGTGCCACAGCTCGATAGGCAGAACGCAGCCCAGCTTCCGGAGCATTTTGATGCACACCCAGGCGCAAGGAAAGTAGGTCGGTCCTCCCCCGCAAATCACAATGCCCCGGCCCCCGAAGCCGCCCGGCCAATCTCCGATATTGCCGATGAAACGCTGGGCAGCTCTTTGAAAGGCGACCTTCTCCAGCTTTCGCGCGTCCCATCGCCTCTGCTCCCCCAGAGCGACGGCGCGCGCCGACGCCTTCGCCTCGGCGCGGCTAAGATACCGGACGCTGCCCCCGTCAAAGTATGCTTCGATTCGCCGAATAACCTCCTCGGCGGGGATCATGTCCATGCAGCGTGGCAGCTTTCGGGTCACGTCCACGCACAGGTTCTCAGGGCGGTCCCGCTCGTCTCCGTCTCCGAGGGGAAGCGTTCTGGATTTCCAGCAGCCGCCGTTGTCGCAGCATAGCAAAGATCCGTTCGTGTGAATGAACTGATGCTGCGGGTAAGCCGCCCAGTGGGCAGGCTCGCGGCCGCCTGCTACGACGACGCAAGGACGGTTCTTCGGCACCCCGCCTTTCACCTCCACGGCGGCGGCCAGGTGCATCAGCAGCGTGACCGGACACAGAACGCCCTGCGCATGGTGAACCAGCCGGACTAGCTGGCGTAAATCCGTTTTGCCACGAAAATCAATTACTCCCCTCAGCTTTGGGTGGAAGTGGCCGCTCGCGCCAACCTGCACGAATTGGATTCTTCCCCTGAAATGATCGACAACCTGCTGGTAACGCCCGGGTTCCCACCACTTTATGGTTACGTCATGTTTTCCGCCGGCAACAATGATCCAAAATGGAACTGCTTCCCCAACCAGCTCCTGGACCTGCGAGTCCCAAGCCTTTTCATCCTTGGAGAGGTAAATGTCTCCCTTGAACAGGGAAGGCTTGATCTTCAGGCCGAGGCGGTCGTTTAAGAACTGCGCGAACCCGTGCAGAGCGTGGTACGGAGCCGTATTGCTGCCGTTGATAAGAGGGTACTGGCACTCGACAATCTCCACTCCCGGCTCGCTCTCCCCATGAGGTGTGATATGAGGATTCTGTTCCCACAACTGCGGGAACGGCGTGCGGACGTCGGTGGAAAACTGGCCGGGATAACACAGGTGCAAATCGCGAACCGCTGCGGTGAGCAACACGATGTCTCCCGGGGAGAACCCATTCTTCAAGATCAGCTTTTTCACGATTCTGGACTGCTAGAAAAGTCTAGAAAATGGGAGGCCTAAGTTACCAGCCAAAAACTTCTGCGGGCACCCTCTGCCAAGAAGGAGGTCTTGCCAATGCAGCATTGGGCGCTACTGTAGTCGAGGTTGACGCAACAGGAAACAGACGAAAACTCAATGCGAGAGGAAGCACGGTATGCCAAAATACGTTGGATCTTCGGGCCGGAAGGACGAGCTGTCAGCAGGTGTGCATAAACGGACTAAGCCGCGGACATTGATAACCTCACACTTGAGCCCGCGTTCCAAGTCCATTTCAACGGTTCTCAATTTGGGAGCGGCCAGCCCAACGCCACATCGGCTTATCCTGTTGCTTGGCTATTGGCCACCTACGGACGTTGGGATTTCGACCCGGCACGGGATGCTCTGGAAGTGGCGAGGCGATGCCAATCAAACAATCACAAACAAGAACGGCACGGTATATGACGTCCTGGCAATGTCGCCCACGTTCAGTGCCCCGATAGGCAATCAGGGCCCGGGGTTGCCGTACTGGTCCAAAGGGACGGGCAGTTTGACCGTTGACTATCGCACAACCTCGAGTTTTATCTGGGTGACGGTCCGCAACAAAAAGCCGATCGCGATAATCAGCTTCAGCCGCGCTGCAGAGAATGACAAAAGATGGCAGCTTGAAGAGGAAGCACCCAATCGCAAAACAGACCCGCAAGAGTGGATCTTATCTCTACAGTACCTTGACCCTAATGGCCAGCTAAAAACCGAATATTGGGATTCCCCGTATGCTGGCGGAAGCACTAATGACCCGTCTCCGTATAAAGGAATGGGGACAATCGACGGCAAGCCACCCGACCGTAGCCAGGCAGCCGGACTCAAGCGGTTAAGTAATCTTCCGCTGGACGCGATTGAAGCTGCGATTAAGGCGCGCTTCCCGTCGGGAGAAATTGCCCCGGTGTTCAAAAATCCCAGCCAGCCACCTGGCGGCCAGCTCGGCAGCTTCGTTTCTGGTTTTATGGCCTACCACGTGGCGTGGTACAGGGAATGGAGCCAACGGAATCTTGGCCGAGACGCATGTAGTAAGGCTGGACACACGCATATAGGGATCAAACTGCAGGACACGGTCGCTGATGCGGAGACCGCCGTGGAAATTCAGCTAGGCAAGGTTGCCGATGAACTCCCCTGATTCTGATCGCTCAGGCCCGACCGTCATGAACTCAGCAGTGCATTCGTCTTGGCGCGGATCGAAAGAGATATTGCGCATGTTGCTTATTGGGATCGTGGCGGTGGTTGGAACTGAGCCTGGCGAAGGGGGACAGCTCGGCTGTGCAGCCACCTTCGGTCCTGAGTTTGCCTTTGATGGCAGGCAAGTTTTAATCATTGGGCGCGACGGGTTCTTGGGGAAGGTTGCCTATTTGTGGGACATGGCCTCAGGCAGGGAGCTACAGCGTTTCCAAGTCAGCAACTCAATACTCGCAGTCGCGATCAGTCCTGATGGCCAAAACGTCCTCACGGGTGGGGGAGACGTGGCGTGGGGCGTTACCAAAGCCGACAACTCCGCGCGGCTTTGGCAAGGCGCGACGGGCAGGATTCTCAGACGGTTTGAGGGGCACAAGGAGTATGTGTACCACGTGGAATTCAGCCCGGATGGCAAAAAGATTGTCACAGGAAGTGACGACCTGACGGCGAGAGTATGGGAAACAGAATCGGGCCAATTGCTCTTCGTTCTTGAGTGTCTTGTTTCGAAGTCCTCTCCAGGTGCCTTTAGCTCGGACAGTCGCAGGATCGTGGGGTTCGAGGGAAACAGGGTAAGTGTCTGGGACACCACCGGTGGCAGGAGAGTTTGCACCATAGAGCCGGACGGGGGCTTTTTCAAGTCAGCTAGGTTTAGCCCGGATGGCGCACTCGTCCTCACCGCATCTAGCAGCGGCTGCGCCCGAACTTGGGATGCGCGGACAGGCCAACCGGTTCAGGTCTTCGCTGGGCATACGAGTTACGTACACGAGGCGTCCTTTAATGCCGACGGTAAGTGCGTGGTTACCGCCTCATCTGATTGTACCGCGAGGTTATGGGAAACCACGTCCGGTCGGGAAATCAGGCGATTCCAACACCAGGCGCCGGTGACGCAGGTGCTGCTCAGCGCAGACGGGAAGCGGCTCCTTACCAAATGGCAAAATCGCGCGGCAGCAATACCACCGCCAGAATGTTCTTCACTGTGGGACGCGGAATCCGGTCGTGAGGTCAAGCGATTCACAGAAGGGGTAGAGGGCATCGTGGGTTTTCACCCGATTGATGAAAGATTCTTGATAGTCCGCGCCGGGAGACCAGTTGCGCTCTGGGATGGGGCAACGGGGAAGCTGATACGCGAGTACAAATAGGGATCATGGGACAAAAATGTGCGCTATGCGCCACCGTGCGGAGCGACTGCTTCCGTTGAGCCGGTGCGCTCTCATCGGACGGTTGCCCTGAATGTTCGAGTCCACAAGACTTGATAGTGCGCCCCGCTCTGCGGCGACCACATGTGTTGTACCGGCATATCTGTCTCGAAGATCGTGATCCGGTGCTCTAAGGTAAACTCCTTTGCTAGCCCCGCGATGGCGCCTCGGTCCAAAGTCAGAGTTCTGGCGCCCGGTGGGAAGTCAAGGTCTGATCGTACCTCCCGGTGGAGGGGGTGTGCCATGCCGTCATGGAGAATAGTCCACCCCCACTCCATGCCGTACTCCATCTTGTAGCCTATGGTTACGTTCGTCCTTACGAGCGTCGGGAACCTAACCAGCAACGAGTCTCCATGCTTTTCAACCTGCATTGCCGTCGGGACTCGGATCTCGACAGCGTGACGAACGGCGGGGGCAGCGTCGGCGATGGGTGACATAGTGCCACGTTCGAAGTCGGATTCCGCACCGTAGGTAACCGCCTGCAGCGGCTTGTTCGAGGAAAAGCCCAATGGGGGTTCCCAAAATACGTAAGCCAACGCACCCAAAATAGAGACGGCTGCCAAGGTCATCAGGATTATCTTGATGACACGGGCATTCATAAACGATCTCGGATACGACATCGGGTCCAAATACAGTCGAACCCGCCTACTATTTCAACTCATTAAATGGACATCTTCATTGGTCCCAACGTTCAAACAAGCGGTCTCGGGCCTTCGGCACGGTCATGGAGGGACTCATCGAGTCCGGCTTGCTCGAGCGTCAAGCCGCCTCCCGGCTCGATTCGACGTTCGTGCTGGGGTTGGTCAGCCACATTAGGCGGTTCGAGTGCGGGCGAAAGACTTTCCGCCTGGCCTTCCGAGGACTCCAGGCCCAAGAGCGGGACCCAGTCCGGCCAGCCCTCCAGTCGGTCCGGTGGGAGCGCTACGTCGAAAACATGTTGTCACCTTTTCCCGAACAGGGGTGAGAAACTCTCGTGCCACGCTACGAACACTGTAGCGTGGCACACGAAACGCTTGCCAATGCAATTGCCTGTAAGAAAGACGCTATCACCTCAGATCCCACACCTCAAGCGTAGTGGCATCATCGATTCTCGAGGTGTAGTTTGTAGAGGGCTGCGGAGTGAAATAGTCAAAGTTAGCGTCCTCCCAGAACAGATCGCCGGGCTGCTTAAAAGAGCAGTTAACGAACACGCACTTGTTAATGACAACGCCTGGCATGTGAGAATTAAGGTCCCATATCTCGCCGCACCACTTCGCTTCCGAACCATAGTTGCGTTTCCAAGTATACTTGGCCTCTTCGGGGTAATTGTCGAACGTCAACTCATTGCCGTCAAAATAGAAATGCCATGTCCCGGTCGGCTGGTCAAGCTCGATCCTGTACTCCTTTGACCCCTCCCCAGGATCTTGACGTCGCTGGAAGAGGCGATCAGGTTTGTTGTTAACAGAATCAAAGTAAGTTAACTCGAGATACACGAACCGAGTAATGGTCGTGCTGCCAGCACTCCGTTCACGCGACCAGCCCATCTGGGCCCAGTAGCCACTGGCGTCGGCGATGTTGACCCATGCTGCGCTTGCTGCCTCAACGGTACCGCCTTCATCCTCGCACGCCAGTTTTGGTGTAAGAGCGCCAAGCGAGGTCCTCGCCTTCACGAACTTGATCTGATCTGTGAGTGTCGATTTCCTGATGCCTCCGATACGGGCTTTCCCGGGGCTTGAACATGGCGGAGGCGAAGAATCGCCAACCAATTGGGAAAGGGTGGATGACGATTTCGACCGCGGACTCAGCCTGGACTGGGTATAGCGGTTATTTGTCCGTCTGGGGCTTCCTTGTTTCCGCGCAGAACTTGATGGTCGAGTTTGCTTCCGCATAATTGTTCCTGAGTTTAACTTTGTCACACATGCTTGAATACACGTAATTATTCAGGTAGCCTCACCATGAGGCTACCAACAGGCGGAGTGTAGATTAGCCGCCCGCACTCGGGCTGAGCCGTGCGGCGAGCTTCGGCGCAAGGCGGTTGGCTACCGTTAAAGGCGGAGCAATGCTTTGCTCCTAACCCTCGATGATATAACGCCCGTTTTCGCGATCCCACTTCACTCTAACTCCTAATTCCCGCAGCTGATGTTTCGCGCTCTCAAGCAATGCTCGGTCTCGGGCGTTTCTCTTCCCTTTCAAACGGCCAGACTCGAAAGTATCCAGTTCTTGGACAGGAAAACTCATAATAATATCCCACTGGTATTGCGCTGCCGGGGAAAGTCCCTCCACTACGCTGGGAATTCTGAGGACTTGCGTCCTGTCCCCCATCTTTATCGCCACAGCGTAGAGCGCGCCCATTGGTGCCATTCGTTTAAACACGAAGGTTGCGGCAGGAATGTCTTTGTACCAAGCTAATCCGTGTGCGATAGGGTACATCGCTCCCCCGTTTGTCGTCAGCAACCAGGCCTGCATACCATAATTGGTCCCCTCGCCATCCATACGCGCTCTTGATAGAGGTGGTGAGAAGGCGACGGCGTAGTTCCCACTCGGATCCAGAAATAGCAGTACGCCAATGGTTGTCTGGTCCGGGGTAAGCCAGCCTGCAAAGCGCCTTACCTCATTGGTAGTGCCAGTCGGGCTCTCGCTTCCGCTGGCAAGAGCAGATCTTTTCAGCAGAGCACCAGTCGCTATGAACAAACACAGATGCAGCAGCAACAATCGATAGAAATACCGTTTGAGCGGTGTCAGAGAGCAGCGCATAAGCTCTCTGGATGCAGACCGCCACAAAACACCTTTCCTCTGTTTTTCAGTCCTACGTGCTAATGCTTCGTTGTTCATTCGCTCTCAAAGCAGGCGCCAATGGCTAAGGAAAATGGAAGTCCACTATCCAAGTTATCTCGGCGACTGGAGCGCTACCGACTATGTTTCCATCTTCGTCAACCTCCCAAATCTGCCCTTTAAACTCGGCGTGACAACGCACACTAACCGGCTTCAACGACTTTGGAACCTCAAACTTGACAACGTCCTTAGTACTGTAACTACACCCTGTCAGCCTCGGAGCTGGACTATATGTATCGTCAAGCCCGTAATGCCACTTCGGGTAGGGTGTGTTGTCCGCGGGAGGAAGATCCCGCCTGTGGCCTGGACGATACCATTTGTTGCTAATATCTTTATCGCGTCCCCCATCTTCATGATAATCTGTTCTCGAGACAAAGACACCGGGAGCAAGTTCGGCTGGATTATCAAGGATTTGTCCCCTGTCGTTTGTATACTCTTGATAACCTCTGATCAGCTGGCGGTATTCGCAAAACTTGCATTTATTTGGCCCACCAGCGAACGCCGCCTTGGTCGAAACCGTTACCTGTCCCCCGAGCATCGTTGGGTCCGTAGTTGCGACGGGTTTGCCGACGTCGGAGGTAAAGCTGTCTTTTTGGACGACGCATTTCGGCGACGGGGACGCGGTGGCGGCTAAGACGCCGATAGTCGAGACGGAATTAGCTCTCGGACTTAGATTCATGCGTCACAAATACCATAAATCTCGGGGAACGACAACTGCAACCTTAAGATTATAGATATTGGATATTACTGGTCAGCTCGGACAAACGCGGTTGATGGGACGCGAGACGCCTGGACACTGAGCCAGAAACGGAAAGAACCGCAGGCCCTGCGTCAAACGAAGCCGGGAACGGTTTCGGAAGGGCGCCGGGCGACGAGGCTGGCTTCCAGCCGTACTGGGGAAAACTCGCCGTACGGAATGAACCGAGGGGGTAGAGGAACCGGCGGCACGATCTGATGGCCATTTGCCGCGATGGGCGAAAGGGCAGACACATTGGTAGTCATTGGCCTAAACCATCGCGCCTCCGCTCTACGGGACCAGTAGTTTAACGTTCCTTGCCTCTGCTTTACTTGTATGCACGGATCACTTTGCCGGTTGCACCGTTCCACAATGCAGCCGGTTTGTCGTGTTTTGTGCTTACGAACGTTTCGTCAATGGGAGAAAACCCCACAATCCTTTCACGCTCAAGGTCGTCAAATTGCTTGATCAGTCGGCCGGATTCCACATCCCACAGGGCCCCGGCTTTTGTGGCTATTGGGGGTTCATTTGCGGCAGATTCACATATGGCAATGAGCCGCTTTCCGTCGCGGCTGATAATCATTTGATCCACCGGCCCCCGACCAGGGCCAGGAATTTGAAACCGTCTGATTTCTTTTCCTGATTCCACATCCCACAATATGGCGATGCCATCGTCGGAGCCACTGACCACTCTCCGGCCCTCGGGGGTGAAGAGCGCATGGGGCCAGAATCGGCCGCCAGAGCTGACCGCGGCAAAAACTTGCGTCTGCCGGCCCGTCATGGCATCCCAGATCCGGGTCACGCCATTGCATTGTTCAGTCAGAACCAGCTTTCCATCCGGACTGAACTGGGTCGAAACAAAAAAGTCGGGTCTTGCCGTGTCTTTTCGTGCCTTGATCTGACAAATCTGTTCCGCGGTCGTGGAATCAAGAACAGCGACCTTGTCGTGGGAGAGCACCAAAACCCTTCGCCCTTCCGGACTGAAGCTCACATAACGGGCCGCAGGGGATCCCAAAGCGACCGCGTGCAATCCTTGCAGCACGAGAAGACGTTGTCCCGAGCTGGCATCCCAAATTTGAATTGTGTTAGACATGTCCACAGTGAGAATGCGCTTTCCGTCCGGGCTGAACTGGGCATCCCACACATATCCGTCATGAGGCGAGAAACAGACGATTGCCTCGCCGGTGACTAGATCCTGAAGTTCGACCGGACCACCGAGGATGAGAACCCCAAAGTTCTGAGCGGCGGCCATAAGAACCCTCCTTCCGTCTGGGCTAAACCGGGTTGCCGTCACGAACCTCTGCGGCACACCACGTGGTTGCACCTCCCCGTGCCGCAATTCCCTCCCGGACTCAACATCCCATAAGGAGTCACCAACAAGGAGCAGTTTTCCGTTGAAGCTTAAATCGCGGTAAAAATAGGGACCAGGACCGGAGACATTCTGCGCTCTTTCATCAATGTGCGCGGAGGAACAGCCGTTTGTGGCGGCGAGGGCTGTCAACAAGAAGAGGCGAATAGGTTTCGCCGCGCACTGGGCGATCATGGTACTCATTTCTCTCTTCATGTCGCAAAACTGCCGCCTTTCGGCAGATCATCAGTGACTGTCGAGCCAGGCTACCAAGGCGTTCACTTGGGCATTAAGCGCCGTCTTAGCGTCAGCCGGTGCAGTCTTAATACCCACGTGCGTGTGCCCGTATTTCCTGATCGCTGGATTGGCGGGTTGGACGACTGTGTCTCCACCATACCAATTTACAAGATAGGCCATATATGCTGAGACGTATTTTTGCAGTGTATCAGCGCTACCTGATGTGGTTGGATCCACCTTGCTGGTGTCGTTAACTGCCGCGTTGATTGCGTTTACTATTTCCGTCGTTGGCAAATTGCTTGCGCGCGACGCCCCGGCGGCCTTGGAGGGATCCGGCGGGTTCCCGGTCTGGGGCGTATCATGTTTTCTGGGCGATGGATCGCCCGTGCCGCCGCCGATATAAGGCGCACTCAAGGCCGGGACATTTGTCGGAGTCCCTCCCAGCGACCCAGAACCAAGCGGCGGTGGATAGGTCGGCGTGGGCGAGGGGTAGTACTTCGTTCCGAACAAAGCATGAAGATCTGTCCACCAATCTGCATTGGCATAGTTGTAGGCATTCGGCTCCAATATCCACTTCACATCAAAGCCCGGCGAACGGCTGAAGCTCATGATCGCAATTGGATTCTTTGACCGGACATCCAGGGTTGTCCAGAAGAAGTTGGCTGTGTCCCGGAAGTCGACCAAGGGATGTCCGCTTCCTGGTCCCCACCAAGGGACTAATTGATTGGGCGGAGAGCCGTTCTGCCAACCAAGCGGTTGACCAAACGTCGGCGAGTACGCTTCGATGCGGTAATTTCCGACATCTTTGCCATTCTTGTAATCCGAAAGCATCCAATCGGTGCCCGTTGGTGGCCAGTAGCCGAACAAAAGGATGACCGGCTTCGGCGAGGGCGACGAAACGGCCAACCGGATGGTCGACGCGGAGGTTGAGCGGGGACTTAAGTTCGAGGATTCAGCTTTTCTTGGTCCGCTTTGTCCAAGTTTCATAGTTAGTCAGGGAAACAGGTTAGAGATCCTCCTTACTATTCAATATTGGAGCGGTTGTGTCAACAGGATTGTCCGCGACACAGGATTGTCAGCGATCTCCGGCAAAGCCGGAGGCTTGTCGGAGGTGGAGCGGCTCAAGGCCGCCCAATCCGTTCGGACGCTGATCGCGAATTCCCGCGCGCTGCGTGCTCCAAACAACCGCTGCCCCCTCCTCGCAGGCCAATCGGTCGCCGTAGCGAAACCAGCTGGCGACCTGCTTTCCCGTGAGGTTGTCACAGACTCCCTGAACGATTTGCAGCTCGCGCGGAGTGAGGCACAGCGCCTCGGCGATGTCAGACCAGGCGTGGTGGCAGAGCATTGCGGCGCCGCGCAATTTCTTGTGCTCGGCGCGTTTTGGTTTCGTTCCCATGGTGTCGGCTTGATCTATCTGCCATCGGAACAAAAGGGGCGCGAACTCAACACGCCCCGTCAGAGGCGCCACGAAGCGCCTTCCAAGAAAGCGCGTCAAGCCGCGCCCGATGGGGCGCGAGCTCGAACCGTTTCTTGGAGGGCCTTGGAGAATTCGTGGTTCTCAGTGGGCCCGTAGCCGAAGCTACGCGAAATGACTATTTGGCTGTTTAGATCATTATTGCTAAATCTCTAGTGACATGACGCTCCGGTCATGCTGGGGCCAGTATTGGCATCGTGGGGTCGCGGAGGAAAGCGTTTCTTGGAAGCGGGGGCGTCTGGCGGCGGTGCGGACATTCTGAGAACGTGCGCCGTTGTGAAAATTTGCGAGGTCCGATGGCAGACGGCAAATGGCAAGAGGGGGGAGCAGTGACTCGTTACGTCGGTATTAGGTGAGCTTTACCAAGCGGGAGGTAAGATATTTTTGGGTGGACTGCGGATGTCCAAGGGGGTTGGGTAAGATATTGGGCATGAATATTGTCAATCAGCGTGAAATCATCAAACGAATGGGAAAAGCAGGCGCGTTGTCTCCGAAGGGAGTAGAGGCAGCACTGGCGGCACCGGTGTTTGTGTGGCCCCTGTCAACGGAGGACCGAGAGCGCAGCAAAGAGGAGATCGAGTTCATCGAGAAGGTGGTGCTGCAGCCGGGGACGGAGGTGCCGGCGCAGGTGCCGTTTCCAATGTTCCGGGTGGCAACTCAGGTGGGGTTGGACCTGTGGTGGCGAGTGGGAAAGCTGGCGTTCACCTGCTTGCGCTACCTGGCACCGGGAACGCCCTGGAGGCCGGACACCAAGAACGAGCTGCTGATGGAGCATGAGTACTGGTGGATGGGGGCTGGGCCGGGGGAGCAAGGTGGTAAGCCGCTCGGGGAGCGGTTGGAGGGGCAGCTGGCGGTGTGGGACGACTGGCACCGCGTAGATGGGGAGAGTGTGAAGGCGAGGTACAACGAAGATGAGAAGGCGTTCAAGCAGGTGTTTCTCGATCCGCTGCAGACTTTGCAGGCGTTTTTATTCGACATCGAGTACCCGGGGAACGTGGTATTGAGGGTGGGGCCGGCGGAGAAGCCGGGGAAAAGCGTGGAGTGGCGACTGGCGCGGACGCACTATTGTATTCTGCGGCGAGGCGATGCGCGGGCGTGCCGGCGGGAGGCAACCGGGCCAAGCGAGGAGCAGACGGCGCGGGCGGCGCATTGGCGGAAGGCGCATTTTCGCCGGCTGCGGAGCGAGGTGTTCACGCAGAAGCGGGGGCAACTCGTGGCGGTGCGACATGCCTGGGTGGGGCCGCGGGAGTGGGAAGGGAAAGATGGGAAGGTTTACCGGGTGGTGAATTTTGAGGGAGGGCGTTCGACAGAGGGAAAGGCAACCGAAGGGGTTTAGCCGGGGAGGCCGGGGGCATAGGGCTAGCTCCCGGGTGACGCTGCCCACTG
>Ga0209606_1002567_pt1 | contig 19777 bp, 37 predicted proteins | sample AD_UKC057_MetaG_FD_184412 | JGI IMG/M metagenome (GOLD analysis project Ga0209606, IMG submission 184412) | Active sludge microbial communities of municipal wastewater-treating anaerobic digesters from USA - AD_UKC057_MetaG (SPAdes) (version 2) | ecosystem: Engineered > Bioreactor > Anaerobic >...
TTCGCGACCGCGATCGGCCAGAGCCTCCTCCTCGTCGTCGCCTACCTCTTCGGACGATGGGCCCACCTTGTTCCCGAGAGCGGCTGGGAGTCGGTCGTGAACGCCGTCCAGATCCTCGGGGTCGCCCTGATCGCCGGGAACACGATCAAGGGCTTCGCCGACATCTTCAAGAAGTGAGAGGTGCGCCCATGCTCGAGACCCTCCTCGCCTCCGCCGCGTGGAAGTGGCTCCGCCAGAACTGGCGGGGCGCGGCGACCGTTTTCGTCCTCTGTGCGGCCCTAGGAGCGCTCGGCTGGCTCTGGCAGGACTGGCGCCACCGAGGGGAGCTCCTCGAGGCCGAGCGGGCCGCGAGGGCCGGCGCCGAAGCAACGGCGAGCCAGTGGAAGACCGTCGCCGAGACCCAGGCCGCCGAGATCGAGAAGCTCGGGGAGGCGACCGCCGACTACCAGGCCCTCCTCGACGACGCTCTCTCGGTCGTCGGACAGATCCGGACGGAATACGTCCGGATTCCCGCCGAGGTCTCGACGGCCGTCCGCGAGGCCCCGGACTGCCAGACGGCCATCCTCGACGTCGGGAAGATCCTCGCCCAGATGGCCCGGGAAGGGGGCGCCCCATGAAGTACCGTTCCTCCTACGACTGGGTCGTGATCGCCCTCGCCGTCTTCGTCGCCTTCGTGATCGGCTTCGCCCTCTGCGGCTGCCGGAGCGCGAGGCCGATTCCTCCGCCCGAGCCCGTCCCGGTCCCCGTTGTCGTCAAGCCCGAGAAGCTCCCGCTCCCCGACCCGCCGGTCTGGGAGACGCCGGCCGCGTGCGAAGGGGAGGGCTCGACGTGGCAGGGCTGCCTCGAGGCGATGGGCCACGACCTCGCCGCCGCCTGGACCCACGCGAAGGAGCTCCGGGCGATCGTCCGCGCCCACAACCGGGCCGTCGAGGCCCTTGACGTCAAGTAGGCTGCCAGCCGGGGGCGGTCCCGCCCCGGGTCCTCACCTCCCCGCCCCTTCTCCGAAACGCGACACACTGCCGCCCCGCTGGCGCCGCCCGCCCCTCCGGGGGCGGGCTCTTTTCTCGTGTTATGGCCGCGTGATCGGCTCCCGAAAATTGTGAGCCAGACCGCTTTTTCTTTGGTTTACCCCTTGACAATCTATGAGACGGGACCTATATTGTCTGATAGAGAGAGGGAGGACCGATGAACACCACCACCACCCGCCGCCAGATCGAAGCCCTCGAGTATGACGCCAGCTACTTCTACGGCGCCGTCCGGCTCGTCAAGGTCGAGGGCGCCCACCTCGTCGACGTCGAGAGCCAGGAGACCTTCGTCGACGTCACCCCGACCTGGCTCGACCGCCCCTGGACCGCGAAGGACGTCGCCGACTTCGCCCTCGACCTCGCGGACGAGTACGACGCCCGGAACTACGACGTCGTCGCGACCCTCGGGGACGAGGCGAAGGGCCTCCCGATCCTGTGGGTCCTCCTCGACGCCGACCTCGACACCGTCTACGGCCGGATGGAGCGGGAGCGCCTCGAGCGGATCGCCGACAACGGCCGCACCTACTACAACGCGCCCGACCCGGCCTACGTCGAGCGCGAGGCCGAGCGCCGGCTGGAGCGGGGCCTCGTCCGCGTCTCCTGAGCGCGGCGACAGAAACGGGAGGACCGATGAATCTGACCCACCACGCCGCCAGCCACGATCCGGCCGCGACCGCCTCGCCTCTCCAGTACGTCATCACCAACCGCTACGGGGAGCCCGGGGCCGAGGCCGAGGAGATCTTCTTCGGTGCCGCCATGATGAAGGTCGGAGAGGTCCGCGAGACCTCCCTCGGCTGGGTCGCGATCGAGCCGGCCGGCGACCCGAACGTCTACCCGAGCCGCGCCCTCGCCGCCCTCTCCCTGATCGAGCTCTGGCTGGGCGAGGCCGCCCTCTACGGGGTCTCGTGATGACCGGCCCGAGCCCCTACGCCGCCGCGATCCGCGAGACGCTCGAGAAGCTCGACCTCCCGGCCGTCCCGCGCCACGTCGAGGCCTGGATGCGGATCGAGCATCCGACCCTCGACGGCCTCTCCCCGGCCGACTTCCGGGTCGAGGTCCGGTTCGCCGTCTCCGCCGCTCGACAGGCCGGTTACGCCATGAACGAACGCCTCGCCGCCTCATTCGGACTGTGAAGGGAGGACCCATGCACCCCAGCTACCGCTACGCCCCGGACACCCTGGAAGCCCTCGAAGCGCTCGAGGCCGTCGAGGCCTTCGACCTCGAGGAGATGCTCGAAGTGATCGAGCGCTCCGAGATCGACCGGCTCCTCGACGCAGAGCTGGCCCTCGCCGAGACCGCGCCCGTCCCGGCCGCGTGGATCGGGAAGAGGAGGGTCGCGTGACCCCGAAACTCCGCTCGACTGTGGACGACCCGACCGTAGTCGAGGTGATCGCCGCCGGCCGGAAGGTCGGGGAGATCGCCCCGGTCCTCAAGCGCTGGCAGATCATCGAGCCCTTCGATCCGAAGACCTACGAGACCTTCGACGACGCCCTCCGCGCCCTCGTCGAGAAGTGAAGGGAGACCCCATGAGCGACTGCCACGACCAGACCCGCGAAGCAGAACACTGGCTGGCTTCGATCGGAGCCGAGATCCATCGGACAAGGAACGAGCTCCGATTGCTCAACCGCGAGGTCGCCGGACTCGGTGCCCTGGTTGAACACTACGAGAACATCGTCCGCCTTCGCGTCGGTGAGCTGTTCCGCGCTCACGCCCGCGACGCGATCGAGTACCTCGACCGCCAGAGCCCCGCCGAGCCTGCTGCCGAACTCGGCCTTTCCGAATCTCCCGACCTTTCCCCTGCTGGAAAGTCGCTGGATTCAGTGAAGCCCCCGGCCCTCGACGTCGGGCTGGGGCCGACCGGGATCGAGTGGGAAGTGACGTGATGACCGATCCGATCAGAGCGGCCAGGGAGCTCATGTCACCCTCATGTCGGTCGCCGCTCTGTGTTTCTCTGCGGGGCCAGGCTGAAAGTGTCACCCCACCTGGTCATGCCCCGCTCGTTTCTTCTGGCCGGCCTTCGTCGCGATGGTGCCCTTATCACTCTCGCCGGCCACCTTCAACAACGCGAGGCGATCTTGTGAGATGTGTCATCCTTGCCCGCCGTGTCGCCTCGCCTTCAGTTTCACGTCGGGGCCTAGGAATCTTTGTTACCCGTGGCCCCTCTGCCCCGACTCGTTGTCTATGCCCGGGCCTGCCGATGACTGTTACCCAGGTTGTCTTTGCCCGGGCTCGATCATCAACCGCGCGGCCTCGGCCCGGGTGTCACCCTCGAATCCTTTGCCGCGCACAGCATGAAGGGAGAGCACTATGGCAACCGTAGCACCCGTCACCCCAACCCAGCCCCCGAGGCCCCCCGGGCCCTCGCTGGCACAACTCGCCGGCCAAGCCTGGGACGAGGCCGGCGCCGACTTCTCGAGCGCCGTCTCCTGGCTCGTGGACGCGCTCCTCGATGCGCCGGAGACCCTCCGGGGACTCGTCGGGGAGATCGCATGGGAGGCGATCGGAGACGAGATGCGGCGCCGCCGCGCCAGCTGCTTCCCGAACACGACGATCCCCAGAGCGCTGCCGGTCGACGCGAAGGAGCAGGGGGAAGCGCTCCGAGCCTTCCAGCGCCGCCAGGCCCGCGACTGGCTCGCGTATCCGGTCCGCCCCGGCGTCATCCTTGGGGACGCGACCCGGCCCGTGATCCGGGAGCAAATCGCAGAGCACGAGCGGAACATCCGGACCAACACGAGCCGCGCCCGCTTCCTCGGGGAGATCGCCTCCCGGATGCCCGACGACTTCGCGACCGTCCGCGAGGTCCTCACGAACGACGAGATCCAGAAGGTCGCCGACGGCGACGAGGAAGAGTGAGATGGGAAGGGCCGCGCGAGCGCTGTCACCCAAGAACCACGTGCCCGCCCCACTCCTCGCCGACGTCGTCTTCTCGATCCGGGAGCACTACAAGCACCGCGTCGACTACGTCCGAGCGATGAACCGCCTCACGCTCCAGACGAAGGCGATCCTCCGCCGGACGTGCGACGGCGACAAGATGGCCGCCGAGCGCCTCTACCGGAAGCTCGACGGCCCAGCCGAGGAACTCACGGCAGCCGAACTCGCCGCCGCCCTCCACGTCGAGCCGCTCCTCGACGCCCGCCGGCCTCTTGAGGAGAACCGGAAACGGGAGGAGCGCGAACTCGAACGGCTGGCGAAGACCCTCCCGGTCTGGCCCTGGATCGAGAGCGTCCGAGGGATCGGACCCCTCGCCCTCGCCCAGATCGTCGGATGTACCGGGGACCTCTCGAACTACGCCAACCCGGCGAAGGTCTGGAAGCGCATGGGACTCGGGCTCGTCAACGGCGAGCGCCAGCGCAAGGTCGCCACCGATCCGGAGCTCGCCACCCTCCACGGCTACTCCCCAGAGCGCCGCTCCGTCATGTTTGTGATCGGCGACTCGATCGTGAAACAGGGGGACGCCTACCGTCAGGTCTACCTCGACCGCCTCGTGACCGAGCACGAGAAGACCATCGCCGACGGCCTGACTCCGGTCGCGACCATGCCAGCCACCGTCGAGAGCTGGGAGAGGCGCGGCCTCCCGCCCCTGACACTCGTCAAGCCGAAGGCCTTCGACCAGAAGAAGCACCGCGCCGCGATCGTCCTCCACCTTCGAGCGAAGCGCTACATGGAGAAGCGCCTCCTCCGTGACCTCTGGACCGCGTGGCGCCAGTACGGCGCCGAAGTGAGCTAGACTCCCTCCGGAACCGGGGGCTCTGTGGTGGGGCTCCCGGGTCCTCCCGGCCCCTCGGGGATTGTCCCCGAGGGGCTTTTTCCGCTTGCATTTCGGCCTCTTTTGCGATACAATTTCACCCGGCAAGCGCTCGCAATTCCGACCCAAAGGAAAGCCGAGGTGACCGCGTGAAGTATCGCCACCTGACTGTCGCGACCCAGCACCGCCCAGGCCGGCGAGGCCGGAAGAGCGAGGTGATCGCCGACACGACGACCGGGGTCCTCTGGCTCCGCGACCTTGACCTCCGCGTCGTCGTCGCCCGGAACGAGGCCGTCCTTTCGTCCGGCCCGCTCGAGTGGTACGCCGTCCTCGTGAGCGGCCGAATTGCCTTCACAGTCTACAACGTCGCAGAATCGACCCAGCCTCCGCGCTGGTATGCGAGCACGTCCGCCGGGATCGAGGCCGCGAGCTCCGACCCGTACGTGACCGCCGCGAAGATCCTCCTCGAGACCGCCGCCTGATCCTATCCGCGAGCGCTGCCGCCCCAGGCCCGGATCGCTCCGGGCCTTCGTCGTCTCCGGCGAGGAGCGCCGCGAGAATCGTGCCAACCCGGGGCGAAAACGTCGAAAAGATCCCAAAAGAAATTCCAAAAATAGTGGCGAGAATCACGCTCTGGCCCTTGACAATCTAAGAGACGGAACCTATATTAGATATAGAGAAAGGGAGGACCCGATGAACACAATCACCCTGCCGAAGCGAACCGGACACCTCGTGACCCACCCCGACGGCCGCTCCGAGGTCGTCTTCGACGCCGAGACCCGCGAGCGCCAGCGCTCGGCGATGGTCGCCTTCCACGCCCGCGCCGCCGCCGCCTACGCCGCCAACGGCGACGCGAAGAACGCGAAGGCCGCCCGCCGCCTCGCCGCCAAGCTCGCGAAGTGAGGAGGACACCGTGGCCCGCCTGACGATCACAACCGACGCCGGCCGACAGGTCGCCGAGATCGACCTCGACCGCTTCGACCTGACGAGCGACACTCACCGCCGGACACTGGCCGGCGACGTCGCCGACTGGGTCGAGTACGCCGAGACCCTCTTCCCCGAGGAGGAGGAGCCCAAGAACGAGAGGAGAACCGAATGACCGCGACCCAACTCGTCGCCGTCCGCGTCTCGCTCCCCGTGGCCGTCCGCGCCGCGTGGGCCGACCGCGAGCAACACCCCGAGAAGCTCCAGGCTATCGCCGAGGCCCTCTGGATCGAGTACGGCCTCTCCCGCGCCCAGCTCCGCGAATTCGTCCAGGCCGAGCTCGGCACCTTCGTCACCGTCGACGAGTGGGACCGTCTCCTAGGGGGGCCGGAGCTTGACGCTTGACGGTCTCACAGGTCCGACCTATACTGCTATCAGAGGGTAGGCGTATGGGACGACCGATGCGATCCTTCACGATCACGGAAGCCGGCTCGAGGACGATCGACGAGCGGGCGATCCCGGACGAGCGGCGCGGCGGAGGAAAGCCGAACTTCTCCCGCGTCCTCGCGACGATCATCGACCGCTACGCCGAGATCGTCCGCCAGCACCGGCCGACCCTGACCGACGCCGAGTGGAAGCTCCTCGCCGAAGCGATCGGGGAGCGCCACCTCGACGACCCCTTCCAGATCCGGGCCCTCGGGGAGCTCGTGGCCGACGCCCTCACGATCGACCGCCTCGGGAAGAAGCACAAGGTCCCCGAAGGATTCGCCGCGAAGGTCGACGCCCTCGGCTTCGCCGAGAAGGTCGCGATCGTCGACGCCGTCGAACTCCGGAGAGCTCGTGGGGGATAGCATGGAGCACCACGCCAGCGCCGGCCCGGTCTCGGCTGCGTTCGTCCCCTACTCGAAGGACGGGCCAGAGGTCCGGCTCGTGGTCGGGGACCACCTCCTCGCCTTCCACCCCGAGGAGCTCCCTCACGTCCTCGAGGTCCTCCTGGCGATCGAGCGCTCCCTCTCGCTCGACGAGGAGGACGTCCGGGGCTACATCGAAGAGCGCCGGCTGGGGGCCGGCCCCTAGAATGGGCTCCAAGCTCGTGAGATGCGACCTCGAGGGGACCCGCTGCCGGACGTGCCGGAGTGTGATCCCCGTCGGAGACGAGATGATCGTACACCCCACCGGAAGCCGGACCGGGACGAGATGGTGGCGCCAATGCCTCGACTGTAACGAGGCCCGGAACGAAAAGGCGACCGAGGCCGCGATGGCCGCCCTGGAGCGCCGGGGGGACATCCTCCCCGAGAGCTTCGCCGCCAGCCTCCGGGCCGAGGGCCGCTCCTAACCTCCGGCGATCGCCTCCGTGATGGTGTAGAAGCGTACCCCGGGCTCGCCCCTCACCACGAACGCGACCGCCCCGACCCCGACCCGGTCGACGACCGTGACCTCGACGCCGTCCCGCAAGGGGAGACACCGGCCGCGCTCGACGAGGGTCTGGAAGCTCGCGGAATCCTTCGCGACTGCGAACTTGATCGCGTCGTCGAGCTCCCGCTCCGACAGACAGGCGAAATACCCCGCCCGCGTCGTCGGGACCGTGGACGCCGGGACCGTCGGGGTCGCCCGCTGGATCGGAGGGCCGGCCGGGGGCGGAGGGGAGGGCCGCGCTATCAGGTAGGCGAAGACGCCGACCATGACGACGACCAGGACGACGCCGATCGCGACCTGGACCTGGCTTTTCATGGGGGCCTCCGCCTCGACTCTAGCACCGGAGGACGGGGCCTGAAATGGGGGGCTTTTGATGGGGACTTTTGATGGAGCCGGCCGTCTCAAGTGGACCGCCTGGGGCTAACCTACTGGCGCGGCGGGGCTTTCCGATGGTGGAGCCGAAGGGGATCGAACCCTCGACCTCTAGAGTGCGATTCCAGAGGGCCGCTCGAGCTAACCTCAAATGAGACGGGGAGATCGAGCGCCGGCCGTCAATTCACTACAAGACCGCGCTTGATGCCGGACGCCTTCCGGCCCGATTCGTCCGGCCCCTTTGATGGCGGAATTGATGGAGCGGCGAGCGCGTCGATCGCCGCCAGGTCGGGGTCCTCGGCCGCGAGCTCGAGCCGGCGCCGGAGCCGGCCCTCGTCGAGCTTGAAGTACCTCCGCTCGACCGTCTCGACCCGCGTGTCGCCCATGAGCTCCGCTATCTCGGCCGCCGACATCGCGCCCGAGGCCGCGAGATGGGACGCGCCGGAGTGTCGAAGGTTATACAGCCGGAAGCCCTCGGGAATGAGCGGCCCGCCCGCGAGCGCCACGTTCGCCAGCCGGAGGAGCGAGACCCAGGCCCTCCGGACGTCGACGAACGGCTCGCCCGTCGCCGGATTCGGGAAGACCCAGCCTCGGGCCCCAGGCCCCGGCCACCGCTCGGACAAAAATGTCCGAAGGGGGGCCCGCATGGGGGCGACGACCCGGACGCCCGTCCGCCGCGTGTTCTTCGTCTCCGGGAATCGGACGACCCCGCCCTCGACGTCGACCTCCTCCCACCGGAGCCGGAGGACGTTCCCGGTCCGCGCCAGAGTGTAGTAGGCCGTGAGGACGATCCCCCGCAAGGGGACGGCCGAGGGGAGCCCCGCCCCCATCGGTCGGGCGCGGCGAGCGTTTTCGCGCTCCGTCTGGAGCCGCTCAAACTGGGGGAGGGCCGCGAAGAGCGCCCGGACTTGCTCGACCGACAACGTCTCCGGGTCCGGCCTCTGGATCGGGAGGGCCGTCACCGCCGCCGCGGGATTCGAGGCCAGCCGACCTCTCCGGACCGCGAGGGCCAGTATCATTTTGAGGAGCGCAAGGTACGCATTGGCGGAGGACTTTGAGAGGTGCCGCTCCGACCGCAGCCGTCGCCGCCACTCGAGGACGTGGCCGGCCGTCAACGTCTCGGCCGGGAGCTGGCGCCCCAGGGACTCGAGGAGCACCTCGACCCGGTAGCGCTCGACGTCCGTCCGGACCTCCCGCTCCTCGCAGTCTGCCAGCCACTCGCCGGCCAGAATCTCAAGGGTCGCCGGGAGCTCGAGGCCGTCGACGTGCTCGTCGACCGCCCGCCGGAGCGCCGCCTCGACCCCGGTCCGATGCTCCCGGACGGCCACGAGCGACCGCTCCCAGGAATCGGGGAACTCGGAGAGGACGAAGACGTTCCGGATCGCCTCGTGGCCGCGATGGACGACCCGGGCTCGGTAGCGGTAGAAGATCCGGCCCTTGAATTCGACCAGGTAGGCGGGGACTCTACGCTTCCTCTTCCGCGACACGCCGGAAGGGTAACACGTCCGCCGGGGGCCCAGGCTCGGGAGGGTAGATCACCTCCGCTTCGTCACCGTCGACCCGGATCGCCAGGACTAGATCGTCCGTGCCGAACTCGGCTGGGAACCGGGCGACCCGTGAGGTTACCTCGTGGGAGTCTTTCAAGGCCTTTGCTATCCTTCCGTCAGTGTCGAGAACCGATCAGAGTCTACCACGTAGACCTCCCGGGGAGTGAACATGAGCAGACCAGAGGGGAGAGCAGCGGATGCCCGGACGCTTTGACTTTGTGGGAGCCTGCCCGGAATGTGGCGGGGCCGTGACGATCGAAACCAGGAGCGGGACACACACCGGGACGCTCCGCGTGACTCCCTTCGCCGAGATCCGAGGAGATGGCCGGATTGCGTGGCAGGCTGGCCAGGGGGAGGGCTTCGCGCTGATGGCCGACCTCGTCCGCCTCGGGGTTCTCTCGCCATCCGCACTCTTCTACCTCACGCTCGAGACCGAGGACGGGACCCTGATCCCGGTCGGGGTCGCTGGCGGGACTGAGGTCAACCGACGGCCGCTACTGGACGTCCTAGCACTACGACTGCGCCCGCGATGTCACCTGACCCAGAAAGCGGCCGTGGAGGGCCCGCCTCTGGGACGAGGGTAATCGTCCCGCCAACTTCGTAGACCCGCCCGATCGTAACCACCCCATCTCCCGACGAGGCGAGGACCGTCATCCCGTGGAGCACATCCAGACAGGGGCGCCGGTCGACGAGCGCCAACCCTCCGGACGGCGGGAGGACGGCCGAGGAGAGATCACAGAGGACGAAGCGCCCATAGGGCCACTCGAGAGGAGGCTCGATCCCCGCATGATGGGCGATCCCCTTCGCGAGAACCTCGGCGGGGAGCTGGCAGACGAAGACGGTCGCGGCCACCACTAGATCGTCGCCGACAGCCCAGACCGGGACGAACGGGATTGCGACCAGCCCCTCGTCCTTCTGGGCCGCCGCGAATGCCTCCTCCGGCATGAGCCCCAGCACGTAATCCGCAGAGAGCCTGAGCACCTTGCAGACGTGGAGGAGGTCAGGTAGGTCAAGCTGCGTCTCCCCCCGGAGCATCCGCGAAACCTTCATCTCCGACCACCCGAGCGCCTTGGCGAACTCGGACTGGAGCTCGAACTTCCGCCGGAACGCCTGACGGATGCGCCCGACCGCCCGCTCGTGATCGAAGGGGGCGGCCCTCGCCTGCCTTGTGACCGGCATCATATCCTCCGCTCTTTCGCTCTGTCGGGATTGTCTCCTATTTATGGGGGCTTGCAAAACTCGGGAGACTGTGCTATATTGATCCCGTGCCGCGTTATCGCCTCCGCAGCTTTTTTACTTTTGCCCCGATCGTAACGCATAGCGTGACGATCACTCCAGCAGCTATCGGAGCCTGAGAGATGAACCTCGCTCGACGTTTCCTCGAATTCCACGGAATCACCCCACCAGAGCTCGCCGAATTCATGCCCGCCGCCCGATCGGAGACGCTCTCCGCCCGCCGACAGAGGGCGTGGCGGTACGTGCGCGGCGAGACAGGCTGGACCCTCGAGACGATCGAGGCCGTCCTCGCGTGTTGCGCCGAGAAGCTCGGCCGGCGAGTGACCTTCGAGGAGGTCTTCCAGGGGGAGGGCCTCCCCGAGTCGCTCCGGAGGGCCTCGTGAACACCTTCGACCCGTGGGTCCTCTTCGTCGGTTGCGCGATGGCCGGCCTCGGCGGAACGCTCGCCGGCCTCCTCGTCGTCCTGGCCGTCCGCGAGCTCCTCCGCTTCGTCCGGAGGGTCCCGTGATCCACCTCGCCGAAGAATCGCACCGTGGTCTCCCCGATAGAGAACCTATGTCCTGGGGAGCCTCCCGGCAACCCCTCGGGACGAACCCGCTCGACTCGCGTCCGGGACCGTCCGAGCTCCGGATGATCCGCGCCAAAGACTTCGAGAACCTCTTGACCGCCCTCCGGCTCCTGACCGGCTCCGTCGAGATGCTCGCCCGCCAGGTCCAGAGCCTCGAGGCGAAGACGCCGGGGGCGCCGGACATCCTCTCGGCCGGCGAGGTCGCCCTGATCTACCGGGGCTCCCTCAACCGGACGAAGCTCTACGAGCTCTCCAGCCCGAGCCGCCCGGGAGGGGCAGTCTTCTCCCGGGTCGAGCGGCGCGGCGGGGGAACTGGATTCCTCCGCGTCGAGATCGAGCGCTGGCTTCGGGGATTCCCCGTCCGAGACAAAGAAAAGGCCGCCGGGACGTCCGGCGACCGACCCAAAGGAAAGGCCGAGATCCGTCGACTCGACGCTTCCTCCTCGACCGTAACCCGGGGCCGTGTCCCTGTCAAGGTCGCGGCCGGAAGGGAGGGCAACCCGTGAACGCCGTCGAAACCCGAGCCCTCGAACCCGGGTCGCCCGAGTGGCACGCCGAACGCCGGAAGGGGATCGGGGGCTCGGACTGGAAGGACGTCCTCAACCTCGAGCCCTACGGCTGCCGGCGCCGCCTGTACTTCGAGAAGACGGCGACCCCGCCGGACTTCCCCGAGCGTGACAACGGCCGGCTCCGCCGGGGCCACGCCCTCGAGCCGATCGTCGTCGAGGAGTACGTCCGAATCACCGGGAACCGTGTCACCGGCCCGACCCCGAGACCGACCCAGGAGTGGCTCCCCGGATGGTGGGTCGGGAACCCGGACCGGATCATCGCCGCCCCAGATGCGCGGCGAGGCCCGGGCGTCCTCGAATGCAAGACCGCGAACGAGTGGGTCTACTGGCAGGCCGTGTCGGAGGGGGCCTCGGAGGCCTGGGTCGCCCAGCTCCACCACTACCTCGTCCTCGGCTCCTACCGCTGGGGAGAGATCGCCGTCCTCGAGGTCGACTCCTTCCGGCTCTTCCGCGAGGAGCTCGAGCGCGATCCGGAGCTCGTCGACTTGATGCTCCGGCGCGGCGAGGAATTCTGGGCAGCCGTCCAGACCCGCCAGACCCCGGGAGCCCTCGACCCCTCCGACAAGCGCTGCCGGACGTGCCCGTGGCGGATCACCTGTCACGGCGCCGAGCTCTACGACCCCGAATTCGCCCCAGAGCCGACCGACTGGGAGGACTCGGACGACCCGGAGATCGGACGACTCCTCGAGGACTACGCCGACCTCCGCGAGAAGGCGAAGGAGGCCGACAAGGCCCTCGAGGAGCAGAGGGTCCGGCTCCACAACCGGCTCGGCTGGCGCCCCCGGAAGATCAAGGCCGGCCCGTGGAAGGTCGAGCTCCGCCGGACCGTCCGCCGGACCCTCGACGCCGACCGGATCAAGGCCGACCACCCCGAGCTCGTGAAGACCCACCGGAACGAGAGCGTGAGCTTCTCGCTCCTCGTCAAGTGAAGGGAGAGACCATGAGCGCACCGCAACCAGCAACCCAGGAACCGGGCGCGGCGATCGTCCGCCAGCCCGAGGGCGTCCTCACGCCCCGGGGGATCGTCCCCCGAAACTTCAACGAGCTCTGGAGCTTCGCCCGCGTGGTCGCCGGCTCCCGACTGGCCCCGCGGGGGCTCGAGAGCGCCGAGGCCGTCTTCGTCGCCGTCGAGACCGGGCTCGAGCTCGGCTTCTCGCCGATCCAGGCCCTCTCGTCGATCGCCGTCGTCAACGGTCGGGCGACCCTCCTCGGCATGGCCGCGAAGGCCCTCGTCCTCGGCTCCGGCGTCTGCGAGCGCTGGACCGAGGAAGCCCTCCACGTCACGGTCGAGGAGGAGGAGCACCTCCCCGACGGCGTCTTCGGCTTCCGCGTCCGCTCGAAGCGCGTCGGCCTCGAGGACTGGACCGAATCCACCTTCACCCTCGCCGACGCCCGGAGGGCCGGCCTGTGGCCGGGGAAGGCCGACTCGAACTGGGCGAAGTACCCGGCCCGGATGCTCAAGATGAGGGCCGTCGGCTTCGTCGCCCGCGACCTCTACCCCGACGTCCTGAAGGGCCTCCACCTCGCCGAAGAGATGGAGGGGACAGAGCCGGAGCCCGCGGCCCCACCCTCGAACGTCGCCCGCTTGAAGGACAGACTCGCCGAGCCGATCGAGGACCCGCGCTTCGAGCCTCCGACCTACGTCGAGACCGTGACGCCGGACCCCGGCTCGATCGACATCGAGACCATCTCGGGGAACGCCGTTGACGCCGAGACGGTGGAGCCTGGGGACGGCCTGACCGACGAGGAGCTCGCCCAGCTCCTCCCGAAGAAGACCGGGAACTGGCACCGGACGTGCCAGAAGCTCCTCGCCGACGGGATCGTCGCCCTCGGCTCCGCCCGCGCCTACTACAAGGCCGCCCTCTTCGTCTTCGGCTCGCACGGCGCCACCGCTGCCGACGAGATCACGCCGGCCGATCGGAAGGACGTCCAGGCCGAGATCGAAGCAGCGTTCGCCCAGGCGGTGAAGCCATGAGCGCGATCGTCGAGCTCACCGAAGCCCAGCGCTCCGTCTCGACCCAGGCCCTCACCTGGCCCGAACAGGCGGCGGCGATCCGCGTCGTCGACGAGCAAACCTACACGATGGCCGGGACGATGCTCCGGGGCGTCAAGGGGCTGATGAAGGAAGCCGACAACGTCTTCGACCCGGCCGTCAAGAAAGCCCACGAGGCCCACAAGGCGATCGTCGCCGCGAAGAACGCGGTCGTCGCCCCGCTCCGCGAGGCCGAGACCATCCTCAAGCGGGGGCTCGCAGACTACACGGCCGAGCAGGAACGCCGCCGGCTCGAGGAGGAGCGCCGGCTCCAGCTCGAGGCCGACCGGAAGGCCGCCGAGGAGCGGAAGCGGCTCGAGGACGAGCGCAAGGCCGAACTGGCGAAGGCCGCGCTCGAGGGGGCCGCGAAGCTCAACGCGGTAGCAGCACAGCCGGCCCCGCCCCCGCCGCTCGCGCCGGTCGTCCGGCTCGCCCCGCAGACTCCGAAGGTCTCCGGCGTCTCGACGAGGACGATCTGGAGGGCCGAGGTCGTCGACTTCGCTGCGCTCGTCCGCTACGTCGCAGACCACGCCGCCGAGGACCCGAATGTCCTCTCGTTCCTGACCGTCAACCTCACGCCATTGACCGGGATCGCCCGAGGGTCGGAAGGGAAGGCCGCGATCCCTGGCGTCACCTTCCGCGCCGAAACCGTGGTGGCGAGCCGATGAACACGAGCGCCCCGGACCGCTCTCGGAGGCCTACCTCCTTCCCCTCCGTTGGGGCCTGGGGCGCCCATCTTTCCACCCGTCCCGGGGGTGAGATCAACGACAGACGGCGGCCTCGACTCCGACCGTCTTCGACTAAGGACACGCCGCGCCTCGGGAGCGCGGTACTCCAGCACTCCGGCCAATGGGCGCCCGGTGAAGCCCTGCCGGCCGGTCGACCGTCAACGCACCCCGCTCGACAACTCACAAAGGAGACCCTTCGCATCGAGCGGAAGGACGTCCCGGTGAAGCCCGGGACGCCGACCGAAAAAATGTCGGGCTGCGGGAGCTGCCGGGGCTCCCGCCCTACTACTTCACCACGAAAGGCCTAGCAATGGCCCGACCGAGCCTCTTCGCCCACCGGAAATTCTTCCACCTCGCCGCCCTCCTCGGGGCCCCGTATCGGGCGATCGGGGTCCTCGAGATGATCTGGCGCCTCGGCTACGAATCGGGGGACCCGAACGTCGGGCCGCCCTCGGCCGTCGAGATTGCCGTCGGCTGGGACGGGGAGCCGGGAGCTTGCGCCTCCGCCCTTGTCACGGCCGGCTTCGTCGACGTGAAGGAAAACGGGGACCTCGCGATCCACGACCTCGAGCACCACGCCCCCGAATACGTGAAGGCCCGCGAGCGGAAGGAGCGCCAGAGGAGACGGGAACGGGACGCGACCGTGACTGTCACGGGACGCGACCGTGACTGTCACCCTACTCCCACACCCACTCCCACACCCACTCCCACACCCACGTCTCCTAACGGAGACGCGAAGGCGCCGCGCCCGCGCTTCACTCCGCCGACGATCGAAGAGGTCCGCGAATACTGCCGAGAACGTCGGAACACCGTCGACCCCGAGGCCTGGGTCGCCCACTACGAGGCGAACGGCTGGAGGGTCGGCCGAAACGCCATGAAGGACTGGAAGGCCGCCGTCCGGACGTGGGAGCGGAACGGCTTCGGCTCGGGCCCGGCACGACCACCCGAACGGAACTTCGACGCCGAGGTCGCCGAGATCCTCCGCCGACAGGAAGGGAGGGGCCATGCGGCCTGATCGCGCCCCGCACGATCGCGAGCTCGAGGCCTCTGTCCTCGGGGCCGCCCTCCTCGACCCCGTCGCCCTCTTCGACGTGATCGACGTCCTCGACGTCGACGACTTCTACCTCGAGCCCCACCGGCTCGTCTTCGAGTGGATCGAATACCTCGCGAACGAGGGGAAGCCCGTCGACCTCGGGCTTCTCACGAACGCCCTCCGCGAGCATGGCCTGCTCGAGAAGGTCGGGGGCGCCTCCGCGATCGCGAACCTAGTCGACTATACCCCGGACGTCGCAAGCGCTCGATTCCACGCCGAGGCCCTCCGCGACCTCTCGACGAAGCGCTCCCTCCTCACCCTGGCCGGACAGATCACCGCCGGCGCCCAGACGACCCCAGGGGCCGAACTCCTCGACTCGACGATGGCCGCGACCCTCGACATAGCAGGGAAACAGGAGCGCGGCGAGACCGTGAAGGCCGGCGAGGCCGTGGCCGCCGTGGGGAAGCAATCCCTCGAAATCTACAATCACCAGGCCGAGAGCGTCGTGCTCCGGACCGGGATCGCCGTCCTCGATGAGCGGGTCTTCCTCCGCCACGGCCAGATGGTCATCGTCGCCGGGACGACCTCGAGCGGGAAGACCGCCCTCGCCCTCCAGATCGCCGACAATGTGGCGCGGCGAGGCCGGCACGTCCACTTCTTCTCTTTCGAGATGGGCCGAGCCGAACTGGCCGCCCGGCTCCTCTCCGCCCGAGCCGGGGTCTACGTCAACGCGATCGAATCCGGGACCTACGACGACCTCGCCCGCGACAAGATCGACGGCGCCGTCCGCGAGGCCCGCGACCTCTCGCTCTGGATCGACGACACGCCGAGCCTGACGCCGCTCGACATTCGAGCCCGCGCCCGCCAGACCCAACTCCGCCACGGCCTCGACCTCGTCGTGGTCGACTACCTCCAACTCGTGACCCCGCCGACGAAGAGCCGGAATCGCGTCCAGGAGGTCGACGAAATCTCACGGGCCCTCAAGCTCACGGCCCGCGCCCTCGGGGTCCCCGTGATTGTCTGCGCCCAGCTTTCGAGGAAGCACCTCGACGGCAGCCGCGCCCCAGAACTCCACGACCTCCGGGAATCGGGGGCGATCGAGAATGACGCGGATGTCGTCCTGATGCTCGATCGGAAGAAGACCACGGAGGAAGCGAAAGCCTTGACGGCGATCGTCTACGTCCGGAAACAGCGCCAGGGCCCCGTGGGCGAATTCGTCGCCGTCTTCGATCCGGCCCGGATGCGCTTCGACAACTTCACGAAGGGAGCCAGCCATGACTGACCGCCGGCCCCGCGTCTACATCGCGGGCCCGTACCGCTCGAACCCAGTCCGGGGGACCGCGAACGCGATCGAGGCCGGAGACGACCTCGCCCACCTCGGGATCATCCCCTACGTCCCGCACCTCACGATCGTCTGGGACGCTTGGAGGAAGAACCCCGAGCGCTTCTACCTCGACCTCGACCTGGACTGGCTCGAGGTCTGCGACGCCCTCTATCGGCTGCCCGGTCAATCGGCCGGCTCCGACGCCGAGGTCGTCCGGATGCTCGAGCTCGGCCGGCCGGTGTTCTTCCGGGTCGGGGAGCTCGTCCGCTGGGCTGACGCCTGGCGAGCTGGCCGTGAGGAGGAGGCCGGACTGATCGCCGCCGCCTCGATGCTCGCCCACGCCTTCGAGGAATCGGACCCCGAGGATTCGGGGCCGGGGCCGAAGCCGGAGCGCGTCCTCATGGGCTACGCCTTCGACGTCCCGATCTACGCCTACCACTACGCCGAGGAGGTGGTCCAATGACCCGCCGGACCGCCTTCGAGAGCTTCACCGCCTACGCCGACGAGAAGGCGAAGGAGCGGGAGGAGGCCGCCGACGTCACCTTCGCGGCAATCAAGCGAGCCCAGAAAAACACGGCGCGGCGAGGGAATTCGCTCGTCGTCTGTCCGGGGAAGGTCCGCGTCCTCCCCCATGCCGGGGGCGCCGTCGTCACCCTCGACGCGAGCATGACCCAGCTCGAGGCCGACCAGATCCTCGAGGCCTCCGACGCCGGGAAGCTCTGGATCGTGGCGGAGGTGGCGCCGTGAGCCCGAAGAAAAGCCCCTACAACTGGCGGAACCGCTACCCGAAGAACTGGGAGCAGATCCGGGAGAAGGTCCGCGCCCGCTCCGGGAACCGCTGCGAGGGGAAGACCGCCCGCGGCCGATGCACCGCCCGCCACGGGAAGCCCCACCCGAAGACCGGGTCGAATGTCGTCCTCGCCGTTGCCCACAAGAACCACAAGCGGAGCGACGTCCGGCTCGCGAACCTCGCCCACCTCTGCCAGCTCTGCCACAACACGATGGACGGCTCCAACCGGAACCGGACCATCAAGCGGAACAAAAACAAGCCCCGGACCCTCTCGGGAGCGCGGCGAAAGCCCCACCCGTCGAAGGCCCGGAAGACCCAAAGGAGAAAGAAGTGAAGAAGACCGTCGAGCTCCCGTCGATCCTCAGAAACCGCCCGCCGATCCGCGCCCTCGCCGACGACGACTTCGCCGAGCTGGCCGCCGTGACCCCGGAAGGGGAGGAGGGGCCGGACGACATCCTGCCCTACCTCGAGCCGACGGGGGCGAACACCTTTGACCTGTGGTTTGCCGTGGTCGAGAAGGGCCGGGTCTCCCGCCGGATCAACTCGCGCCACGTCTCGGTCGTGATCCACGACACCTCGGACGAGGCGCTGGCCGCCGCCGACGCCGCCTCGAAGGCCGAGACGCTCGAGATGTTCCGGGCGAAGGGCCAGGACGGGGTCTACTCCGTCCCGACCGACAAGCTCCGCGAGATCGTCAACAGCCAGACCGTACCCGACCGCGTCCGCGAGGCCGCCGCCCACGAGCTCAAACACCGGACGGTCGTCGGGCTCAACCCGAAAGGAGCGTGACGTGACACGGACCCAGGCCTTCGCGATCCTCGACCTCCTCTATCGCGGCTACACCCTGACCGCCCTCGAGGCCGTCCAGCGCTTCGGCTGCCTCCGGCTGGCCGCCCGGATCGAGGAGCTCCGCCGCGCCGGCCATCAGATCGAGACCGAGTGGATCGCGGACTCGGAGACGGGGAAGCACTTCGCCCGCTACCGGCTCCGCGCCGGCCAGGGGACGCTCCCCGGAATGCGGAGGACGGCATGAAGGCAACCGACGAACAGATCCTCGCCGCCTACGCCGAGCATGGGAGCGTCGACAAAGCCGGGGCCGCGCTCGGGATGTGCGGCGCCTCCGTCCATTCGCGGCTTGTCAAACTCGGGGCGAATGTGCCGCTCAACCTGTGGACAGACAACGACGACGTGGTCCTCCGTCGCGAATACCACTTCCACGCCGACGCCGGGAAGCTGGAGGAGCTCGCACGACGCCTCGGGAGGACGAAGCCGTTCATTTGTCGGAAGGCTCGCGATCTTGGGCTGACAAAAAAGGACCGTGCGAAGCCCTACCTCTCGACGTGGAAGTACCTCTCCGAAGAGGCCGCGAGGGGACTTCTCGACCGGCTGAAAGCGAGCCGACTCGGGGCCGTGGCGTGGTGCCGGTCGAAGGGTTACGACCCGAACGGCTTCGCCCGGGCGATGAAGCGCTATTTCCCCGATGAATGGGAGCACGTGATCGAGGCAAAGGTGCCGCGTCAGACCATGTATCGGCTCGGCCGCGCCGTTGAGTATCGGACTCGCGACGACCTCAAGCGCCTAGGCTACTTCGTGCTCCGTTCTCCGGCCTCCAAGTCCCCGGTCGACCTCGCCGCCGTCAAGCCGGGGATCGTCCTCCTCGTCCAATGCAAACGCAGCCTAGCCCTCGGGGTCGCAGAGTGGAACGAGCTCCTCGACTTGGCCCGGACGGTCGGAGCAGTGCCAGTGCTGGCCGGCTCCCCGACCGGACGTGGGATCACCTATCTCCGCCTTCTCGAGAGGAAGGATGGATCGAAGCGAGCCCAGCCGTTCGAGCCCTTCGACCCCTCGGCCACCGAATCGGAGGCCATCGCATGATCTACGCCCTCGCCGCCGCCGTCTTCGTGCTCGGGAACCTCTGGGCCTGGGCCCTCTGCCGAGCCGCCGCTGCCGGCGACCGAATCATCGAGAGGGGGACTATCGCGAAACGTGAGGACGTGCTATAATGCTATCGTTCGATGTTAGAGGAGGGGACTTGAGCCTCGCACTCCCAAAGCCCCGGCGACAGGCCGACCCCGCCTACCTCGACTACGTTCGCTCCCACTTCTGCCTCGTCCCGGGCTGCCGGCGGAAGGCCGAGGCCCACCACCTCGTCTCCCGCGGCGCCGGGGGCTCCGACTATACCGCGGTCCCACTCTGCCGGGAGCACCACTGGGCCGTCCACAACGCCGGACCCGAGCACTTCGAGCGGGTCGTCGACGTCAACCTCTGGCGAGTGGCCGCCGAGCTCCTCGCCGACTACTTCACCCGAAGGGAGAACCCATGAACCTCGTTTGCCTGGTAGGCCGCCTCGGCCGCGACCCAGAACTGAAGGCCCTCCCGTCCGGTCACACCGTCGCGAACTTCAGCATCGCCACCGACGAGCCCGTGAAGAAGCCCGACGGCTCCTGGGAGAAGCGGGCCGAGTGGCA
>Ga0209606_1002568_pt1 | contig 19775 bp, 19 predicted proteins | sample AD_UKC057_MetaG_FD_184412 | JGI IMG/M metagenome (GOLD analysis project Ga0209606, IMG submission 184412) | Active sludge microbial communities of municipal wastewater-treating anaerobic digesters from USA - AD_UKC057_MetaG (SPAdes) (version 2) | ecosystem: Engineered > Bioreactor > Anaerobic >...
AGTACACCACGTGGGCGATTCGCGGCGGGGGCGGCAGCACGCCGCACGGGGCGTTCTGGCGGGCGGCGTTCGAGTTGGAGCAGTTCAACCGCGCGGTGGCGGAGTCGGCGGGCGAGTTGGCCCAGGCCAACGCATCGCGGTACGCCAAGGCCAACGGAGTGGAGACGTCTCTGATGGTGCCGCTGGTGCCGCGGGTGCCGGCGGTCCGCGGAGACTTCGGCGACTTCGAGGGCATCCTCCGCGGGCGGGAATTCGTGGACGGCACGCACGTGGAGGTGCGGGCTCGCAACCCGCAGCAAGGGCAGCACGACGCCGGCGGGGCCATCCCCGACGCCATGTTCCCCCATCGCCTGGGGCCCTGGGCCCGCCTGTTCAACTGGCGTCATGAGGTTCGTGAGGCCACGGCGTGGGACTATCGGCCGCCCAGCGGGCCGCGGGTCGGCGTGCGAGGCGGAAGCGGGGCGGTCAGCGGCGGACGGCGCGTGGGCAGTTCGGCCCGCACCAGCGGCAGCGGCGGGGGGGGCGGGTGGTACGCCACGGCCTGGGAGATCCTCGGCTACACCACCTACGGGCCTTACCGCTGGGCCTTCGACCGCATGTGGGACTACTGCAAAGACGACTACGACGGGCGGATCCTCGTCAACGCCGGGCACCTGCCCGACACCTTCTTCTACGAGTACCACCACGAGATTTCCGACATCAAGCTGGAGTACATGTTCGGCTCGAAGAATCCCCAGAACATCCACTACCCGGTGTGGATCACGCCCTATCCGCAGAGCCGCACGCTGGCCGAGCGGGGCGACGTCCGCGTCCACCGGACCATGTTCTACCTGGTGGAGATCGCCTCGTCCGTCCCGCCGACCGCGGGCAACTGGCTCTCGCCGGGGACCTTCCGCTCCAACGGCGAGCGCCCGGTCGCGATCTGGTTCAACGGCTGGACCGACCCCGAGAAGTGGAAGATCGAACGGGTCCATGACTACATCTGGAACGACGAGTATACCTACGAATGCACGCAGGATCCGGAGATCGGCATCTACGAGCAGCTCGACCCGACCACGGGCGAACCGATCTGGCAGAAGGTGTACATGAGCGCGTGGTACGTCTTCGGCGGGATCGACGTGGGCGGCAACGTGGAAATCTCCGACCCGTCCAACTACGACGACTACGACCGCCTGCCCCGCCCGTATCTCCTGGACACCACCGAGGGCGACTATGACCCGGTCATCGTCGACAGCGACCAGGGCTTCCGTCGCGACCGGTTCAGCTTCCTGGCGGCCGCCAGGCGGGACAACCGGGCGGACGTCTGGCCCGAGCAGTTCTCCAAGGCCCACCCGCTGGACGACATGGTGGCGGTGGCGCAGTCGATCGTGTTCAACAACAAGAGCTTCGACCTGTGGACGCAGGACTGGCAGACGCAACTGGCGCCCACCACGCGATGGGAGGAATGGGCCGGGCGCCTGAACATGGAGTCGTCCGACCTGTCGATGCTGCAGGGCGTGGTGTCGCAGGAAGACTTCAACTTCTTCGCGAGGTTCCTGGACTCGGTGCCGGCGGAACTGGTCCGGCAGCATCGACAGAATTGACGGATGGGAACTATGCGCACAATCAGGCACGACATCAGGCGTCGCGGCACGGTGCTGCTGGAGTTCGTCATGGTGATCCCGCTGCTGGCGGGGATCATCGCGTTGACGTACTTCTTCGGCTGGTCCATGAAGAACCAGCAGCGGGTGCGGGCATCCAATCGCTACGCGGTGTGGCGATGGGTGCACGGCAAGCACGACGTCAACGACATGAACCTGAACCTGAACTTCTTCGATGCCAAGGCGGGGGACGTGTCGATCCACGGGTGGGGCGGTGGGCCGACGCAGACCCGCGACGATCTCCAGCGCGAAGTGGGCGTCCAGAGCGTGCCGGCGGGCGACCTGGCCCGGGAGGAGTTGTCCGGCGCGAGCCCCTGGCCGTACGGCTGCTCGGGGGCCATCGGGGCGAGTTTCCCCACCGACGTGACGCTGTGGCAGTGGCTGACGCAGGACGGCGGGATCCGCTGGCACCACGTCCGCGAGGGCGTGGAGTGGCGCCGCCACCAGGCCCGCTGCGAGAACGCCCTCACTGACCAGTTCTACGCCGGCCTGGACGACGCCCTGGGCTCGGTGCCCTCGCCGGGAGACAGCCTGGGCGAGGCGGCCCGAAGGCTCTACCTGGGCGGGTGGTAGACGGATTGTCGAATTGCGATTTTCGATTTCTGATTGGCCCCGGGGGCTGAACCGGTGGCGAGGGCGGTAGGTTGACAAGCGATTCGGCGGCAAGCCGCAGGCCACGATGGGTCCTCTGGGCGTTGCTCCTCCTTCTGGTCGGCGTGGCCGGCTGGCATGCCTTGGGCCTGTACACGTCCACGCGTCAGACCGCCCCGGGGCTTGTTCTGCCCGACGTGGGGGCACACGGAGGTGACCTGTCGCAGTCGCCCTTTGCCCACTCGCGTCCGACCAGCGGCCCGGACAGCCCGGCCGGCGTTCTGGCCAACGAGGGGCTGGCCGAGTTCAAAGGCGAGCCGCTGGGCGTTGCCCCGCCCACGGGCATGGTCCGGACGGGCGGATTCCAGCGTCGCTTCGGCGGCGAACTGCACCAGCAGGCCACGTACCGCCTGGGCGGCCCCGCCCAGCCCTCTGTCGACCACTACCGAGCCGCCCTGACCGCCAAGGGCTTCCGCGTCCTCAAGGACACTCCCGGGCGCGATGGCCTGCGGACCGTCGTCTTCTGGAGCCAGGACGGGCGGCGCGTCGTCCTGACGGCGGGGGAGGGACGGCTGACCGTGACGGCGATCTCGCCGGTGAAGTGAGCGGGGCGCCAAAGGGACCCAAAGGACTCAAAGGACCAAGAGGCCCGGGGAAGGTCGTCGTTTATGCCCTTTGAGTCACCTGTGTCTTTTTTGCTCCCGCATAGCCAGGCGCTGTCGAACTGCTCTTGCAGTCTGGACGCGCAATGGCGACAATACGGGTAGGTAGTGGAAGTGCGTCCCGGGCAGGGCGGCCTGTTCCGCCCCCAAGCGCGAGAAGGAATTCCCAAATGGCAGAAGAGGCCCCGAAGGTCCAGAACAAGGGGTTGCTGCTGGTGGCCGTGGCGCTGGGCGCCGTGGTCGTGATCATCTACAACCTCCACATCACCGCGGTGCGAAACGAGGGCAAGGGCGAGGTGGTCCGCCTGCTGAGGCTGACGACGGCCAAGAACATCAACGACCCGATCGAGGACAAGGACCTGGAGGAAGTGCCGATCCAGAAGTCGGACGCCGAGCGGCTGGGCAACGTCGTGCCGCTGGGCAGCAAGGGGTTCGTGCTGAACCGGCGCGTCCGCGAGAACCTCACGCAAGGGCAATGGTTGCTGTGGGGGCACCTGGAGGGGACCGAGATGGCGGGGATCCTGAAGAACTCCCCCAAGGGCACGATCGTGATCACGCTGGAGGTCAGCCAGAAGAACGCGCCGGGGCCGATCCTCGAACCGGGCGGGAAGGTCATCCTGGGCGGCTATCTGTCGGTCGCGGGCAAGCCCCCGCGCTACTTCCGCATCATTCAGGGCGTCAAGGTCATCGCCACCGGCAGCAACACCCTCCCCCAGCCGGGCGATCCAGTAGGCCTGAGAGAACGCGGCAACAGCCGCTCCTACCGCACCATCGCCGTCGAGATGGACCAGCGCGTCGTGCCGCAGTGGATGAACATCCAGTCGCGGCTGAGCGAGGTGATTATCGAGGTCGTGCCGCCCAGCACCACTATCCCAGACAATACTGCCGGCAAGATCAACCCCGACGAGCCCGAACTGGTCAAGATGGCCGACTCGGCCATCGTCGGCCGGCCCGAATCCGGCAGCTTCCGACCCTCCACACCCTGACGAGAGCCCCGTGGAAATCTGGACCTACAACCAGTTCACCGACCAGCGCGAGGTGCTGAAGATCGCGCAGGAGACGGACATCTGCATCGGCCGCGAGGAGACCAACGTGGTGGTGCTCCGCAGCCCGTTCGTCTCGCGCCGCCACGCGCGGATCATCCACGAGAACGGCGGCTACTTCGTCGAGTCGCTGGGTCTCAACGGGGTTCTGGTGGCCAACCGCCAGGTCCCCAAGGGCGAGAAGCGCAAGATCGACTACGGCGACGAGCTGCGGATCGGCGAGTACTCCGTCTACATGATGGAGCCGTCCATCAAGCGGATCAAGGCGGGCCAGCAGGCGATCAGCCCGCGCCGCCGGGTCGTGGAACTCGAGCAGCGCATGCACGCCGAACTGCTGGACCGGCTCAACCTTCGCGTGACCAGCCAGGCGGGATCGGCCGACGAACGCCACGTCGCCCTGGTCAAGCGCCACCTGTCCGAGATCATCACCAACCACCAGGGCGAGGTGGACCAGGATATGGTCGCCCACTGCACCCGCGAGTTCCTGTGGCGCAGCGTGGTCACCGAACTGGCGAGGCGGGCCTCGGGCAAGCTGCTCTACAGCTACGGGTTCGAGGACAGCGACGTTCTGGTCACCAAGTTCGAGGAAGTCATCGCCCGGATGATCGGCGACGTCATCAGTGACTACCCGCTGCGCCTGCTGGCCCACACGATCAAGGACGACATCTCGGTCATCGAGAAGGACTGGTCCAACCACGCCGAACGCCTGACGCGGCGCATCAGCCCGGACATGCGCGACTACATCGTGCGGCGGATGTTGTCCAAGGATATCGAGGACGTGGTGCTGGGCTACGGCCCGCTCCAGGACCTGCTGGAGATGCCCAACGTCAACGAAATCATGGTGGTGGGCAAGGACAAGATCTACATCGAGAAGGACGGCGTGCTCCAGAACTCCGGGCGGAGCTTCTTCTCCGACGAGATCGTCGTGTCGATCATCGAGCGGATCATCACGCCCATCGGGCGGCGCATCGACCGCTCGACGCCGCTGGTCGACGCTCGGTTGAGCGACGGCTCTCGCGTCAACGCCATCATCAACCCGCTGAGCCTGTCCGGCCCCACGCTGACCATCCGAAAGTTCGCCCGCATTCCCTTCACCATCGACGACCTGGTCGAGCGGGAAACGCTCAGCGAGCAGGTGGCCAGGTTCCTTCAGGCCTGTGTGCTGGGGCGCAAGAACATTCTCATCGCCGGCGGAACGGGCAGCGGCAAGACCACCACGCTCAACGTGCTGAGCAACTTCATCCCGCCCGAGGAGCGCATCGTCACGGTGGAAGACTCGGCCGAACTCCAGCTCCCCCAGGAACACCTGGTCCGTCTGGAAAGCCGCCCGCCCAACATCGAGGGCAAGGGCGCCTACACCATCCGCGATCTGGTCAAGAACGCCCTGCGCATGAGGCCCGACCGGATCATCGTGGGCGAGTGCCGCGGGCCCGAGGCCCTGGACATGCTCCAGGCCATGAACACCGGGCACGACGGTTCGCTGACCACCATCCACGCCAACACGCCCGAGGACACCGTGATGCGCGTGGAGACGATGGTGCTGATGGCCGTCGAGATGCCCATCCGGGCCATTCGCGAGCAGATCGTGGCCGCCCTGGACCTCATCGTGCAGATCGCCCGCCAGCAGGACGGGCGGCGCCGGGTCAGCCACGTCAGCGAGATCTGCGGGATCGACCCGGACAACGGCAAGGTGATCGTGGAGGACATCTTCACCCTGCGTGCGGGCAAGAAGGACGAGCTGCCCCGCCTGCGCCACACGGGCTACATCCCCACCTTCACCGAAGCGCTCATGCGAAAGAATTTCCTCAGCGTTGAGGTGTTCGGATGATGATCCTGGCCGACCTGCCCCCCATTCCCGTTCCGGCCTCCACGCTGCTGATCATCAGCTCGGTGCTCTTCGTGGGCACGTTCGCGGCGGCCCTGCTGGGCCTGCGACCGCTCAAGCAGTTCATCCTCGAGCGCGAGGCCCTCTACGACAAAGTGCTTCGGGGCAGCCTCCTGCTGGACGTTCGCCCCCGCAGCGTGACGGTGCTCAACGCGTTCCTGGTAGCCGTGCTGGGGGCAATCGGCTACCTGGCCACCGAGAGCCTGCTGGGGATGGCCATGCTGGGCTTCCTGGGCATCTTCGCCCCGAAGGCAATCATGAAGATCCTGCGACAGCGCCGGCTGGCGAAGCTGGAGGACCAGCTCGTGGCCGGCATTCAGACGCTGGCCAGCGGCGTGCGGGCGGGGCTGAACCTGGTGCAGTCGATGGAGCTGGTGGCGCGCGACGGGCCGATCCCGCTGCGTCAGGAGTTCGGCCACCTGCTGCGGGAGTACGAGTTCGGCCTGCCGCTGGAGGAGGCGATGCACCACGCGGCGTCGCGGATCGGGTCGGGCGATTTCCGCCTGCTGTTCGCGGCCCTGCACACCCATCGCGAGCGGGGCGGCGACCTGGGCGAGACGCTCGACCGCATCGCCGAGTCCATTCGCGAGATCCAGCGCCTGGAGAACCGGGTCAAGACGCTGACCGCCCAGGGGCGCGCCACCGCCCGCTGGCTGGGGGCCATGCCCGCCATCGTCCTGCTCATCATCTACTTCCTGGTCAACGCCGAGGACGTCAAGAACCTGTTCATTGACGATCTGGGCAAGCTCATCCTGCTGGGCATTGTCGTGCTGAACGTTCTGGGATTCATGTGGATTCGCAAGATCATGGCCATCGACATCTGATATGGGCGACGGAATGAACATTATGGGCCTGCTGGCGGCGACGGACATGGCCGGGCCTCTGTGGGACATCGTCATCTCGGCGGGGTTCTTCGTTTCGGTGGCGGCGTTCGTGGTGGCTATTTTCGGTCAGCCCGGGCAGATCAAGCTCTCGCCTCAGCGCGAGGCCGCCATCGCCACCGGGCACACGGACCGCCAGACGGCCTTCGAGAAGCCGTTCCTTCGCCCGATCATGTGGCTGCTGCTGGTGGCGGCGCACCGGTTGGCCATGCCCAAGACCAAGGACTGGATCCGCCGCAACCTGGTGGCCGCGGGCAACCCCAACTACCTGACGGGGGAGGAGTTCCTGGCGCTGGCCCTGCTGGCGGGCGTGCTGCTGGCGGCGAGCCTGGGCACGTTCCACCTGCTGGCCCTGGGCTCGTTCAGCCTGGTGGCCGTCGCCGCGGGGATCGGCTCGGGCATGGGCATGATGCTGGTGCAACTCCACCTCAAGGCGTCCGATCGGGTCCGCCTGATCTCCAAGCGCGTGCCCTACGCCCTGGACCTGATCGCCCTGGCGATGGGCGCGGGGGCGACCTTCACCGAGGCCGTCCGCACCGTCGTCCGCGAGGACACCGAGGACCCCTTCAACGCCGAGTTGAAGACGGTGCTGGCCGAGATCGAGCTGGGCTCGACGCGGCGCAAGGCCCTCCAGAACCTTTCGGACCGCGTCCCGCTGGACATGCTGCGGGCGATCGTGGCCAGCGTGATCCAGGCCGAGGAACTGGGCACGCCGTTGTCGGAGGTGCTCCACTCGCAGGCGACGCTGCTGCGGATGCAGCGGTCGGTGCGGGCGGAGAACGCCGCCGCCGTCGCCAGCGTCCGCATCCTGGTGCCGAGCCTGCTGATCCTCATGAGCGTGATCCTGGCCGTGTTCTCCCCCATGGTCCTGCGGGCTTTTCGGAAAGGAATCTTCTAGACGATGGGCCAGTACGCCGAGATGATCTTCGTCGCCGGGCCCCAGAAGGGGCAGCGGGCCACGTTGGTGGGCAAGGGCCTCTTCGCGGGGCGATCCTCCGATTGCGACATCCAGATTCAGGAAGAGTACGCCTCGCGCCGGCACCTGGGCCTGGCCCTGACCAGCGACGGCTGGCTCGTCGAGAACCTCTCGAACAACCCCATCTGGGTCAACGGCAAGAAGTTCAAGACGGGCAAGCGAATCCTGCTGGACACCGGCGACGTGGTCCGCCTGGCCCTGGAGACGCAACTGCTGTTCGTCGCGGTCGGCGATGACAGCGAGGCGGCGCTGGCCCAGTGGCGGGAGGCTCACGGCGAGAGCCCGTCCGCGCCGCAGTCGGGCGACGCGCCGGTCTCGGCCGCGTCGTCCGCCGCTTCCGCCACCGCCGCGTCGCAGGCGAGTGCCCGCGCGACGGCCGCCCAGCCCAGGAGCGTGGACGGCAAGGACAAGCCCGTCGAGAAGCCGTCCGAGAAACCCGCCGAAGACAAGACGCCCCTGACGCAGGAAGAAAAAGACGCCCTGGCCCGCAAGACCAAGGTCCGCCGGTATATCCTGCTGGCCTGCATCTGGGCGGGGGCGATGGTCGGCCTGGTCGCCGGGCTCAAGAGCTGCCCCCGCGACGACGGCGGCGACGACAGGGGCTCGCTCATCGCCATCGGGCGGGAGAAGATCCGCGAGATCATCGACGCCCCCTTCGAGCCCCGCACCGCCAATCCGCACACCTCCGTGCGATACGAGGAGAAGGCCCGGGCCATGTTCAAGGTCCGTCATGACGCCCCGGGCAATCTCTACGAGTGCGTCAAGCTGTTCAAGCTGTCGTTGGCCTACCGCAACAACTTGCCCCCCACTCCGGTGGTAGCCGAGGAATTCCGCAAGGCCAAGCAGGAGCTGATCGACGAGATCCGCAACCACTACGAAGACGGCTACGTCAACTTCAGGAACAAGAACTGGCCCCGCGCGAAGGAGAACTTCGAGGCCTTGCTGCGGTTGTATCCGGTGAAAAACGAGCCCGAGCCGGAAGCGAGCAATCCCATCTGGGAGAGCACCATTCGTTATCTCACGTACGTGGGGGCACAAATGAACAAGTCCAGCCGTCGCTGAGCCGTCCCCTGCATGGGTGGTCGACTTGACGTCCGGCGGCTTGCGGCCTATTCTTTTCTTTCCGGGAGGGCGTCCCTGATCGAGAGTGGATATGTCCCAATCGAAGGATACGCGGAAGTACCTGGTGCTGTCCGGGCGCGCGATCGAGGCCGACGGCATCCTCGATTTCCTGCGCACGCGATATGACCTGACGGTGGCGCGGGACCTGGAAGAGGCCCTGGCGGCCCTGCGGACAGGGCAGTTCACAGCGGTGCTGGCCGAGACGGGCGACTTCCTGCCGCTGGAGCGGAACCTGGCCACCCAGCAGGCGGCGGTGGTGCTGGAGACGCTGGGCGACGCGGTGTGCGTGGCGGGCCCGCTCGGGGAGGTGGTGTGGAGCAACCGCCGGCTGAAGGACTTTCCGCCCTCGTTGCTGGAGCCGCTGCGCCAGGTGTGCCGACGGGCCTTCGAGCACTTTTCCGCGAGCGAGGCCGATGAGAGGGACCCCGTCCGGCGCTGCTCGCTGACGCTGGAAGAAGGGGCGTGCTTCGAGGCGATCTGTTCCCCCGTGCGCGACCGCCAGGGCCGGTTGCGGCAGGTGGCGGCCGTGGTGTCCGACTGCTCATTCCAGCGACGCCAGCAGAACAAGCTCAACGCCATCGACCGGGTCGGTCGGGAACTCGTCCGCCTGGACGTCGAGGCCCTGGCCCAGAAGGACGCGACTCAACGCCTCGCGCTGATCGAGGAACGGATCATCCGCTACAGCCGCGAAGTCCTGAACTATCAACACTTCGCGGTCCTGCTGCTCAACGACCGGACCAATCGCCTGGAGATGCTGGTCTCGCAGGGGCTCTCGCCGGCGGCCAGCCGGTACGAACTGATGGCCAGCCCGGAGGGCAACGGGATCTGCGGCTTCGTGGCGGCGACGGGGCAGAGCTGCATCTGTCCCAACGTGCGGACGGATTCTCGCTACCTGGCGGGCATGGAAGGGGCGGGCAGCAGCCTGACCGTCCCGCTGCGTCTCAGCGACAAGGTGGTGGGGGTGTTGAACGTCGAGTCGGACAAGGCGGGCGCCTTCGGCGAGGAGGACCGCCAGTTCGCGGAGATCTTCGCCAACTACGTCGCCCTGGCGTTGCACATCTTGAACCTGCTGGTCCTCGAACGCCGCGCCACCCATCACCGCGTCAGCGGGTCGATCTCGGCGGAACTGACCGGGCCGCTCAACGACATCATCAGCGAGGCGACGGAGGCGATCGAGGACTGTGCCGGGCAGGACGAGCTTCGATCCCGCCTGGAGTCGATCGTCGAGGGGGCGCGGAAGATGAGCGAGACTGTCCAGGCGTGGGCGCAGGCGGCGGTGACGGGCATCATGACCACGCCAGGCCGCACGGCGCCGGACCCGCTGCTGGCGGGCCGGCGCATCCTGGTGGCCGACGACGAGGAGATCATCCGGCAGACCATTCGCGACGTGCTGACGGCGGCCGGGGCGCAGGCCGACGACGCCCGCGACGGGCGGCAGGCTTGCGAGATGGTCGCCCGCAACGCGTATGACCTGGTGATCAGCGACATCAAGATGCCCCACGCCACGGGCTACGAGGTGTTCTCAGCCGCCAGGGCGGCCAACCCCCTGGCGCAGGTGATCCTGATCACCGCCTTCGGGTACGACCCGCACCATTCGATCGTGAAGGCCAACCGGGAGGGACTGGCGGCGGTGTTGTTCAAGCCGTTCAAGGTCAAACAACTGCTGGACGAGTGCCGCCAGGCGTTGTCCGCCACGTCCAGGGGCGGGAAGGGCTGAGGGAAAATCGGCCTCTGGCTTGCGTGGGACGGGGGGGAATCGTAGGGTCTTGGTGTACGTGATCCGGCCCCGCAAGGGGGGCCGGTGTGCTCCCCGAAAAGGCAATCTTCGCCCTCGAGGCGACAGAGCGCAAAGGTGCGGGTCCCCCGGCGGGGGACAGCCGGCCTGCCGAAGGGAGACGAGGACCGTAAGTCGCACACGCGACAGCTCTTCTCGCTCTCTCCCGCCGCGCTCACTCTGCCTGACAATTTCATATCTTTTCGCTGCCATCAACTGAAGTGGTCGGCTGGGTAAGCCGATACCATCATCAGCCGGAGGAATCGGCTGGAGCGAGTTTGAAATCAGCGGCAGCAGATCCCTGGGCAAGTCGCATGTTTGGCCGTTCCGAGAGGAGGTGAAACCGAGGAAGGATCGCCGGCCAGCACTTGCGGGACCAACGGGCATTGGAACCTGGGTCGCGATCGCTTCGGAGAACGGAGCGTAACGGCCGACACCGCCTGGTGGGCCTGACGCCGCTGAAGACAATGCAGCAGACGGACCGTATGTAGGCACGGAGGCAGTCTCAACCCTGAGCGAGAGAATAACCGCCACGCATGCGTGGCACTTTCGGAGGCAATTGCATGAACCGCAAAGGCTTTACGCTTGTCGAAATCCTGATCGTGGTGATCATCCTGGGCATTCTCGCCGCGATCGTCATCCCGCAGTTCACCGAGGCGTCCAACGACGCCCGTGAGTCGGCCCTGACCAGCGATCTTCAGACGCTTCGCAGCCAGCTCGAACTGTACCGCGTCCAGCACCTGGACGCGTATCCGGCGGCCGCTGACGTCGTGGCGAAGCTGACCAGCCGTACGGACGCTGACGGGACCGTGAATGCCGCGGGCGCCTTCGGGCCCTACCTGCAGAAGTTCCCGACCAACCCGTTCGTGAGCGGGGCGGCCGGCAGCTCGGTCGGCGTGGGCACGACGCCCGATGCCGCGGCCGGCACCACCGGCTGGGAGTACAACGAGACGACCGGGCAGATCTGGCCGGGCGACGCGGCCCATTCCAACCTGTAACCTGACACACTGAGCGACGGACGGCTTCCGGTCGGGGCGAATATCGCCCCGGCCGGAAGCCTCCGACGCACGGTCGGGGAGTGCCAAGGCAAGGAAAAACGTTATGAAAACGGACGTGAAAAGGCAGACGAAGCACGGGGCGGGCGGACCAGGCCACACGGGGTTCACCCTGGTGGAGATCCTGATCGTGGTGCTGATGCTCGGAATCCTGGCGGCCATTGCCTTGCCCAAGTTCTCGAACGCCTCGGCTACCGCCAGGGCGTCCATGTTGGCTGACGACCTGCGGATCTTCCGGACGCAACTGGCCGTCTACCGCGGGCAGCACCGCGGCGTGCCCCCCGGGCACCCCAACGGGGACAGCACGGTCTCCCCCACGGAGGCCGCCTTCATCGACCAGATGACCCATTCCAGCAATGAGACCGGCGCCACCGCGGCGCCGGGGACGTCAGGCTACAAATACGGGCCGTACCTCCGCGAGGTTACCGAGAACCCCCTGAACGCCAAGACAACCATTCAGATCATACTCGACGCCCAGGAGTTCCCCGCTGCCGGAGACAACTCCCACGGCTGGATCTATCAGGCGTCTACGCTGACCTTCAAGGCCGACTCGCCGGATGCCGACGAGAAAGGCGTTCTGTTCTTCGACTATTGATCGTAGATGCGCGATGAACCACCCATGGCAGGCAAGAAAGGCAAACGCGTTCACGCTGGCGGAAGCCCTGGTCGCCTCCGCGATCCTGGTCGCCAGCATCACGGCCGTTTCCCTGCCTTTCACCACCGCCGCCCATAATCAGCTGGCCGAGGCCCGCAGGACCGTCGCGGTCGCTCTGGCCCAGGAGCTGATGGAAGAGATCCTCTCCAAGCCCTTCGCCGACCCCAATGGCGCTTCCGCGCCCGGACCGGAAACCGGCGAGACGACACGGGCTCTCTTCGATAACCTCGACGACTATGACGGTTTTGCCGAAAGCGAAGGCCAGATCACCGGCCTGGATGGGCAGATCGTCTCCACGCCAGCCGCCGCGGGGCTGTCCCGCTCCGCGACGGTCAGCTATGTCTACCTGGGCGGGCAGAGCACCGCCAGTCCCGCCAGTTTCGTTCGTGTGACCGTTGCGATCCGTTTTCGCGATCAGCCGGAAGTGTCCCTGACCCGACTGGTGTATGACCTGAAGTAGCCAACGAACGGAGACGCGCCAATGAAAACCAGTCGCCGCGCCGCTTTCACAGTGATTGAACTGGCCTTGGCCATGGGAATCACCACGCTGGTCGGCCTGTCGGTCGCGGCGGCTACCATGGTCATCAGCGCCGCCCGTGAGGATGCCGAGCAGTATCAGGAGTACGTCCAGTCGGCCCGCAGCACGAGCCTGCGGATCCAGTCGGCGTTGCGGAAGGCGAGCCTGATCACCTCCTGCACGCCCACCACCCTGGTGTACTGGACGGGCGATGCCAACAGCAACGGGCAGATCAACGTCAGCGAACTGGTACGCATCAGCTACGACCATGTGAACAAGGAGGTTCGGGAGTATCAGGTCGACCTGGGGGACCTGAACGCCGTAGCCGCGGCCATCCTGGACGCCACGGTTTCCCTGGCGACGGCGATGGACGACGCGGCCGTGCGGGAACTGATGAGTACGACCTATAAGCCGTATCTTCAGGACCGCCTGTTGTCATCCAGCGTGCGTTCTGTGGAGTTCTCGACGGACAAAGGGGCGCCGCTGACGGGGCTGGTGCGCGTTCGTCTCGACGTGGGAGACCAGGCCCAGGCGATCGTGGTGCAGTCGGCGGTCTCGCTGCGGTCGCCGGCCACCCCGCGGGTCGGCATCGTCGACCGGGTTTACGTGTTGGTGGGGACGGACTGATGGGCGTCCGACGGCGACAATCCGCGGGCGTGGCCCTGGTGCTGGTGCTGACCGTGACGGCGGTGGCGGCGGTGGTCGGCATGAGCATCCTGTACAGTTCGTCGATCCAGGTCGCGGTGGGGGAGAACCTGGGCCGCGCCGCGCGGGCCAAGTACCTGGCGGAGTCTGGCATTCAGCACGCGCTCTACCTTCTCCAGACGGACCTGGCGACTCTGGCCCAGTCATCGCCCGCGTCGCCGATGGGCCCGTACTATGCCGATGGCAGTGACGACGCGTACACGATCTACTGCGAGACCATCTCCGACGGCCACTATCGCCTCTGCGCCGAAGCGAAGGTGGGCGGCGGGCGGCAACGGGCGCAGGTCACCGTCACCCGCGAGGCCGCCGCCACGGCGACCTCGCCGGCCCCGGTGGCCGTCTCCAACTCCGTCATGCTGGGTGCGTACCTCTGGGTATACGGAGACTTCCGCACCAACGGCAGCCTCTCCAACCGGGCGTACGTCTACGGCGACGCAACGGCGGTCGGCAGCATCGTCGACCCCTACGCGCGAATCACGGGAACGAAGACGGCCGGCGCGAGCAAAGCGACGCTGCCGCTGTACGAGTGGAGCGACTTCCTGGAGTACTCCCTGTACACCCACAAGTACGAGGCCGCGGAGACCGAACTGATAAACAACTTCGACAAGGTCCACGCCCTGGCCGAGGGGCGGGCGATTACATCATCCAACCCGGGCGGGGTAGTTCACCTGAGACCGAAGGACGGGACGGGCGTCAAGTTGAACGAACTGACGATGACCGGCACGCTGGTCATTGACGGAGACCTCGTGCTGAACGGACCGATGATCCTGGAAGCGGTGAACGGGTTTCCGGCCATTGTGACCTCCGGGAAGATCATTGTTCGCAACGGCGCCCAGGTGACCATCAAGGGGCTGGTCAAGTCGACGGGCGGCCTGGTGCCGGAGGTGGTTCCGGTATACGCGAACGTGAACATCGAGGGCGGGACGGTCTCCTCCACGGGGGTGATCCACCCGGACGTCCGGGGGATCAACGTTGTGCGGTACGTAAAGGACCGACAGACAGTTTATGACTTTCAATGCAGAAACAACCTGCCAAAAGTGACGATAGTGTCCTGGGACGACTAATTAGGAGCAGACGCATGAAGCGGCAAGAGATCCGAGTGAAAGTAGATGGATACACGCGTGTGTGCCTGGGCGCGATCGCGGTGCTGTTGACCGTGCTGGTGGTGGGCCTGTGGGCGGGCGACTGGCGGTCGCCTCAGCCCGCGTCGGCTGCGGACTCCATCATGAACGCGGGCGACCAGCGGATGGCGATGGTTCGCTCCATGGAGGCCCAGAACGCCAAGCTGGAGCAGTTGATCGCCCTGCTGAAGGACGGCAAGGCCAAGATCATGGTGGTGGACGAGGACGGGAAAGTGGTCAGCGGAGGGCCTCAAGGTGGACAGCAGAAATAACATCGCAAACGGCGGGTACACACTGGCGGAGGTCCTGGTGGTGGTGATGATCCTGTCGATCGCCGCCGCGATGGTGATCCCCAATGTGATCAGCACCAGCGACATGCAGGCGGTGGGGGCGGCGCGGATCATTGCGGCCGACCTCCAGTACGCCCAGAGCGTGGCCGTCACCACCCAGGTCCCGGTGACCGTGGAGTTCGATCCAGCCAGCGAATCGTATTCGTTGCGCAACGCAAGTGGCCTGCTGATCCATCCGATGAACAAGACTGGATACACCATCCGGTTCTCTTCACTCAACGGATACGATCGGCTGGATGTGACGTCGGCGAGTTTTGGAGGCACGGCCTCGGTGACGTTTGACGAGATGGGATCGGCCGACAACAGCGGAACGGTGGTGGTCCAGGCCGGGGCGCACATATATCGCATCGCGGTGGCGCCGGCGACGGGCAAAGTGACAGTCACACGATCCAGCTAGAGAGGACGCAGAGGGATGTTGGGCTTCTTGACTCGAAATCGGTACTGGCCGATCGCTCTGGACATCGGCACCGAGAGCATCCGGATGCTTCAGCTCCACCGGGTGGGCAACATCATCTCGGTCAACGCCTGCTCGCAGTGGCAGTTCCCCCGCTCGGCGTCGCAGGACGTTCAGCAGCGTCGGCAGCTGGTGGTTCCGGCGGTGCGGGAGATGTTTCGCTCCGCCCCGTTCAAGGGGCGGCGGGTGGTGTCGGCCCTGTCGTGCGACCAGGTGACCATCAAGAACGTTCGCCTGCCTCACATGCCCGAGCACGAGATGGCCGAGGCGATCAAGTGGGAGGCGAAGGAGCGGTTCGGCTACGATCCGCAGCGGGACCAGATCGCCTTTCTCAACGCGGGGCAGGTCCGCTCCGGCAACGAGACCCGCGACGAGCTGATCATCCTGACGGTCCCGCAGCAGGAGACCGCCGCGCACCTGGAGATGCTGAACGCGATGGGCCTGCTGCCCGAGCACATCGAGGTCCAGCCGATGGCGATGTTCCGGGTGTTCGAGCGGTGGCTGCGCCGCCGCGCCGACGAGCAGGCGGTGAGCGTGATCGCCGACATCGGTCGCAGCGCCACCCGCGTGATCGTCGCCCGGGGGCGCGACATCGTGTTCATCAAGAGCATCGACATCGGCGGGGAGAAGTTCAGCGAGTCGGTCGCTCGCCAGCTCGGGCTGGAACTGGTCGAGGCGGACGAGCTTCGGCTCAAGTCGATACGGGAGCACGGGGACAAGCCGCACGAGGAAGGACGCGAGGCGGACCTGGACTGGACGCTTCACGACGCCATTCGCGGCGAGGTGGAGACGCTGGCCCGGGAGATCTCGCTGTGCCTGCGGTACTGCGCGGTCACCTTCCGCGGGCTGCGACCCGAGAAGATCATGGTCACCGGCGGCGAGGCCTACGACCCGTCGGTGCTCAAGCTGTTGAACGAGCACATGCACATCGAGTGTCTGGTCGGCCAGCCCCTGCGCGGGATGGACGTCTCGGCTGTGGACCTGGGCGGCGACCGCCGGGCGAGCCTGGTGGAGTGGACGACCTGTGCGGGACTGGCCATGCGGAATATCGATTTCGCGGGCGGCATCAAAGAGGTTGAGCATGGAGAACATCGACTTTCTGCCTGAGCGGATCCGCAACCAGCGCGTCCGCAGCAAGTGGTTCTCGCGGCAGGTATACCTGCTGGCGGTCTTCGCCGGCGCGCTGGCCCTGCTGGCGCTGGAACGGCAGAACCGCATCAGCCGCGCCGAGGCGGAACTGCTCCTGCTGACCGGTCGGTCGGCAAACGTGCAACGACAACTGGCCATGCTGGGCACGCTGGAAAGCCAGCAGGCCGAGCTGCACCTGAAAAAGCGGATCAACGACCACCTGGGCAGCCGGTTCAACGTGATGGTGGTCCTGGCGGAGCTGGAGCGGCTGATGCCCGCCAGCATGGCGCTGGTCAACCTGCACGTGGAAACGGTGGACCAGACCAGTCGGGCGATGTCGCCGACGGTTCGTCCCACGGCGCGCCCGGTGGCGGCGCCGTCGCCCCACGCGATTGGCGAACAGACCGTCAAGCGCCTGCGACTGGTGATTACCGGCGTGGCGCCGACGGACGTGGACGTGGCCAACTTCATCGGACAGATGGCGACCAGCCGACTGTTCGAGGAGGTCACCATGGGTTATGCGAAGAACGTGAGCTACCGCGGCCGGGCCGCCCGCGAATTTCAGGCGACCAGTTACATCGTACGGTAGAGAAGGTAACTGACTGTCCGGGCGACCGGCAGCCAGACGGAGCGCAAGATGAGAGCGTTGATGCGAGAGAGCCTGGTGGTACTGGCAGTGATGGCGGCCATGGCCGGCGGGACGTGGCTGTTGCTGTACCGCTCACAGGGCCAGCGGCTGGAGCAGCTTCACGCCGAGATGGCCACCCAGAAAACGGTGCTGCAGTCGGACGCCCAGAAGGCCTCGGTCGTTCCGGACATGGTCCGCCAGGTCCGGGACATGATGAACCGCTACAAGGACCTGGACCGCAAGGTTCCCGAGCGGACCGAGCTGGGCGGCTTCCTGCGCGAGATCAGCGCGAATCTCAGCGACGAGAACCTCTCCAACCAGTTGATCGAGCCGGGCAGCCCGACGACGGAAGAACTCTTCCACACCCTGCCGATCATCATGAAGTTCCGGGGCTCGTACCTGTCGTTGGCCAGTTTTCTCAGGCGGATCAACGGCATGGAGCGGCTGGCCCGCGTCCACAAGCTCAAGATCGACAGCGACCCCAAGAGCAACGATCTGGACATCGAAGTCCAGTTGAGCATCTATTTCACCGATAAAGGCGCGTGAGTGGGACCGAGATGAAAGCCAACGCCACAACCGGATCGCTGAAAGAACGAGTCCTGGCCGAACTCTGCCGGGACAAGAAGAAGGCTGCCCTGCTGGGGGGGCTGGCGCTGGTGGCCTTGTTCATGGTCGCCAAAACCCTGCTGTCCCAGCCGGCGCCGCAGAAGGCCAAGGCGGCCAACTCGCTGCTGACCAAGCCCCAGCCCCTGTCGGCGGGCGCAGCCCGGGCGGCGGCGGCCCAGAAGGCCCAACCCGCGGCCCGCTCCGGTCGGAAGAGCCAGGGCAAGAGCGCGCTTCTGTCGGGCGACCTGCCCAGCGAGATCAAGCGCGACCTGTTCCTGTTGAACCCGACGTACTTCCCGCCGGACAAGGCGGTCAAACCGACGACGACCCAGCCGGCCGCCCCGACGCGTCAGGCGCCGGCGCGGGACAAGATCGTCCAGGCCCAGGCGGGCGGACTTCTGCTGGAGAGCGTCATCATGTCCTCTCGCCCGGTGGCCATCGTCAACGGGCAGATGAGGCAGGTCGGGCAGAGGATCGGCGACTTTGACATCGTGGAAATCGCAGCGACAAGTTGCATCGTGTGCAAGGACGGCATCCTGGTCCAACTGAACATGCGGGACCAGACCCCCAAGGTGGTGGGTGTGGAGCCGGAGGGTTGGCTGTTCGAGAAACCCTACGGGTCCGCCTGGGACCAGGACTGACCGGAGCCAGGAGAGTGGATTCTGAGGTCCGCCGGTGTAGGCGGTACCCCCCCCTAGTAAGGAGCGCAGTATGCAGTACCTCAGACGAACGCAGTGGATCCCGTGGAGTCTGGCCGTCATCTGTCTGACGGCGACGTGGGCGGTGGCCCAGCCCAAGGCCTCATCCGGGGCGACCACCAAGCCCAAACCCGACATCGAGTCCCCGGTCCTGGAGGCAACGCGACCCAACGGACTCAAGATCGCCGCCCGCGACGCCGATTTGCGGGCTGTCCTGCAGATGCTCAGCGCGCAGGGCAAGATGAACATCATCGCCACCAAAGAGGTGAGCGGCAAGGTCACCGTCGACCTGCACGACGTCAGCTTCCAGGAGGCCCTGGAGGCGGTGCTGGAATCGTCGGGCTTCGTCCACCGGCAGAAGGGCAACTTCATTTACATCTACACGCCCTCGCAGTTGGAGAAGATCCTGTCGGCCGAGCGGAAGAAGGTCGTTCGTTCCTTCCGCCTGGCGTACATCGGGGCCAAGGACGCCAAGAGCCTGATCACGCCGGCGCTGTCGAAGGACGGCTCGATCGCGGTCACGCCCGACCTGGACGTGTACCAGATGGGCGGCGGCTCGTCCAGCGGCAGCAGCGGAGGCGGCAGCAGCGGGGGCGGCGGGTCGAGCACGGACGCCCCGACCAACTACGCCTCCAGCGAGGTTCTGGTCATCCAGGACTACGAAGACAACATGAAGCACATCGAGAAGATCGTCCAGGAAATCGACGTCAAGCCCGAGCAGGTGCTCATCGAGGCGACGATCCTCCAGGCGACCCTCAACGACAACAACGCCCTGGGCATCGACTTCACGTCGCTGGCGGGCGTGGACTTCCGGGCGTTCTCGCCCAACACGGCCTCCCCGGCCCCGCCCGGATTCAATACCCCAGCCGATACCCACAGCGTGACGCCGTCGGGCGCCATGGAGACGAACTTCGCCGCCAACGTGCCGGCTGGCGGGATGAGCGTGGGCGTGCTGACCAATAACATCGCCTTCTTCATCCGCGCCCTGGAACGCGTCACCGACACCACCGTGCTGGCCAACCCCAAACTGCTGGTGGTCAACAAGCAGAAGGGCGAGGTCCTCATCGGGCGGAGCGACGGCTACATCGCCAGCACCACCCAGACCGAAACCAGCGCCACCGCCACGGTGGAGTTCCTGGACAGCGGCATCCGCCTGGCCGTGCGACCCTTCGTGGGCAAGGACGGCTACATCCGGATGCAGATCCACCCCGAAGATTCCGACGGCCGGGTCATTCAGGTCGGCAACACCGCCCTGCCCACCAAGACCACCACCGAGGTGACCTC
>Ga0209606_1002574_pt1 | contig 19748 bp, 17 predicted proteins | sample AD_UKC057_MetaG_FD_184412 | JGI IMG/M metagenome (GOLD analysis project Ga0209606, IMG submission 184412) | Active sludge microbial communities of municipal wastewater-treating anaerobic digesters from USA - AD_UKC057_MetaG (SPAdes) (version 2) | ecosystem: Engineered > Bioreactor > Anaerobic >...
TAATTGCACTTCTCGATTGAAGTGGTGAATAATTTAATAGGATTACTATGAAATTTATATTTGCATTTTTAATAACAACGACATTTTTTTCGTGTTTTTCAAGCAAATTTATCTTATCCGATTACAATTTAGCTGTTCCAGATAGCAAAGAAAATCCATTCATCGGACGTTATATAAATACGAACAGTCTCGACAATGGAATATATAATATAATACTTTATAAAAGTTATATAGTATTCGAAATAGCAAACAAAGATTCTCTACTTTTCGAAATATACCATAACGAAAGTAGTATCAACTATTCTAATTATAGAGGAAAAATTCCAATATTTTCAAAATCTGCCGAAAAGTTTTTTTGTGGTATCTATGATAAATATCTATTTATAGATTGTGGAACATCAAATGGTATAAGAGGTTTAGAAATTATTGATCTTTCAAACTTAGAGTTAATTTATTCTGGAATTTGGAATAGCAAAAAAATTATCATAGTAGATGAAAATAATGTCATTTTACCAAAATTTAAGAATGAATATATAATAAGAAAAAATAAGTCAGAAACAGAATTTATTCTTCATTTATTTCTTTTTAATTTAAAAACAAAAGAACTAATAGATTTGAACAAAACCGAACACATTATTTCAAATTAATAATAAGTGTATAAAATTGAATTTGTCTTTAAAAAAATAACGAGACGGCATTTCTGGAAAATAAACCAGAAACATCTGCTGAAGGCAGATAACTTTTCGCGCAGACTTTCGAAATCCACCGAAGGAGGTGCGAAAGTCCTGTTGCGATAAAGCCAGAGGGAGGTTTGCAAAAGGAGGGAGCACGTCATAAAGACGGAGCCTTTGGAAGAAAAAGCGTGATGCAAAGACGCAAAAGCAAGCCTTAAACTGATATGCAGCGATCCCATACACAAAATGGAACGTGCCGTAACAACCGCGGGTTTCAATGACAAGACCATGGGAGAAATCATAAAGACACTGGCGGAAAAAGCCGGAATGAACGCCGAAATAAAAGGAGCCGATGACCGGAAGAAATTTATTCTCCAGAGAGACATGACGGATATTCAATTTATAAGAAACTATGCAGAAGAAAAAAACGCGGCATTCATTGTAAAAAACGGAAAATTCGTGTTTAAGCCCTTGAAAGAAATGCCCGGCGGAACCGACGTGATACTGGAATACGAAAAGACTCTTATCGAATTTGAAGCCTTCCGTGAATCAAGAAATATATGCGGAAGCGTCGAGACGAGAGGTTTCGACTATTCAAACTTCAAAAGCATCTCCAAAACGCTTCAGTCAGACACGATGAGCCTCAAAATAGGCGGAGAAGCTGTCGCACCGAAAACAGCAGACAGCGCCTACGGCAAAAAAGTTATGGTTTTAAATGATCTTTCCATACCCGACGAAAAAGCTGCCGAAACCCGCTGTGACTCCGCGCTTGGAGAAATGTCAGGAAAATACATATACATAAGCGGAAAATGCCAGGGAAACATACTCATGCATGCCGGCAACAATGTGAACATTAAAAAAGCCGGCGAATCTTACAGCGGAATATATTTTTTAACATCGGTAACGCACAGACTTGTACCGATGAAAGGATACACGGTAAACTTCGAAGGTTTCAGAAATGCCCTGCCCTCTCCGCCCAAAGTGCCGCCTAAAGACGCACAGCCTCAGGAAGACAAGAAAAAGGAAGAAGGAAAACTCAATCCCGAGTTTACGAATCTCGCGTGGAAACTCGAAGACAAAGCGGTGGAAAAAGCCCATGTCGGAGACAAGCTCAAACTGACGGCAGACTGTTCGCAGATGGGAGCGATGAAATCAGTCTTCATCCCAGGCTGTCGGAACGATCCCGACAAACGAAACGCTTCCCTCGCAAACTGCTCGACTCATTTTTGTGCCATCCTGGCACAGAGTCTCGTTACCATCATCGTGATGGCTCAAAGTTTGCACAAATGCATCTCGTCAGTTTATGCTTCCTGCGTAAACTTGAATCCATTCTTTCTTCGGTCTCGCTTCGATGCCGCTTCGATGCCGCTTCGATGCCGCTTCGATGCCGCTTCGATAAACCTTTACAGCAGAAAACCCGCCCGCGGAAGCATAAAAATCAAATAAAACCGATTAGATTATTTTTTTAATCATTTTTTTATATAATTTTAGATTTTTTTGAATTTTTTCCTTTACTATTTTATTTTTATTGGCTATATTAGTAGTGAAAGAACTTAAGACTCTAGTCATGTATCCTGCGTATATATGATCAAAGCTCATATTTCTTTCAAATTATATAATCAGGAGGCCATTAAGATATGGCAAATTTTTCACTAAATCCTGTGTTTACAGGAGTAAAAAAATCAATTGGAGACCTTACGTTCTACCAATTTAACGGAAGGACGCTCACACGCACAAAGTCAGGCAAACCGTTCAAGTACACAGAACAACGGAAAGAGCAGATCAAAGCTTTTACAGAAACAGTTAACATCTGGAAAAAGCTTCCGCTTCAATTGCAGAACGCGTGGGAAACTTTTGCAGAAAAGAAAAAAAGCAGAGGATTCAACCGTTTTATCAAAAGCAATATCCAGCGCGTCAGATCTTCTGAGATCATCTCATTAACACCGGCATCAGATATACCTTCTGTCAGTTCGTTATCGCTTACATTAAAAGAAGATGGAAAAGTTCAGGCAGACTTTGCGCTTCCCGCAGAAGCACAAAGTCTGCTTTTGACACTCGTTTACCGTGAAACAGGCCCTCAGCCTACCGAAAACAGAGCATTTAGAATTAAAGAACTTGAAATCAATTCTCAGTCACCCGCAGTGATAGAAGAACTGATCTCCGGAAAAACTTATGAGATTCATGCGGTATTGTCAAGCGATGAATTCGCAAAATCAAAAGTTTTTTCTGAATCCGTTTCCTCTGTAATCACAGTTTAAATAGTATAGAGAGCCGTAACGCAGAACGGCTCTCTCTTATTTTCAGCGCGTAAGCAATGTAGCACAGCTCCTCATTACGATACTCATCCGATAGAACGAATGACACGCATGTAAAAAAGAACTGAAAGTTCAGCATGAATTGACGAACTTCGGATTCTACTAGATGGATAAACGCTATGAAGCAGTGGATAGTATACTTGTAACACTGAAATGGAAATGGATTCAGGCATTTCCGTAATCATAATACTCCTGCCGACAATCTTGGAAAGAAAAGAACATGATCAAATCCTCCGAACCTCACCCCGCTCCATTTCACTTTTAATATCATTTTAGTTTTTCCCATGGACATCAGTAAACTTCCTTCACTCTTCCTTCGATGTCGCTTCGATGCTTGTTCGATAAAGAATTACAGCAAAAAACGAATGAGAAAAAAAGCACCTAAACCGTCCGACACAGTCGGACACTTATTTCGCGCAGACTATCGCAGACATTTCGAAGAAATACGCGATAGTTCTGTCGCGACAAAAGCCAGGAGTGGGATCTCTCTGTCCAACGCTAATGGGCTTCCTGCCCGCGTTGGATTCGCGCCGTCCTGGCGCACAGGATGAGAAGCGGCCGTGTGCTCACGATGAGCACGAGCGAGGCGGCAACACGATGTTGAAAGCCGCCGAGGAAGAGCCCCTCGTCCCTTTGAATATTATTGCATGATCCATGCAGAACCGGATTTAAAGGTGCAGAGCACCTTTTGAGTCTGCCTGACTCTCAGGCTCCTTTATCAAAGGAGGATTCCGGGAGAGAGGATTATTCATTAATTTACTGCTTCAGAAAAAGATCAATGACAGCAAAAACACCTAAATCGTCCGACGCAGTCGGACACTAAGGCGGTACGATAACCGCCATTGAGGCGGGAAGTCTTTATTCTCTCCAACATCAAGATACTGAAAACTACTTTACGTAGCCAGTATACTATATAAGGAAGTCGGCATTAAAGCGCCTCGTTATTCAGCGCAGACTATCGCAGTCATTTCAAAGAAATGCTCGACAGTTCTGCCGCAAAAAACCGCGACACCATTGCACTTTCCGAAACTAACAGATCACCTGTCCGCGTTTGATTTGCTTCATCCGTTCGCACAGGATGAGGGTATCGTGTGCAGACTTATCATCAATATTTTTTTGAATTAATTTGCCTTTCATTCTGCAATGCGCTATAATCATTGATCATGCATGGTTTTTTTCTACGGTCTATCTATGGTGCATAATCCAGGAGGATTTATGAAAAAATTATTTTTTGCACTCGGTATAATCACATTTTTATCTATAATCTCATGCGGAGGAGGTTCCTCCGGTTCAGCCGGATCCGAGATTCTACCTCAGAATGACGAAACAGCATCACAGACCATAGGCGATACGCCTGTTGCTGCAACGGGAAATTCTGTAACAATTCCGGCTGTAGACGAGAATACTTATACTTCCGCAGTTTCTGAAAATGAAATAACCTCGGATTCAACCACATCCGATAAGCCGGATTCCTCCAATGAATCAGCTGCTGCAGACGAAAACAAAACAAACAATGCAAAGCAGGACACAACAGTTCCGGGAAATGACGATTCAGGAACAGGTCCCGACAACAAAACAACCGACAATAGTTCTCCGGACAACAATGAAACCGGCGCAGACAAAACAGAAACCACAGTGTCTGAAAACAAGAATACTGAATCTTCCGCAAATACAGAATCCGTGATAGCTTCTGACGATCAAATCTCCGCCGATGACGATGAAGAAGCAGCGGATACTGCATCCACAGCAGAGGAGAATGCATTTAATTTTGCCACCGGTATTGAACTTCCTGTACACATTGAATTTAAGGATAAGGCAACAGGAAAAGCGATTAAAGGCGTGGAAATTTCTGTATACGATCCGGAAAATGAAAAAATTCTAGCGAATGCATTCTCTGACAGCAAGGGAATTTCAGAATTCATTATTACCGGACAGTATACAGGCTCCCGCATAGAAATTGTTTTCATAAAAGACAACTATACTCCCGTCAGAGGATATTATATTGAAAGCAATGATATCGCATCTATTTCCGAACTTGTACGTTCAATTGAACTTAATCCGATTGCCCCTGAATCCGGGAAAGGAAAAGACAGCGGATCGATAATCGCGGATAAGGACGGAGACGGAATTGCTGATGAGAACGACGAGTTCCCGGCCGATAAATCTATTGCTAAAGTTCAGAAGAATTCATTCATACTCGCCTTTGAAGACCGCTATCCCGGCATCGGCGATGCGGATTTCAACGATGCGGTCATCAAATATGACATAAATGAATTTATATCATCAGATAATACTGTACCGAAAATTGTAATCCGCTCTCAGGTTCTTGCAGCAGGAACAAACAAGAGCGCCTTATTCGCTGTTAATATTGCCGGAAAAAGTTATACACTTATAGAAAATCTTAAAGCAGACATAGCCAACGGCTGGAATACCCGCTCGAAAGATAAATACCTTCCAGGCAAAGTTAACGAAACGACAATCAACTTCGACAAGCCTGTTGACAGAAAATCAATCGGAGCGATTCCATACGATCCTTATCTGATTGCAAACGGCGCACATCATGCCAAAAAAGGAAAAATTAGGTCGGCAAACGAGATACACCTTAGTTTTGTAAAATCACCGTATAAGAAAACCCGTTTTGCGAAAAACGGACTCACTTACGCGCTCCTTCTTCCTTCTGACTGGGTGTGGCCGGCAGAGAAAGTGGGCGGAATTTTCAGAGCTTATCCGGATTTTGTAAAATGGTATAAGTCAGGCGGAAAATCAAATACCGACTGGTATAAAAGTTATGATTCGGAACGGATTTTCGAACAAGCCGTATCGACATCATCTATCGCAGGATACATTATGGATAATAAGCTGATGAGCACTTCTGTACTCATCCTCCTGATCGTCATGTTCGCCGGAATGATAGTTCTTGTAAGACATTATAGACTGAAGCGCAACTAGAAGATGATTTCAGCAACTCTGCACAAAAGCACCCCGAAAAGGTGCTTTTGTTTTATCTATAATAAACAATCATCCAAAAATGTGTTGAGTTTTCATCACGTTACGGAATCTATATTCATATAATATGAATATAGATAATACAGTAAAAATCATTCTCTCGGCAATTCCTCCGGCGGTATTCCTATATCTTTACTGCAGAAGAATCGGTAAAAAAAAACATTTTCCGATTTACGCGGAGTCTTTCCTTCACGGTGTGTTCGTTTCATTAATCGTACTTCTTTTCAACAGTTTCACCCACGAAATAACCGTTTCGGCGCCTCTATTCATCCGCAGTTTCGCACTTGCCGCTTTCATTGAAAAAATCACTGCACTTATTTCGATTTACATACTCATTCGCGGCAGCCGCAAACTGTCAATAAAACAGGGCATCTGCATAGGAATCATATTCGGTGCAGCTTTCGGTTTCGTCGAGAACATTCAATATTCGATCGCATACAGTGCTGATATACTTTTCCAACGCATGTTTTTCTCCGTACCAATGCATATCATCACATGCGGTATGATCGGATATTTTCTTTCATTCCGGCGCATTTTCGCGAAGCGCCCGAACAAACTCAAACTGCTTACAGCGGGAGCATTAATCCCCGTATTTCTTCACGGTTCATTCGACTACATGCTGTTCAAGGGTCTTCACGAAGAAATAACAATTCCTCTCATGATTACAGCAATGATTATTATTCTCGAATGGATGATATCAATGTCATTAACAATTCCATCAGCAAACGTACTCGCTGAAAAAAAACTAGCATACGAAGAATGGTCAGTAATAACGCGGCATCAAAGACATGAAAAATGGATAACCCGCGCTATGGGCAAATCCGATGACAGTTATACCGGATTTCTCAGATTCGGAAGCGGCATATCCGATGTCATCATAGCAGTCGTTCTGATAGCATCGGCAATCGTTTTCATGGTGAAAGCGGATAGAATAACAGTGCTCTCTTCATTGCGCCTCGATCTCCGGGTTGTCACCATGCTCTTCGTTTCGTTTCCTCTAATGATAGCTCTCGCATTCCTTATCAAGGGAATCATCAATCCCAAGTACTTTACTGACGGTCTGCTTAGAATACCGGTAATCGCAAACGCTGTCATATATCCTTACAGCGATGACGAAGAAACCTTTATTACATATGACATTACGCATGATCTTGTATTTCTTAAAACATATGATTTTCCGGAAACTGAAGTATTCGACATGATGTTCGAAGCCGCTCACACTCTTTCTCCGATCATCACCGTAAAGAAGCGATGGGAGAACCGCTCAAATCCATCATACCCGTTCGGCGTACTTGTAACTCCTGTATCGGGAACTGAATCCGCCCGAATGAAGTTATTCATACGACGATATCTGCGCATAAAATACCTCAACGGCATTCTATACGGACTCGGTGTTCCCGGCCGCGAAAGGATAAAGAAACACTTCATACGCACAGACTCCGTGATGAAACAGAGAATCTGTTTCGAAAAAGGATCCTGCATTTATCAGCAAAATGATAAGGCAAAGTATTTCTACTGCGTTCAGAGCGGAAAAGTCAAAATCAGCTTCAAATCTGATGAACGCAGTATCAGCTACATATTAAAACGAGGAGAATACTTCGGAGAATCGGATGTCATAGGCGGGAGAATCCGCAAACATACTGCAATCGCCGAGAGCGACTGCGAACTCCTCGCCGCGGATTTATCTGAAATAAAAACACTCGTCGAAAATGATCCTCACTTTTCATACCTTGTAATTCTTTCGCTTTCACGAATAATTAAACTATTCGAGAACGAAAAACAATAATCAATCACATGAGTCCGTCTGGACGGTTCATTTTTAACCTTTTTTTCCGAAACTTAATTCGTACGAAAATTAGTTTGACTTTTTTTATAAAAAAAGTAACTCTCTTGATGTTTGGTTTACTAATCAAATAACCATAAAGGTTAATTTCAGGAGGAAAAATGAAAAAAATATCATTTTCAGCACTAGCTTTGGTTTTCACTCTAAGCGTATTCGCTGCATGTGGTCCAAGACAGGGCGGTCAGGTTAAAGGTGATTCTTACGTAAGCGAAGGATGGGTTAACGACAACACTTTCCGTGTAATCGCTACAGGAACTCCTAAAGCTACTCTTACAAACAAAATTCAGAGAAGAGGAACTGCGAAAGAAACTGCTATAATTATGGCAGAAAAAAGAGTTATCGAAAAATTCGTAGGTGCCCGTGTTGAAGGTGCTGCCGGTGCTGCAGATTATGCTTCTACAGGCGTTGCAGTTTCTAAAGAATTCAAAGGTCTTGTTAAAGGCGGAACTATAGTAAAAGAAACTTATGATGATGATGACAACTGTGAAATCATCTATCAGGTAGAAAAGAAAGGACTTAAGAAAGAAGTTATGGGCGGAGCTACTGCCGTAGATTAATTTCTGATTAGCATAAAAAAGGCTGTCTTCGGGCAGCCTTTTTTATTATCATTTTATTGAATCCCTTTTTAGGGGAATTTAGCCAGGTTTTCTATGAGTGATTATACTGAAAAACCGGTTCTTGACACAAAATCCGTTTTAAACCGCATCGGAGGCGACAAACTCCGCCTCAAACAATTATATTCGTTTTCTATTCACGAAATCCGCACATGGAATGATAAATTATCCGAATGTCTCAACTCGTTAAATTATGATGAAATCAGAAAAACAGTTCACGGACTCAAAGGTTCTTCAGCAACATTAGGAGCCGAAAGATGCCGCAGCCTTTTCGCAGAAGCTGAGATTCTCATTTTAAATAATCAAAAAGAAGAAGCTTTAGAATTACTTAAAAAAAGTAATGACGAGATAATAGAACTAATTAAAGAAATAAACGGCAATTGTTAAACGATATTAAACAACCTGTCTTTATAAAGTGCAATAATTTCGTTCTGTCTGCAAAGATTTTCAGGAAAATGCATGCTTCTCGGAGAAAAAAATAAAAACTTCGAATATTCTTTCGGAGTAATTCCTTTCAGACAAGACCGACTATCAGAATTCAATTTCAGAATCCCCAGACATTTATTCTTGAATGATTCGTATTCCGGAAATAAAAATGCGGGATATGCACCCGACATTTTCGATGTCACAAAATCATAGCAAAGATAATCAGAAAGAATCTGAATATCTGATAACTTATAACGCCAATATTTCAGCAAAAAGGAAGAAACATCCTTCCAGTTCTTAGTCTTTATGTCGAATCCGGATTCCGCTGCATAGCTCAACAATGATTCCAGTAAATCAAAAAGCGTTTCTTCAGAAGAAATATAATGAATAGTTTCCCTGAAATTAGAAGAATTATAAACAGAATCAAGTATTGAATCAATCTCGTGAAGCTTGGACAATTCAGCGAATGATATATCATTAGTCTCAATTACTTCGTAGGGAGGAGAACAAAAATGCTTTATCCCGAAAATGTTTTTTTGTGATTCAATTTTTGTACCCGGAAGGATTTTAAGAAAACCAAGCTGAATATTATCGGGCCCAGCAGACGCTAGAAGATTAAATGTTTTCCTGAAAGATTTATAATCTTCATGCGGAAGCCCTGCAATTAAATCGGCGTGAACATGAAACTTTTTGAGATCGGCAATGCGCCTGATGCTAGCAGCTGAATTTTCCGGGTTTTGATATCTGTTAACAGCTCTAAGAGTTTCAGCATTGGCGCTTTGAAACCCTATCTCAAACCTGAGCCTTCCGGATGGAACATCTTTGAGAACTTCAATAAATTCGTCGCTGACAAATTCGGGATGAAGCTCAAGATGAAATACGGTATCAGTTTTAAGATTCGATATATGACGAATTATTTCAATCGCTCTTTTATTGTCATAATTAAATGTCCGGTCAACGAATTTGACTACCGCACAACCGCTTTTTGACAGAATAGATAATTCATCTTTAACCCGTTCGATATTTCTTATATCAATTTTGCAGGAATACGATGATGAAAGGCAATACGAACACGAGAAAGCACATCCGCGCGACGACTCATAATATAATATTTTATTTTCTGCCGATGAAAGTTCTTCTTCCGTATACGGAAACGGTATTTCATCAAAAGGCGGATTCGGCTCAGATATTATTTTCTCTTCATTCTTACATTTTAATTCAATAATTTTTCTGACGGATTCTTCTCCGGCATGAGCAATTACTGTTATCTGCGGAAAATTACAGATCCATTCTTCTGCATTAAAACTGACTTCAGGTCCGCCGAGATAAATTCTGCATTTCATTAAAGATTCAACTTCGCGAAGCAGCATTTTTATTACAGAAGAATTCCAAATATATACCGAAATAAAAAGAGCATCCGGAGAATGATCATAAATGCATTTTACAATTTCACGTAAAGGGGTGCTTATGGTAAGTTCTTCAAGAACAACATCTGCATTAGAATTTTTTAAGTATTGTCTGAGATAGCGAAGAGCCAGATTTGAATGATAGTATCTGGCATTTAAAGCCAGGAACATAACTTTCATTAATTCAACGCTTATCCGTCACAGAACAAATGCCGGTGATAATTTTAGGAATGAATAACATGACAAGCTTATGAATATTTCGCATCAAACATTTCTTCGTTCATTATCGTATAGGAATATCCCTGCTCTGTCAGAAAAAGCTGTCTGTTATGAGCAAATTTTTCTTCGGCGCTCTGGGTGGTTATAACCGTATAGAAATGCGCAATATTCTCGTCTTTCTTCGGACGCAAAACACGTCCAAGACGCTGGGCTTCTTCCTGTCTTGAACCAAATGTGCCGGAAATCTGAATGGCTACATTCGCATCTGGAAGATCGATTGAAAAATTGGCTACTTTTGAAACAATCAATGCTTTAATTTCGCCCGATCTGAAACGGGCATAAAGCTGTTCTCTTTCCGGAGTCGGAGTGCTTCCCGTAATCAACGGAAGCTTAAACTTTCTCGCCATCTCCGTAAGCTGGGAAATATACTGACCAATAATCAATACGCTCGAATTTGAATGATACTGAAGAAGCTTGTAAACTATATCTGTTTTCTTGTCATTCTCTGATGCAATACGGAATTTCTCTCTTTCCTTGGCAACAGAATACATGTATCTCGTGCTGTCGGGTAGAGTTATTCTGATTTCAATACACTCAGCCTTAGCAATCCATTTTGTTTTCTCAAGAATCTTCCACGGAATATCAAACTTTTTCGGTCCGATCAGCGAGAAAACATCCGTCTCCATCCCGTCTTCACGTACAAGAGTAGCGGTAAGACCGAGACGGCGCTTCGATTGAATTTCTGAAGTCATTCTGAAAACAGGTGCAGGCAGAAGATGAACTTCATCATATATAATGAGTCCCCAGTTTTTTGAACCGAAAATGCCGAAATGGGTAAATCCTGTTTCCTTTTTCTTTCTGTATGTAAGAATATTATAAGTCGCTATCGTGATAGGTTTGATCTCTTTTTTATCACCCGAAAATTCACCGATCTGTTCAGGAGATATCGTAGTCTTATCGATAATTTCATCGCGCCACTGACGAAGTGCAACAGTATTGGTCACGAGAATCAGAGTTTCCGTCTGCATGCGCGTTATCGCACCGATTCCGACTATAGTCTTGCCGGATCCGCACGGGAGAACGATTACACCGCTTCCGCCCTGCTGTGTTCCGGAACAGTAAAATGCATTAACAGCACTTTCCTGATAATCTCTCATCTCAAAATCTCTTCCGGAAAGAGCTACGTCCCTCTTTCCTATTTCAAGAGGATCTCCGTTTTCATATCCCGCCAAATCTTCTACAGGAAAACCGATTTTTATCAAAGCCTGTTTCAAATGACCGCGGAGTTCAGGTTTTACATAAATCGCATTTTTTCCGGCATATGAATCAACAAACTGGTCTATACGTTTATTATGCGATATTTCTTCAAGAATCATAGAATCTTTTGATTTCAATATCAGCTTATCGCCTTCTTTTTCAAGATATAGAAGACCATAACGCATCATTTGCTCAGTAACAGATGCCACAACAGTCTGAGGAACATCATAGCGCGAATATTTCCGGAGTGTATCGATTATTTCGTTTCTGGTATGACCGATGCTGGCGGCATTCCATAGAGAAAGAGCAGTTATTCGGTATGTATGAATGTGCTCCGGTGATTTTTCAAGCTCAGCGAAAGGAGATATCGCATCTCTGGCCTGTTCATAATCTGCATTATTTACTTCAAGAAGTATAGTGTTGTCACTTTGTACGATTGCGGGTTTTGACGTTTTTTCCATATCTAATGCGAAAAATAAGAACGGAAACTGAGCTGTCAACCACTTATTCAGGAGGGTATAAAAGAATTTCACCTTCTATAAACGCGATATAATGCTCCAAATCGTTCTCAAGCTGTTCAGCATCAGTTAGAGTCCGGCAGGCAATTCCATCAAAATACTCTTCTCTGAAGGCGATTTTAAAATGTGCCGACTGAATCCAAAGCTGAAGGAGTAAAGATTCATCAAATTCTTCAAGAATCATGTTACTTAAAATTTCAGTTTTAAATCCCTTAAAAGGTGAAAAAGGATCTTCAATGTCAATATCTGCCGAGCTGTTGAGTTTTGCAGTTATAGAATTTGAAAGGTTAATCACAGCATACTCGCCGTCTTCTTCATTTTTTCTTATTCTGCTTAAACTTACAAATTGCGATTCAGCTAAAAGCGAAATTATTTTTTCGGCAGCAGTGCAGAATTTCGGATGAGACAAATCAGAAAAAATAATTTCATCATAATTATTTTCGGCAAAACTAATTGCGCTCTGAAAACAACCGCCGTAACCGAGAGATACTTCATGGGAAATAAGATATATTCTTCCGCCGGTTTTAATTTTTGAAGCGGTAGAATCCGATGATCCGTCATCAACAAAAAGGATATCTGCATCAAGATTCATAAGCTCAATTTCTTCGAGCTTTTGCGAAATTATATTTTCTTTTTCATAAAACGGAAGAACCAGAAGTCTCTTCATGTATTTCCCTCGAAGGTAATAGAATTGACAATTTGCACATCTTATGTTCTGTTAACAGCAGAAATAAAATGAATATAGCAAATCTTACAAACGGTCTCATTAAGGCAATAAAAAAACACAAAAGCATTCTGATCTTCATCAAAGGCTCTCCCGACCCGGATGCGATAGGATCTTCTTTTGCATTTCAGGCTATTTGCTCTTCTCTGGGCGTAAAAAGCGAAATAATCGCTCTTATGGAACTTTCTCTTAATCAAAATAAAATGATTGTTTCATCTCTATCCATTCCCGTTCAGTTCCGGCAGAGCCTTCCGGACATTGACAAATATGACGCCTACGCAGTTCTGGATCATCCGTCAAATTATGTACGCGAAGTCGGCCAGCTCGTATGCGCGGTACATCTCGATCATCACGCAAAATCTGATGATTCCGTTGATGCCGAATTTTCATTTACCGAAGAAAGCATCAATTCTCTTTCATCCCTGATAGCCCTTATTTACCGTGAGATGAATCTCAACATTGACCGCGAATACATGCGCAGAATAGCAACATCGCTTTACTACGGCATATTAACCGACACAGACATGCTTTCCCACGCGACTTCAATCGACTCGGACGCACTCGAATACATCAGCGCGTTTTCCGACATAAAGCTCATAGAAAGCCTGGTGGCCCTACCTTATTCCGGCGAAACAATGACCATTATTCAAAAAGCAATACGCTCAAACATAGTTTACAAAAACTGGATAATTGCAGGTGTCGGCTACATCGATGAAGAAAACCGCGACGCCATCGCAATAACCGCAGACTATCTTCTGAACAACAATGATTTCTCAACTTCAGTGGTCTTTGCAATTATAAGAAAAAAAGACGGCTCGAAGTTTATTGATGCATCTCTCAGAACAAAACTAATTATGCTCGATCTTAACCATTTTATTCACGAGATTACGCCTAACGGTGGTGCCCGTAAATATAAAGGAGCATATCAGGTCGATCTTGATTATTTTTCAAAATATGCGGATGAAGAATTTCTCTGGAACTTTGTCAGAAGTGTTACGGTATCACACATCAAACACGGAAGAGATACAATAAAATATCTCGCTGTAACCGACATATTCTCCCGCATAGGAAACCGCTTCAGCCGCATTAAATCGATGTTTCAACAGAAGGATATCAATCAATGAAAGAAATTTCAGTTTCAACCAACCGCAAAGAAGAACTAATCGACATAACAAGAGCTGTTGCAAAATGCATAGATGAAGAAAATTTTCATGACGGAATCTGTGTAATATTCACACCGCACACAACCGGTGCTATAACCATAAATGAAAACGCCGATCCCGATGTCAAAAGCGATATGATCCGCGGACTTTCATCAGTTGGAATAGAAGATGTACGCTATGATCATTCCGAAGGAAATTCTCCCGCGCACATCAAATCATCTCTTGTCGGAGTTTCGGAAACCGTAATTATTGAAAACGGCAGACTTATACTGGGGACATGGCAGGGCATTTATTTCTGCGAATTTGACGGTCCGAGGAAAAGAAAAGTTTATGTCAAAATGATCGGCAACTCTTAAATTCAGAGCTTTGCTTTTTCCCAGAGAGCATTCATTTCATCAAGAGTCATGTCGGAAATTTTTTTCCCAAGCTTTCCGGCTTCTTTTTCTACAAGCCTGAATCTTGAAGAAAATTTTTCCGTTGAATGAAGCAGGGCTTCTTCGGGATCAATTTCCAGAAAACGCGAAATATTCACAAGAGTAAAAAGAATATCGCCGAATTCATCTTTGATTTTCGCTTTGTCAGCGGATTTAACCGCTTCCTTGAATTCACCTATTTCTTCATCAAGCTTTTCTTCTACATCTTCAATATTATCCCAATCGAATCCTATCCGGGATGTTTTTTCCTGAGTGCGGTATGCCTTCAAAAGAGCCGGCAGAGATTTAGGAACTCCGTCAATCGCAGACTCCCCTTTTTTCTTTTCAGTCTTTTTTATATTTTCCCATCGGGTTAAAACTTCATCCGAAGTAATTTCATCCTTAACGGAAAAGACGTGCGGATGCCGCCGGATCAGCTTTGTATTTATGCCGTCTGCTACATCGTCTATATCAAACCGATTCTGTTCACGAGCAATCTCACTGTGGGCGTACACCTGATAAAGAAGATCGCCAAGTTCTTCTTTTATCTTTTCATCATCCTTGGAATCAATAGCATCTATGACTTCATATGTCTCTTCGATGAGATACTTTTTGAGAGTCTCATGCGTCTGCTCCCTGTCCCACGGACATCCGTTCTCGGCCCGCAGAACAGCTGCTGTTTCAGCAAGTTTATAAAGTTTACGCGATTCATTCATTTACATCACCGATTTAATCGCGCCGGCAAGGCGTTCAATTCCTTCAGTAATAGTGGCCTCATCAACACAGCTGAAATTCAGTCTCATGGTAAACTTATCAGGATTTGAAGGATAAAAAGGATCACCCGGAACGAATGCAACCTTATCCTTAATCGCAATATCAAAAAGTTCAAGCGAATTGATATGACGCGGAAGCTTAACCCACAGGAACATTCCTCCTTCTGGTTCGGTAAATTCAACTTCTTCAGGAAAATATTTCTTTATCGCATTTACCATCGCTTCCCTCTGTTTTCTGTAAACAGCAAGAATTGTTGAAATATGTTTATCAATATCATTATTGCTGAGATAATCGAAAAGAACCCTCTGTGAAAAATAATTTGTATGAAGGTCTGCCGCCTGCTTTGCAACAATAACTTTTTCAAATATGTTTTTAGGTGCGGCAATCCATCCGAGACGGAATGACGGCGCGAATATTTTAGAAAAAGACCCGAGAAGAACAGTATTTTTTTCAAGATACTTTTTCATGGACTCCTGAGGTTTTCCTATGAAGCGAAGTTCTCCATAAGGGTCATCTTCAATGAGAACAGTTTTGCTTGGAGCAAGAACATCCGCGACCTCGCGCCGCTTTGAATCAGACCATGTTATCCCCGAAGGATTCTGAAAATTAGGAACGGCATAAAACAATTTCGGATTTGATTCTATTGCTTTCTTTACATCTGCTATACAGGGACCGTCATTTTCAAGTTCAACGGTTTTAAAATTCGCCTTGTATATCGACAAAGACTGGATAGCACCGAGATATCCCGGACGCTCAATTATTACATTTTCTCCCTCATTCAAAACCGATTTGGCCATCAGGTCAAGACCCTGCTGTGAGCCGTTCGTTATAAGAATTTCGTCTGGAGAAATATTTATACCTTTATCAGCATAACGTTTTGAAACAAACTCACGCAAGGGTTCATATCCCTCAGTTGTACTATACTGAAGGGCGTCCTTACCCGATTCATCCAAAACCCGGCAGCATGATTCCTTGATTTCCTTAACCGGGAAAAAATCCCTGTTTGGAAGACCTCCAGCGAAAGATATAACATCAGGCTGAACAGTTACTTTGAGAATTTCGCGTATAAAAGACTTGGGAACATCATTAATTCTGTCTGCAAATATATTTTCCATAATGAATGGATATTTTTCCGGAGAATAAGAGTGTCAATAAATATATTTCAAGATTTGTATTACAGAAGTCGGTTTTTTTGACTTCCTACTGTTTTATCCGATATTAAAGAGTCCATATCAATAATATTTACGAAATACAAGCTGAAAATACCGTTTAACCAGGTTAACTCAGTTAAAATCGCTTGATTTTATTTCAGCGGGTTCAAAGATAAATCAATACCGCTGAAATATATGCGGCTGGAATATAACAGCGTGTTTAAATACCGCGGAAAGGAGAAAACCATGGGAGATTATTTCAAAAACACTCCGAATGAAAAAGGATATTTCGGCGAATACGGAGGCAGCTTCATTCCGCCTGAACTTCAAAAGGAAATGGACCGCATTACAGACGCGTATTACGCAATCAGCAAGTCTCACCAGTTCATAGAAGAACTTAGAAGCATCCGCAAACATTTTCAGGGACGTCCGACTCCTGTTTATTTCGCTAAACGCCTGTCAAACGAACTCGGCGGAAGAATTTATCTCAAACGTGAAGATCTCAATCATACAGGTGCTCACAAACTCAACCATTGCATGGGAGAAGCTCTGCTCGCAAAATACATGGGCAAGAAAAAACTTATCGCCGAAACCGGCGCCGGCCAGCATGGAGTTGCTCTTGCAACAGCTGCCGCATACTTTGGACTCGAGTGCGAAATTCACATGGGTGAAGTTGATATAGCAAAGGAACATCCGAATGTCGTCAGAATGAAAATCCTCGGAGCAACCGTAGTTTCAGTAACTCACGGATTAAAAACACTTAAAGAAGCCGTTGATTCCGCATTTGAAGCATATCTCAAAGATCCGGTTAACTCAATCTATTGCATAGGTTCTGTCGTCGGTCCGCATCCGTTTCCGATGATGGTACGTGACTTTCAGAGAGTTGTAGGAATCGAAGCCCGTGAACAGTTTCTTGAAATGACAGGAGAACTTCCTGACAATGTCGTAGCATGTGTCGGCGGCGGAAGCAACGCAATGGGAATGTTTACGGCATTTCTCGATGATTCAGACTGCAAGCTTTACGGTGTTGAACCGGCTGGAAGATCAACAAAAATCGGCGATCATGCCGCGACTATAACATATGGAAAACCAGGAATCATTCACGGATTCAAATGCTATCTTCTTCAGGATGAAAAAGGCGAACCGCTTCCAGTATATTCTATAGCAAGCGGACTGGATTATCCGGGCGTTGGTCCTGAACACTCCATGCTTCATGATTTGAAAAAAGTTAATTACACATCCGTTACAGACAGTGAATGTGTTGATGCTTTCTTCGACTTAAGCCGCAAAGAAGGAATAATTCCTGCGCTCGAAAGTTCTCATGCCGTAGCTTATGCGATGAAACTTGCAAAAGATAATCCGCGCCAGTCGATTCTTGTGAATCTCTCCGGACGCGGAGACAAAGATATTGATTTCATTGTAGAAAATTACGGTATAAGAAAATAATACTCACGCAGTATAAACTGCCGGATACTTCAACTCGTCCGGCAGTCTTATATTCCTTCCGAGATAAAACATTTTATCATAAACAAACTTACCGCCGCGCACGGCACATGAATCAAAATCATCCGGCATAAAATGATAGATAATTTTTTTTACGCCGCTTTCAATAATATACGGAATCACATCAACAGCCTTCAAGGGCGATTCTGAAATAATATCATAAAGCTGCAATTCATCATTAAGTATCGAATAAACCGCAACACAATCAAGAGGTGAAATATAATGAAACGCATCTGTATAAGTATTCAGAAAATGCCAAAGCGGAACAGAAACAGAACCCTTCACTCCGAAAAATTTTGACTGAAAATTACGTTTAGACAGCTTATCTTTCAAAATTGAAATATCTTCCGGATTTCCTCCGCACAAACGCCGTTTTCCGCCTAAGATTTCGAATGATGAAATACTTTCGTTGAAATAAATAAATTCATCCGAAGAAACAAAACCAAATTTAGGATAGAATTCGAGAACCGAGTCATTAGCCAAAAGATAAATAAACTCAGCATATGAGTATTCTTTCATAACAGATTCAATCAGTTTACGCGATAAACCCTGACCTCTATATAAAGGATGCGTCATAACAGTTCCTATCTGAATTCCATTAACTTCCATGCCTTTAATCATCATTTCCGTTTTAGTAACCGAGACATTAGCAATTATTCTTCCTTCGTGGACAAAAGAATGCGGAATATAACTGCCGTCATAGCACTCCGATTTTATCCATGTCAAAAAATCCAAAGAAAAAGTTTCAGCAGCGAGTTCATTAAAACTTAAAAATAACTTCTAATCGTCAAATAAACTGTAACATAATCCATAAAACCTCAAACGTATTACAGTTATAACAAAATCGATTATTTGCAAAGCAGAATTTGCGGATATCAGGCGTTTTATATGTCATATTTTTAATTAACCGGAAGTGAAATATTTCCTTTGATTAGTTTTCTAACTAATTTTAAATTAATTAGATTGACAATATTTGTTTAGTATAATTTATATTCACTGGAGGCTAAAAATGAAAGTTAAAACAATTTTAACAATGATCATCATCTCCGCTTGTGCAGTTTTTACAGCATGCACAAGCTCTGATGACGACGGTGATTCCCTGAAATCCGGAACAATAAGCGGAACAGCAGTTTTTACAACAAGCTCAGGTAATGCTCCGGCAAATGTTAAACTCGCTGCAGTTTATTATCCGGAATACGCTTATATGTCGGAAGCGGGTGCTAAAATAATTTCTAATGTTGTAGATCTTGGAATAGTACCAAATACTGGAAAAGCTTTTTCTCTTGATATCAATTTTGAAAACGCTACATCACCAAAAGATGGAAGTGCAATTATATTAACAATGTGGACCGATACAAACGATGATAATATAATGGATGGATCAGAAAAGTTCGCACCTACGGAAGCAAATACCGGGTGCCCAGTTTTCGGATCATCAACATTATGCTGCCTCCTTTATCATCAAGAATGGTCAATCTCAACCGGTGACGGAGATGAAGACATTGCTCCTTTCGAGTCAGCAGTAAAAACAGGCGCTAAAATAATTTCAGGCACAAATATGAATTAAAATAATTCAAATTAAGCCTTTCTTTTCAATCAACGATAACAAAAAAGCCGCAGTTTCCTGCGGCTTTTTACATTCAATCAAAAAAAGGAATTAACCTTTTTTTACCATGTGTTTGAGAAGATCAACTACACGGTTTGAGTAACCCCACTCGTTATCGTACCAAGAAACAACCTTG